>Ga0315293_10000140_pt1 | contig 60827 bp, 59 predicted proteins | sample YL17G13_20_MG_FD_203071 | JGI IMG/M metagenome (GOLD analysis project Ga0315293, IMG submission 203071) | Sediment microbial communities from Yellowstone Lake, YNP, Wyoming, USA - YL17G13_20 | ecosystem: Environmental > Aquatic > Freshwater > Lake > Sediment | place: USA: Wyoming | collected... | reverse complement strand
TCTCTTGCGAGGCAAAGAAAAATTTAAAGGCGAGTGGATATTTATCTGCTTAACCTATAACCTACTCAAACTGTTTGGAGGTGGGCAACTACCTCTTGAAGCCTAAAGAGGCTTCTTTCATAACTTCTCACATCTAAAATGATGAAAAAGTGGCTTTAATTATAAGTGGCGAGATTTTAGGCAAAGTCCCTTTTAAGCTGATTTTTAGCCAAAGTTTTCCGACAGACTCCTAGCAAATTTTTTCTAACTATTCCTCCTTTCTTCTCTTTTTGTTAAAAGCTTATTAGTAATTACTATATCACCAATCTGCAACAGATCCATCTTTGTGGTAGATTATTGGCGTTTTCCAACTACCATCATATACATTTTCTTTTATAAACTTTTCATCCAACTCGATTCCTAGTCCAGGTTTTTTCGGTATCTCAATATAACCATCATTTAGATTAAAAGGTTCTAATAGATATCCTTCTCCCAACGTTACGTGTTCCTGAATTAAAAAATTAGGAATAGCAGCATCTACCTGAATACAGGAAGCTAGTGCAATAGGTCCAAATGGACAGTGAGGGGCTATGCCAGCATAATAAACTTCAGCCATAGCTGCTATATTTTTAAGTTCCATAATGCCACCAGCATGGCTAACATCAGGCTGCAAAATAAATGCTGCCTGCTTCTCTAATATTTCTCTAAATCCCCATTTAGTATAAAGCCTTTCACCTGTAGCAATAGGAATGTGGGTTGATCTTTTTATATCTACTAAAACATCTATATTTTCTGGTAGGCATGGCTCTTCTATAAAAAATGGATTAAAGGGTTCAAGCTCTTTAATTAAAAGCTTAGACATAGCTGGGCTTACATGCCCATGGAAATCTATAAGTATGTCAACATTGTTACCTACCGCCTTTCTTATCGTCTTCATGATAGATACACATTCTAAAATAAATTTTCTGCCGTCAATAATTTCTACTGGATAAGGTAGGGCAAATTTCAAGGCTGTTAATCCTTGAGCTATTATTTGGAGAGCAGCAGCCTCATAATATTTCTGGGATGCTCTCCCGGAGATTGGGGTGATAGGGATATTAGAATATAATCTGATCTTGTCTCTGCAAGCTCCTCCCAAGAGCTGATATATTGGCACTCCTAAAGATTTTCCTAAAATATCCCACATTGCCTGCTCTATTCCACTGATAGCACTCACGAGAATTGGGCCACCTCTATAAAATCCTCCTCTATACATTGCCTGCCAATGATGAGTAATTCTTCTTGGGTCCTTACCCAAAAGATATTTCTCAAATTCTTTCACTGCAGCAGCTACAATATGAGTACATCCTCCAACAATTGGCTCGCCATATCCTACTATTTCTTCATCCGTATATATTTTTAAAAACATCCATCTTGGCTTAACCATAATTGTCTCTAATTTTGTTATTTTCATAATCCTAATCTCCCATATTTGAAATTTGTTGTATATATATGCGGTATATTACCCTCACAAATAATTTCTATTTAAAAAACAACTCCAATGTACTTTATTAGCTACCATGTTATAAAACTTTCAATTACACAATTTATAAATTTTCTTACTTGAAAGATATCTAAAACCATATTTATCATTCCCCCTCGAAACCACCCCCTTCTCATCTTTATTCAGACTAATAATCTTATATCTCCTTTCCAGTAAGGCTCTTGCCCAGCGCTCCTCCCGGATGAAAAAGAGCAAAGTTATCACTGCTGAAATCTCTGAGCCGAGATAAGGCTACAGCAAGCGCATCACCTAAAATTAATGTTGCTGTAGAACTGGTAGTGGGAGCAAGACCTAGATGATCAGCTTCTTTCAATTTTCCTATGCAAAGATGAAGATCTGAGTTTCTGGCCATTGTCGAAGCTGGGTTAGAAGTTATGGATATTATGAAACAGCCAATCTCTTTCAATGTTGGATACAAAGCCAGCACCTCCCTTGTCTCACCAGAATTTGAGATCGCAATCACGATATCCTCTTTTTCTACCATGCCGCTGTCTCCATGTAGAGCTTCATCTGCATGCATGAAGAATGCGGGGGTTCCTGTTGATGCAAGGGTAGCTGCCATTTTGCTTCCTACGTGCCCAGACTTACCCACACCTGTCACAACTACCTTTCCATTACAGGAAAGCAGCTTTTCGATTGCACCCACGAAGTTCTGGTTTACCTGATCTAACAGTTTTTGCGATTCTGTTATTTCAGTTGTTATGGCCTCTTTTAGATACTCAATTATCAGATCCTTCATCATTATCCTCAGCAACCAAACCTCAACATATGTAAAATTACCTTTTTTTGTATCCTGGTGGGATAACTTCTGCCTTTAAAGGAAGATCTACCCACCCATCTTCCTCCATCGATTTGAAGACAGCGCAAAGTACCTCCATGTCTTTTGCTCCATCTTCAGCCTTTATTATCGGTTCTCTGTCGTAGGCAATACATTCAATAAAATGCTGTATCATCTCTTTATATGCCCATCCTCTTGGCGGATAAATTGAAATCCATCTCTTTTGAACAGGCCTTGTCACATTATCTGTTGCCCAGAAAACCTGTGGATACCTGTAATCCCTGATGATCTCAGGTAAATCTTCCCAGTTGTAATCTCTATCAATATATATAGCCATTGGCGCAGATTGATATGGATTTTGTGACTCAGAACTGGTAAATATAGTGCCTTCAGTTCCCAATAGTTCACACCCCTGGGTTACCGCAGGGGAATACCTGTTCAGGCTTACCATTCCAAATGCGTTGCCCTCAAACTCAATTTGTATATAAACGCAATCATCCAAGGTAGTGTAGCTCGCGGGACGAGTTAGATTTTTCGCAATACCGCAGACTCTCTTTACATTTCTACCCATAAACCACAAAAGCAGGTCAACCATGTGAGAACCAAGGTCAAATAATGCACCGGCACCAGCTTGTTCTGGAACACTCCGGAACTTTGAATACGAAATAAGTTCATGATATAAATCCCAGGATTCATGAGACTGGGACCTTCCCATCTTAACTTCACCGATAATGTTTTGATTAAGAAGTTCTTTTGCAATCAGGTGCTGTTTCCAGAATCTGTAGTTGCAACCAACCATTACTTTTGTATTTCTCTTTTTGGCGTTTTCAACAATATCCCACGCTTCCTTATTGGTGCATGCGAAAGGTTTTTCAATGATCACGTGCTTCCCAGCATCAGCACTTGCGACAGCGTGCTCGCGATGAAAATTATTAGGCGATGCAATAATCACCAGATCAATGTCATCTCTTTTAAGAAGTTCTTGATAATCCTTGTACCATGCTTTCGCGCCCCACTTTTCAACTCCCCTTCTTGCGTACTCTTCAACTGGATCACAACACGCAATAAGCTCAGCTTCCGGAATCAGCTTAATGGAAGGGAAATGCGCAATTTCTGCTACGCTTCCGGAGCCTATTATCCCAACCCCTACTTTTTTGCCTTTATCCATTTTTGCTCCTCTGATGCTCTAATATTTTCGAGTCAAGTTCTTTTAGTCTAACAACTCTCCACTCTACCTCTTTACGATCAGGCATTCTTTCCTTTATCACTCCACCTGACCTTTCAACAATGTATGAAGCAGCAGCCATCCCATAATATATGGACTCAATCGGATCATTGCTTTCCATATATCTGGAAAGAAAACCGGCACAAAAACAGTCTCCGGCACCGGTCTGATCAACAAATTTCTCTATTGGGAAAGGTCTAAAATAGTAGTCTCTTTGATTGAACCTCAGGTATGCGCCATCCCTACCCAGCGTGATTATGCAGATTTCTGATCCCCATCCATTTATTTTCTCAGCCGCTTCCTCTTTTTTAACATCTCCAAAAATGTGGAATAGGTCTTCGCTTGACGCCTTAACTATATCAACAAAAGGACAGATATCCTCTATCTCCCTTCCATCCTTTACGTTCGGGTGAGAATCAGACGTCCCACCGCCATATCCACCTAAGTCAATCGCGATGGCCTTATCAAGAACATAAATCTTTCTAATAGTCTCCGGCGTAATCTCATAATCCATCGGACATATATAAAATATATTGGCATTCAAATATTCGGTCGGTAGATCGCTATAATCTATTGGGTCTGCTTTGCTTATGAAATTCAAAGTTTTGTTACCCGACTTGTCATATATAAGTTCGTTATTAGTTGAGGAGCTTGTTACATGCAGACCTCTCGTGTCCACACCAACATCCTTGAAGGTTTTTAGCAGGCTATCAGGAAAATCCTTCCCTATCTTTGTTACAATACCAACATTCCTACCAAGGGATGCTAAACATACAGAGGAATAGGCAACAGGACTACCGAGTACCGGATAGATGACCTTATCGGGGAAAATTATTCTCTCATTTAAGATATGCCCTAATGCAACAATCTCGACCTTCGCTTTTACCATATCGGATTAAACCCCACCCTGGATGAATTTCTCACAGTCATCTCGCGCCTGCTCATCTGAAAGTTTTACAGGAGGATGTTTCATCAGATAAGAGCTCGGAGCTATCAATGGTCCGACTATTTTCCTATCGATCGCAAGCTTCATGTATCTAATTGCATCAATAACGACACCAGCGGAATTTGCAGAATCTTCAATAGAACATTCGCATAAAATGGTTATTGGATTTCCTCCAAAATTCTCTCCCTCAACATATATTCTGCATATCTTGTTATCCTTCTGTAGCCTAATATATCCAAATCCAACCGAGACTTCTGCATCTTTATTGCTCAGCACACTTCTAACGGAAGTTGCCTTGGTCATCTCCTTGGTCTCTCCGCGCTTCACAAGATTTATGAAATCGGTATTGCCAGCAAAATTTAACTGTGAGGTTTTATTTACCTTTACTCCCCTCTTTTCACAAAGATCAACCAGAGCTCGGTGTAGAATAGTAGCTCCCACCTGGCTCTTGACGTCATCCCCAATCAGAGGCAAGCCATTTTCTTTGTATTTTCTCTGATAAGTCTCATCGCTTGCTATTAACTCAGGCATGCAGTTAATAAAGCCACAACCAGCCTTAAGCGCACAGTCAGCATAAAATCTTGCAGCCTTCGCTGAGCCTGTTGGGATGAAATTCACCAGGATCTCAGCACCCGAATCTTTAAGCACTTGTATTACATCGCATGGTTCCTTCTCATCATATACATCAAAAAAATCCCTTAAATGATCAGGTGCACCATCAAGTATCGGTCCCATATTCACCTTCACACCAAACTCTGGAACTTTAGCAAAGACAGTAGCATTGTTTGGTTTTGCAAATATTGCCTCAGCAAGATCCTTGTCAACTTTATTCTTATCTATATCAAATACAGCGACTGGCTTTACATCAAATACCTTGTATCCCCCGAGCACTGGGTGCATGAGTCCCGAAATAGGTTTATTGTCATCAACAACATTCTTATAATAGTAAAGCCCCTGTATTACATGACTTGTGCAGTTACCAACTCCCGCAAACGCTACCCTGATTTCCCCTGTACCCATTAATTATCCTTCTCAAACTTTAAGATAATATTTTTTCTTGCTGTAGTGATAATTTCTGTTATTATATTTACTATTTTACTATAGTTGTTATCTATAACGTTATCGATAACTTAACATAGCTGCAAATACTTTGTCAAGATATTTATAAATAAATTAAAATAAATTTCATGGTAACAATTTACGACATAGCAAAAAGAGCAAATGTCTCGCATATGACAGTATCCAGAGTGCTCAACTCTCCACATCTGGTTAGTGAAAAAACCCGTGAGAAAATCCTGAAGACTGCAAAAGAAATGGGCTACAAGCCAAATTTAATTGCAAGAAGCATGCGGACAAAGAAGACAAATTATATTGGGCTAATCCTGCCTGATATTATAAACCCGTTCTTCCCGGAAATTGTTAGAGGAGCATCTGACTCAGCAAGCAAGCTTGGCTATAACATAATCCTGGTAAACACAGATAATGATTACGCAAAAGAACAGGCATCTCTGGAAATGCTCTTTAATAGAGGAGTCGATGGTGTTATTCACTGCGGGATCGCTGGAGGGAAGAAGGACAAAGCCTTCATCGAAGAAATAAATGAGAACAAGTTGCCATGTATATTAATAGACAGATACATCCCGGATCTGGACACTCCCTATGTAATATCCAATAACTTCGAATTAGCGTACGAAGCCACTGAGTATCTGATCAAGCTTGGCCACAAGAACATTGGTGTAATAAGCTCACCTTTAAAGATAAAGATCCACAAAGATAGGCTCATGGGGTATAAACAGGCACTTGAAGATAATAATTTAGTATTCGATGAAAGCCTGGTAGTCGAAGGCGAGGAGAATATTGAGAGCGGGGCTGAACTTGCAAAGCAACTTTTAGCTGATCCAAAGAAAAAAATAAGCGCAATCTTCACCATGTGTGATTTTTTAGCATTTGGTGTTTACAAGTATTGCAAAGCCAACAAAATACCTATCCCAGACGGTTTATCGATAATTAGCATTGATGATATCTATGCATCATCACTTCTTGAGCCCCCACTTACCACCATGGCACAGAAAAAATACGAAATGGGCTTCAACGCTGCCAAAATTTTGATAGACGCGATTAATAACAAAAAAATGCCGCAAAAAAAGATGATATTAAAAGCAAAACTTGTAAAGCGAGAGTCCTGCAAAAAAATAGACTGATATTTGTGGACTTTCAACAACCTTTAAAACTACCTTCACTCGGTTTCGATGTCCTCATCCTTTCTTCTGATATACTTCTCGCCTGTGGTTAATCCGTAAGACGAGAAAGCCATTCTCGATTTTGGTATAAATAACACGATAATCCCCCACACGTAAACTAAAAAGTCCACTGAAGTCTCCTCTCAGTGGATATCCCATTTCTCCCCCAGATACAAGCTCTTGCTCTATTTTACCAATTAGCCTTGATGCATACTTTGGGCTCAGCTTTTTAAGATCTCGAGCTACTGAAGCTTTATACTGTATATCAAATCCCAAGACGCTTCCTCAATTCAGAACCTGATATGATCTCGTCATCTTTATCCAGCATGCGATCAAGGGCAATTTGATAATCAGCCTGCTCAGCAAGGTAGCTTTCTATAGCTTTACGAATCAAAAAAGTCTTTGGTCGATCTGTCGCTTGAGCAATCTCCTCTAAGGCTCGAGCAATTTCATCAGGAAGCCTAATCGAAACCAAAACAGACATATATCACTCCTAAACAATATTTATATTTGTATTACAAATATATCAATTAGATTCTTACTCTACAATAGAATGTCCTGGTTGGTAACAGTAGTTTGCTCTGCTTTTCATGGCATTAGATTATTAATTTACCCTTACTATTTTTATATGTTAAAACAGCCTTACTAAAATTACATATAAAAATAGTAAAGCTAATAGCCAAGAAAGAAACTTCTGACAAACACAACCTAGATACCAAGCATATAGAATATCAGTATCAAAAGTGGTACCTGGATTATCAGAAATGCATGTGTATATAAGAAGAGCGAACTTCCGACATCCTTATCGAAGTCAAAGAGGTTGATAAGGACGGTTGCGTTAACGGCCGTCGGCATCGAGCCCTGAACCAGCAACACCTTAAAAGTCAGGTAGTCCTTACCACCTAACAGCCCAAATGCCAGAGAAAGCAGTATGGTAATCGCAGGGATTATTAGGAATTTATAGGCAAACATCGTCGAGACCTCTTTGAGATGTCGTCTTACTGGATGGATGCGAAGCCCCACCCCAGTGCTTAAGACCAGAAGAAAAGTATTTATAGGGACAAGCACATTTCTTATATCCAGCATAACTCTTGGGATCGGAATATTGAGAAATGAGATCACTATCCCAAGGATAATAGCCAAAATCGGAATGTTCTTAACATCGAAGATGAACCTGACGACACTCAGCTCACCGTCGATGCTCCTCCCCCTCCTTGCGCTCAACACCTTGGCAAGCGGCAGGCATATGATGAAAAAAAACAGGTTGTAATAGACAGCATATATCAATGAGAGGTCGTAGCCATCCTCCCCAAATAAAACCAGGCAGAGAAATGTGCCAAAATACAAGATGTTTGAAAGCGCAGAAGAAAATATATAGCTCCCTGCCTGATCTATGTTGAACTTCTGTGCCTTCCACATGATAAAGCCCCAGGCTATCCCCATGAAACTGATGATAGTGCCGACAACGGGTAAGCTGAGCACTTTTAAATCAGTAAATTTGATGTTCCAGAAAGACAATAGAAGTATGAAGGAAAGAATCGTGATCAAAACCCACTTGGCAATCTCCCCAGCATGTTTCTCCTTAACAACTCCTCTAATCTTCAGGAGATAGCCTAGCCCCGTGCCAATTATTATTAACGAAAGCGAAAAAACCAGTTTCCAGATCATAAAGTGTAATTCAAAATGTGAATGTTTCCTATTTTAACATTCTTTAAGCCTGCAGACCTGGCAGCATCAAAACATGATTCAGCATGCTCTCTGGACGTAAACGGAAGATCACTCATCAGATAATCGGGGTGAAAAGCCAGCAGCGCATATGGGATATCTGGGTTTATTCCGCTGATGAATGAAGCTATATTGAATATTTCATCTGAGTCAATATAGCCAGGTACAAGTAGTGTGCTCGCCACCAGCAGCGGTGGGTCTTTTCGCATATGCATAAACTCACCGCAGAACCTAAAATTTTCGTATATTTCCCTGCCATCGTTCCCCGTGAGCGCCATATACAGATTTGGACTGTGGGCTTTAAGATCAAATTTGATGCACCCGCCACTCTCCAGCGAAAGCTCAACAGCTTTGTGCATATGTTTCCTCGAGACCATACCGTTGGTTTCCCAGCATATCCTGAAAACATTCCTATCCCCGCTGGCCTTTCTTCTTTCATTCAGGATAATTTCGCTTGCCTCGATGGCAAAGCCCATCTGCACAGAAGGATCGCCACCAAAAAAGCATATGCATGATGTCCTCGTATCTGCGCTTTTTGCAAGTATCTCAGGGGTCTTAAATCCAATTGGGTTTGCTGCGCTCGTCCTGAAATGCCAGTTCTGGCAGAACAGACAGTCAAGGCTGCATGACTCAAAGAAAACCGCCAAATTTTTATATCCATATTCGGGGCCATCTGAGTATGAAAAGTCGGGATAGCCAGTATTGCTGCATCCGGGACAGACCCAGTCAGCAACACAATTTGTCGGAAGAGGGTCATGATACCAGCTTAAAAGACCTCTTCCTTTTTGCCTTAACGCTATCCTGCCATTAAAGTTGCCCCTCAGATTGCAATACCCAAATTCAGATTCAGCGATGGAACATCTGTTCAGACATTCGCCGCAGACCACACCATTTTCATGCCTCGGCGGGAAAGGTTTCAGTCCGAACTCGAGCCTGCTTTTCTCGTGCGCCCTGACCACAAAAGGCAAGATGACATCATGCTGGCTACTTTTGATACAATCAGCACAAAGGCCAATTGCCGAAGATATCTTAATGTCCTTTTTACCACACAAAGCGCATGTAGACATCTAAAGCGTCGAATTTATTCTGTCGATCTGATCCTGACTTAATATATTTAATGCCAGCGGGAAAAGCACGTTGTTTTCTTTTGCAATGTGGTTGCGCAACAACGAAATAATATCTCTTGATATCTCCAGTAGAGCCTCGAAAACTTTGTTATCATCCTTTACCTCTGCACTTTCAATCGACCTGATATTTGCTTCCAGTTCATCTAGCTTATCCCACAGCTCCCTGTGTTCACTGCGCATCACCGAAGTTGGCCCCTGCTGGGGTATCTGTTTTTCAATTTCTGGGAACAATACATCTTCCTCACGCTGGTTATGCTGCCTGATCTCAGTGTTGATGAAACCGACTGCTGAGCGCACGGAAGAAATGTCTTCGGAGTTCATACCTTTATCCTCCAGGTTTATGACCGCATCCTCAAGCTCGTTTAACTTCCCCAGTCCTTCTTCATGCTGGTGTCTTAAGGTTTGTATTAAATTTTTTTATAAAAGTATAGAATTATTCGGATTTTTCGTTATATTTTTTAAAAATATTTAAATCTATCTTGGAGGATGCAAATGACAAAAAGATCGGGCAAGGAATACCCACAAGAGCTACTTATAGGCCTCTATTGCTCCATGAAGACAATAAGAGAGTTCGAGGAAAAAGTATATTTCCTCTTCCTGCAGGGAATAATGCCGGGCACAATCCATCAGTACCAGGGACAGGAGGCAGTGGCAGTTGGCGTATGTGCGCACCTAAGGAAGGAGGACTATATATTAAGCACCCACCGGCCCCACGGACATGCTTTAGCTAAAGGAATTCCACCGAAGTCTGCTATGGCTGAGCTGTTCGCCAAGGCAGAGGGTTGCTCGTCTGGCAAGGGCGGCTCAATGCACATGGGTGATCCGGACTATGGAATGCTGACAGCCATAGCGATCGTTGGCGGTGGCTTCACGATAACTGCAGGCCTGGCTCTGGCATATAAATATCAGAAGAAGGACAACGTGGCAGTATATTTCTTTGGAGATGGCGCAGCAAATGAAGGAGCTTTTCATGAGGCGCTTAACTTCGCATCCGTTCATGAGCTCCCCTGCGTATTCGTATGCGAAAATAACCTCTACGCTGCATCCACCCCTTTCAAGCTAGCTTTTAAGATCAAGAACATCGCAGAGAGGGCCAAAGCATATGGCATGCGTGGGGATATAGTTGATGGCCAAGACGTGCTTGCTGTATATGAACATGCAGGTGAGGCGATAGCAAGAGCAAGACAGGGTAAGGGCCCTACGTTACTTGAGGCAAAGACCTATCGCTTCATAGGACACAGCCGAAGTGATCCATCACACTACAGGCCGAAGAAAGAGCTTGAGGAATACAAAAAAAACAAAGATCCACTTGAGATACTAAAAAAGAGAATGCTGACACTGGACATTAACAAAGAAGAGATCGAAAAAATAGATTCTGACGTCAAGTCAGAGATCGAGGAATCAGTGAGATATGCCCAGAGTCTGCCCGAGATAGATACGCAACTTGCATTAAAAGATGTTTTTATTAAGTAGGCTGATGAATACTAATATTTATGGAGGAATGAGATGGCAAAGATGACACTGGCGCAGGCAATTCGCGAGGCGATCCGCGAGGAGATGCGCGCAGATGAGCGAATAGTCTTGATCGGTGAGGACATTGGAATTGAGGGAGGCTTCGGAGGCGCATTTGGCGTCTATCTGGGCCTTGCTGAGGAGTTTGGTCACGACAGGGTAATTGACACGCCAATATCCGAAAAACTAATAATTGGGGCTGCTGTGGGGATGGCGATAGCGGGGCTTTGGCCCATAGCTGACTTTCAATACTCCGACTTCATGTTCAATGCAATGGATGAGCTGGTAAATGAGGCTCCGATGTTTACCTACATGTCTGGTGGTAAGGTGTCGGTGCCACTTGTTGTGAGGGCACCCATTGGTGCATCCACCAGGGGTGCTCAGCACGGACACTGCCCAGAGAGCTATATATACCATTGCCCTGGCTGGAAGGTCGCCTGCCCATCTAATGCTTACGATGCAAAGGGCCTTATCAAGACTGCGATTCGCGATCCAAACCCTGTGTTTGTATTTGAGCACAAACTGCTCTATGGTTCCAAGGGCAGGGAGAAGGCCGGCGGATTTGAGCTCGAGACAGATGTTCCTGAAGAGGAGTACACCATCCCCTTTGGAAAGGCAGCCATCAAGCGCGAGGGAAAATCTGTTACGGTAATAGCCACACATCTTATGATATACAAGACCATGGCCATCGCAGATAAGCTATCTAGTGATGGTATAGATATTGAGTTAATAGATCCGCGCACCCTTGTTCCTCTTGACAAGGAAACAATATTTGCCTCAATAGCAAAAACAGGTAGGCTCATCATAGTTGAGGAGGATAACCTGACACTTGGCTGGGGCTCCGAGATATCCGCGGTAGTTGCTGAGGAGGCGATATTCTATCTTGATGCACCGATAAAGCGCATTGCAATGCCAGATGTCCCACTCCCTTTTGCTCCTCGGCTTGAATCATTTGTAGTTCCAAGCCAGGATAGGATATACTCTGAAATAAAGCATTTCATGGAGGACTAACATATGGCAACAGAGCTCATCATGCCAGAACTTGGCACCACAACCGGTGACATGCAAGTTACCAAGATATTAAAAAGCATAGGAGACTACGTAAAGCTTGGTGAACCAATCCTAGAGGTACAGACAGATAAGGCAAACGTAGAGGTAGAATCATACGCAGAGGGATATTTAAGGCAGCTCACCTGCAAAGAAGGTGACATGGTAGCAGTAGGTTCACCCATCGCAATTATCGGCGAAAAGGATGAAACCTTAGAGGAAGCAAAGACAATCTCTCAACCACAGAAAGTAACTGCAGTGGAGAAGAAAGAAGATATAAAAGAACCCGGTGTAATAGACATATCCACTGGTATATTTACAAGCACATCATCAGGCAGGATATTTGTAACACCACTAGCAAGAAGGATGGCAAAAGATGCAGGAATTGATATAGCCGCAATTAAAGGAAGTGGTCCAGGCGGCAGGATAGTAAAAGACGATGTGTTAAAAGCCATAGAGACAAGAGAATCACCAACATTTGTGCAAGCCGCTCCTTTGCAACAGCCTGCTTCTGCAGCACCTTTAGATATAAAGCTATCTCAGACTGCTGCACCACCACCTGCGCCTGAGGTAAAGCTATTTACCCCACCTGCTACAGCGAAGCAGGAGCTAACCTCAAGAGAGCTCTCCAAAATGCGAAGGACAATCGCAGCAAGGTTAAGCTATTCATTCAAAGAGATACCTCACTTCTATCTTTCCGTCAGCGTGAACATGGAAAACGCAGTAGCAATGAAGAAAAGAGTCCAGGAGAGCTCCCCAGATCGCAAGCTCACCTATACAGACCTTCTGATAAAAATCACATCGAGAGCTCTAAAAGAGTTCCCGACTATGAACTCTATCTATCAAGATGAAAAAATTTCGCAGCTGTCATTACCAAACATCAGCCTTGCAATATCAACAGATGAGGGCCTTATCACTCCAACGCTAGTTAGCCCAGCCGACATGAGTCTTGCTGAGATATCTGCTTATTCCAAAGATGTGGCATCAAGAACAAAAGAGGGCAAGCTGAGCCTAAGGGAGCTTGAGCCAGCAGCCATTACCATAAGCAATTTGGGCATGTTCGGTATAGAGGAATTTAACGCGATAATAAACCCGCCGCAGGCATCAATCTTAGCTGTCGGAGCCATTATAAATAAACTGCAGCTTAAGAATGGTATGATATATGAGGCGCCATATATGAAGCTGACACTCTCGGTAGATCACAGGATAATAGATGGGGTACTTGCAGCCAGGTTCTTAAACTACATCAAGGACTGCCTAGAGAACCCCGAGCAAATTGTTGGTGTGAAAAAATAATATTTACAAAAGCTGATTACCGCACTCACTGCATAATCTAAGTTGCCACAGCATAAAACTCAAATTACAAATTGTATTTACAATTTTCGACAGTTATAATCAAACAACTATTTTTTAATGACAGACAAAAGAGGTTAAAAATGTATAAAAAATCACTGCTAATACTCTGCGCACTGACGATTATTATGGCAATCCTTATACCATCGGTTGCTTCTGGCCAGGGAAAGATAATAGTCATTTACGGGGACTCTGAATTTTCAAGCAAGACCACAGTAGCTACAAAGCTGGCAGCAAAACGTGCGGATAACGGCGATACCGTAATAGCAGTTGCTGATAGCTGGACCTCAAATCATGCAAAAAAGAACATCAAAAAAGAAGTCATTAAACCTTACAGCCCAAATGTGATCGTATTAAACTTTGGGCTCAATGATGCGAGCAGAGATGCTAAAGGTCGAAATAGGAACAAACTATTAACATACATAAGTAATATGAAGAGCGCAATCAAAAAGGCCCAGAAGACAGGAGCTCAGGTAATCGTCCTGACACCTATACCTGTTGATTATAACATCAGGGCCGGGCTGTGGACGGATGAAGATCTTGCTGAATATGCAGGCAATGTTGCCGGACTTGCCGGCTCAATGGGGGTAACGGTCATTGATGCCTATACCCTGTTCAAAAACCAGCCAAACTACATAAATTTGCTAGCCGATGGCCTGCATTTTAGCGATCAGGGGTCAGAACTTATTGCAAATCAGATTGACGCTGCAATTCCCTAATATTTTTCTATAATAAATGAAAGCAAACAAAAATAAATAGATAGTAGCCTGGTTGTCCTGCTGGTCTCTACTTGCTTAAACCAAGTTCTTCCGTTATCTCGACGGCCCTATAGTAATTTGTTTTTTTGACCATAATTTCTCGAAAGACACCGCTGCCCATATGGGCTTGCGAAAGATCACCGATTTCTACGCTCTCAATACCCTCTTCTTCAAGCACGCTCTTCAAGAGCTCTGCCTGCGTAAAACTAAACACATCAGGGAGTTTAACCCATTCTTTTTCCATGATCTCATGCCTCTTGGCAGGTGCTGCGGATCTCTTCTTCAATAATTCTCGTAAGGATTGCGGCATGGCTGACCGCAACATCTATTCCCCATTTTTTGTTATACAGCCACTCATTGCGGGGATTATTAACAACCGCAACCACTTTGGGCTTGTTTGGCTGTAGTTTGGCCAGTTGAGCTATCACGAGGTTATCCTCATCATCTCCCGTAACGGCTGCAACAACGTCGGCTGCCTGAACTCCCGCCTCCTGTAATACCAGTAGATCACATCCATCACCGCATATAACATTAATATTTTTCGTCTCCGCAAATTTACTGCAGACTACGTCATTCTTCTCAACAAGGCTGATCTTATGTCCTTTTTCGAAAAGCATCCTGGCTAGATTTGAACCTACCCTGCCAGCTCCAACTATTAATATAAACATGGTTCCCCCTAAATTCCTAACATTCTCTCGAGCTGCGAAATGGCAGTAGACATGACAGCAATATGCAATATATCTCCCTCCTGCAAAACCGTTCCGTCAACTGGGACAAATGCCCTGCCAAGTCTTGTAATTGCCGTAACAACAATCTCCCCGGGGACATTAATCTTTTTAATGACATGGCCTGCAATATTATGAGTTACTTCCACCTCAACCAGCTCGACTTCACCATTTCCAAAACTTAACTGAGATAGCAAACCTGGATGACAAATAAGTTCCTTAATTTCATTGGCCGCCCATGTCGTGGGCGATATCGTGGCGATCCCAAGCTTCTGGTAAACGGAGGCCCTGACCGGATCATAAATTCTGGTCACAACCATAGGCACCTGATATTCCCTTTTTGCTATCAGGGCACCAACGATATTCCGGTTATCCCCGTTTGTGACAGAGGCAAAAGCGTCAGCATTCTTTATCCCAGCCTTTTCAAGCACTTCCCTATCAAATCCAAATCCGACTATCTTTTCTCCCTTGAAACTTTTATTCAGCCTCCTGAACGAATCGGGGTTCATATCAATAACCCTGACGTCATGTCCGTCCAGAGATAAGATATTTGCTAACTGGGATCCTACCCTTCCGCAACCCATTATTACAACTCTCATATGATCACCTTTTGCATATTTTTACCATAAAAATATTAAACCCATTTTAACCTTTATGCAGCAACAAGAACCCTCTTCCTTTTGCTTTGCATAACAGCCCTTATTATCAACTTCCTGATCTCATCCGCGATGAGCACAGAAGGTATGAACGAAATCAATAAAAGCCAGTACTCCCAGCCTATAGGATGCAGCCCAAATGCGAACCTAAGGAAAGGAATGTATATAAATCCAATTAAGAGCAAGATTTCAGTAAGAATACCCCATAACAACAGTCTGTTTTTGAAAATACCTGCTTTGAATACCGATTCAAGATTCGTCCTGCATGCAAACCCATTACCGATCTGCGTCATTACAATCGATGCAAGGCTCATCGTAGTTGCCTGCCTGTATAATGGATCGCCGATATAGACCCTTGGGTTTGCGCCCAGTGCAACCAGATCCGAAAAATTGAATCCGTTGCTGTAATACATGAAGAAATATCCCAAAAGCCCGGCAACCGCTTCAATTGGGCCAAGGAACAGGTATGCCCGGGCAAGCACTTTAAAACTTAACAACCGCTCGGTCTTGGGCCTGGGGGATCTATTCATGGTTCCAGGTTCCGGCGGTTCAGTCCCAAGGGCCAACGCAGGTAGCATATCCGTGCCCAGGTCCACTGCCAGAATCTGCATCACGGTAAGCGGAAGCGGGATCTTGAAAAGAACCATCGCAATAAAAGGAACCGCTTCAGGGATATTGCTCGCCAGTATATAAGTAATAAACCTTCTAATATTGTCAAAGACAGCACGTCCCTCTTCAATAGCATTGACTATGCTGGCGAAATTATCGTCGGTCAGGATCATATCAGCAGCTTCTTTCGCAACATCTGTTCCCGCAATACCCATTGCGATTCCAATATCTGCTGCTTTTAATGCCGGCGCGTCATTAACCCCGTCACCAGTCATGGCAACAATATGGCCGTTTTTCTTGAGAGCCTCTGCTATACGCATCTTATGCTCTGGAGAAACTCTGGCAAAGATTATATTTTCCTGTTTCAAAACATCGCAAAGCTCACTCTCGCTCATTTTCTCTATATCGGTACCAAGGTAGATCCTGGATTCACCTTTCATAATACCGATCTTTTTTGCAATCGCATCCGCCGTGAGGCCGTAATCGCCGGTAATCATGATCACCTTTATTCCCGACCTATAACATTGCTGAACTGCGGCCTCAACTTCGGGTCTGGGAGGATCCATCATAGCTGCCAGGCCAATAAATACCAGGTCTTTCTCGACTTCTTCAACGGTATATTCGCCGTTAAAGTCGCTTAGATCCCTGTATGCCATTGCCAGAACACGCAGGGCGTGTCTTGCATAATCGTCATTCTTGTCAAGAATTTGCTTTCTTAGAGATGGTGTCAGTTCTTGAACCTTGCCATTGATATCGATTTTTGAACATATTGAAAGCATCTCCCTTGGCGCACCTTTTACAAATGCAAGAATACCGTTCTGAGTGTCATGTATAGAAGACATTCTCTTGCGCCGCGAATCAAATGGCAGCAGAAAAACCCGAGGTTCATTAGAAAGTTCATTATCAAAGTCAAAGCCTGTCTTCTTGGCAACAACCAGCAAAGCCCCTTCAGTTGGATCACCCCTGATGCTCCAGAGTTCTGTTGCATCATCAAAGGCAAGCCTGGCGTTGTTACAATACGACATCGCCCTTGCAATCGGTTTTAGCACATCAGCCGATTCCTTGTCTAATAACTTCCTGCCATTCACAAGAAAATCTCCGAAAGGAGAATAACCGACCCTGGTTACTTCGTAATTTTTGCCGCCCGCCCATATCTCCTTAACAGTCATCTCATTCTGTGTGAGCGTACCCGTTTTGTCCGTGCAAATAACCGTAGTGCTGCCCAGCGTCTCTACCGATGAGAGTTTCTTAATGAGAGCATTGCGTTTGGCCATTCTCTGCACACCCATCGCCAGTGATAACGTAACTGTTGGTAATAGTCCTTCGGGGACAAAAGCGACGATGCAGCCGATAGCGAATATGAATGCGGATATAAAACTTAGCTTGACAGCAATTAAAGCGAGCACAAAAAACAAGATACCGATGCCGACAGCGATATAAGCCAGAATCTGGCTGATCTTATTGATCTCTTTTTGAAGTGGACTGAGTTGTTCTTTAACAGCTTGTGTCAAATTAGCAATCTTACCGAACTGGGTGTTCATACCAGTTGCAAAAACCACTGCCTTACCACTCCCTGAGGAGATGCTAGTCCCCATATATACAACATTTGTAAGTCTGAGCGGATCGACGTCCTCCTCTAAAATCGGAGGCGTGCTCTTGCGCTGAGGATCTGACTCCCCGGTCAAAACTGAGTTATTCGTACTGATATTAAAAGACTCAATCAACCTTGCATCAGCAGATATGTTATCCCCTTCCTCCAACACCAGGATGTCACCTGGCACCAGTTCACCGGAAAGTACTTCCTTGACCTCGCCAGACCTTATCACTCTTGAATAGGAAGGAAGCATTTTCTTCAACGCCTCAAGCGCCTTCTCTGCCCTGTACTCCTGCATAAAACTGAATATCGCGTTAATTACGATAACCAGAATTATGGCGTACCCCAGTTGGGGCATATCAACACGTGGGATGAAACATAAAACCGCTGCAATCCAGAGCACCACTGCTAAGAGATGAATGAAGTTATCGAAAAACCGGAGAACCATGGGTCTCTTTCTTTTCTCAACTATCAAATTGAGACCGTAGGTTTTCAATCTCCTTGCGGCCTCCTCTTCACTCAGACCGCTTGGGGATACTTTCAGCTCTTCTAAAACCTGTTCTTTTTCTAAAGTGTAATACTTCATAAAATCACAAAAATATGCAAAGGAAATTAAATATCGAGTAAATATATCATCGCTTTTTAAGCTGTCAATTAAAATATGTTTTTACCAGGAACGTAAAAATTGTCATATAATTTGAATAAGGTGTTCAAATTAATCAGGCTGATGTCAAACAAGAAACAAAGAATTATATCGGTCCTCATGGTAACTCTGCTTCTGATTATTGAATCCACTATATTGACTTCTGCCATCTGCGGGGACGGATATGTTGCCGGTAACCAGAAACACCACCGAGCTATACAGTCGAGTCTCAATGCAGAGAAGATCTCCTCCACCAGGATTTACGATAGAAAAGGCAGGCTTTTATACGAAATTATCGATCCAAAAGTAGGAAGCCATGTTGAGATAGATATCAGCGATCTACCTGAATATGTGCCTGCTGCCTTCATTGCTGCTGAAGACGCAAGCTTCTATACAAACCCAGGATTTAATATAAAAGGCATCCTGCGCTCAATTTTTTACAACATCAAATCAGGAAAGATAGTCGCGGGCGGGAGCACCATAACGCAGCAGGTTATTAAGAATTGTTACCTCAGCGAAAGCGACTTAAATGGCAACCCGTTCCTTAGAAAATTAAAGGAGATACTCCTCTCCATCTGGCTTACATCAACCAAAAGCAAAAAGGAGATTCTATCCCAATATTTAAACAACATCTTTTTTGGCAATAACGCTTACGGGATAGAGTCAGCTGCCAGAATATATTTCGGGAAGAGCGCAAAGCAACTCGATATCGCCGAAGCTGCTGTGCTGGCGTCCCTTCCTAAAATGCCCTCAAACTACAATCCATTAACGAACCCCGATGAGCTGCTAAAAAGGCAAAAATATGTATTGGAGCAGTTAAGAAAACATAACCTGGTGCCCTGGGATGAAATCACCGCAGCATTAAACGAAGAGTTAAAATTTGATATAAAGCAATATGAGATAAACGCACCCCATTTCGTGATGTCGGTAATATCCGAGCTGAAAGATATATTTAAGACAGATCAGATCTACTCATTAAATCTTGATGTGTACACAACGATCGATCTTGAGTTGCAGCAGAAGGCCGAGGATATTTGTAAAAAACAGCTCGAGCAAAACAGATTTTTAGAAGCCCATAATCTCGCGCTTGTCATAATAGACGTAAAAACCAGAGAGCTGCTGGCATATGTGGGGAATACTGATTTCTTTGACGAAGAAAACAACGGCAGCATTGACATGGTCAGTATGCCGAGGCAGCCGGGATCAGCAATTAAACCGATCACGTATGCCTGCGCTTTTGAAAAAGGGTGGACTCCGGCCACCTTTATTCTCGACGAAGGATCAATCTTCACAACCAGAGACGACAAAAAATATATCCCAGTAAACTTCGATGGCGAATACCACGGAAAAGTCACAATAAGGTGCGCGCTGGCAAACTCATATAACATACCCGCCGTCAAGACGCTGGACTTCGTGGGTATCAATAGTTTTATAAACACCTCCAGGAAGTTCGGCATCTCAGAATTCAGCAAGAGACAGGATGAGGTCGGTCTTGCGCTCACGCTTGGCGGCTGCGAAGTCTCGCTGTTAAATCTGACCAACGCCTATGCAACGATCGCTGCAGGTGGGAACTGGCAGAACTGCAGGAAGATATTAAAAATATTCGATAATCAGGGCAACGAAATATACAAACCCAAAACCCAGTCGTATAAAGTATTTGAAAAAGACGGAGAGGGGATCTGTTTTCTCATATCAAATATACTTTCGGACTGCAAAGCAAGATCTCAGCAGTTCGGATACTACAGCGTTCTCAACGTAGGCTTTCCCGCAGCAGTAAAGACGGGCACGACCACCGATTTTCATGATAATTGGACGATAGGATATACACCGAATGTAGCAGTGGGAGTGTGGGTTGGGAATAACGATAACTCACCAATGAAAAACGCAACCGGAATAAAGGGAGCAGCTCCGATCTGGAGTAAAGTAATTCAGATTGCATCGGAACGATATACTTACAGAGGTTTTGAGATCCCCAGAGAGATAGTCAAGGTCAAAATATGTGCAGACAGCGGAATGCTCCCATCCATTCAATGTAAAAACGTAAAGGAAGAGTATTTTATCAAGGGGAAATCGCCAAATACCATATGCCAGTTGCACACTAATTCAAATACTGCAAAATACGAAGCAAGCAAAATAAGCAGCAAAAGCACGATATCAAACGATGAAAAGAAAGACATCAATGCTGCAGGTCAGCGCTATGAACTCATAAAAATAATAAATCCAGGGGATGGAAATATCTTCATCGTTGATGAGAAGACACCAATTTCATACCAGAAGATTAGACTTAAAGCTGATATTGATATCAAACCAGATGAAATTAATAGAATCACCTGGTACTGCGATGACAAAATATTTGCCACTACGGACGATCCAGCACAGATGTTGGAAGCTGACTGGCAACTGAAGAACGGGGCGCACTCCTTTTATATTCAGGCTTTATACGCAGATGGCAGTGTGATATCCAGCGATATTATAAATATCAAAATAATAGATGAGATTAACAATTAATAATGGGGGTTAAATAAGATGCTCAGGGTCAGACAAAGAACCACAATCTACCGATATTTAAAGACCATTGTGATAATGGCCATCATGGCTGCAATGATGATAACACCACTTTCGTCCTGCCAGCTATTATCCAGCGAACCACCTGTGATCATAGGCACCTACCCCGATGAGGGAGCAGACGGCGTTTTTCTTGACTCATACATAGAAATATCATTTGACAGGCTTATGAACAAGACGTCAGTCCAGAAGGCGTTCTCAATAACACCGAAGGTTGACGGGGCTTTCTCATGGCGGGGGAATACCCTCATATTCAAGCCATCTGATCTACTTGACCAAGAAATAGAATATACAGTAAGAATCACGAATCAGGCCAAAAGCTTCCGAATGATCCCGCTTGTTCAGGATTTCAGCTTTAGCTTCAAAACGCTTGATTCATTGAAGGTAACGCTGGCCCAGCCGCAGCAGTTCGCCAACCCTGGTGAAAATATCACGATAATGTTCAACCATCCCATGGTGCCGCTTACCAAAATTTCCAATATCAAGCCGGAGGATATTGGCATAACGATAAATCCGAAGGTGGAAGGTAATTTTGCCTGGCTTTCAACATCAATGCTCGAATTCATTCCAGAACAGGGAATGCTGCCGCTCGCAACGGATTTCGAAGTAAAAGTTCCAGCGAACATCTCATCCATAATGGGCACCAGACTTGATGAAGGGTTCAGATTTGTATTCACCACGCAGATACCGAAGGTAGTTGCTTCCATACCGCTGCCCGATGCCCATATAGCTGGGCCAGACCAGAAAATATACATGCAGTTTAACCAGAAAATGGATAAAAACAGCGTTGAGAATGCGTTTTTATTTAAAGAAACTGCTGAATCTGCAGCCACGATCAAGGGCAAATTTGATTGGGCCGCCGACGCCATGTCCTTCGTCTTCACCCCCGCTCAAGAGCTAAAGATGCAGACCTCTTATGAGGTGAGCCTGTCAAGAGAGGCAAGGGGATCCGAAGGAGAATATGGCCTCGAGGCCGACTATATCTTGAATTTTACAACTGTCGGTATTCCAAAACTCGTGGACAGCTCTCCAGCTGACAGGGCAACCGATGTGCATGACGTTCAAAACGTTGACCTCTATTTCTCAAACCCGATGGAACCAACAAAATTCGAGAATAAGATAAAAACTTCTCCGAGCATAAACAATCCGGAGTTCTGGTGGAGCAACGACCTGACGCAGCTCACAATATATGGAGATTTCAAGGAAAACACTGATTACAGGATCACCGTATTAAAAGGCCTGACTGATACCTACGGACAGGCGACTCAGGAAGATAAAACTGTTTCATTCTCAACTACTGAAAACGACCCTGTGGAACCGTACATCTACATCGAAAAACGCAGTGCATTTGGCATTTTTGATGCCAATGTCAGAAAAGAAATCTATATAAGCTCAGTAAACACAGCAAAAATTGACCTCAAGCTCTACCGCCTATCCCAGGATGAGTTTATCGACCTTTTAAGGATGGGCTACATAGAGCTACAAGACATACAAGAAAAAATCAAAAACTACGAAACTCTAAAGTCATGGGCAGTGACCAATCCAAATTTCAGCAGAAATAAACCTTCGCAGCTCATGGTGGAGCTAAGCGAAGATTCCAACAGACAAATCAGTCAGGGATTTTATCTCTTCGCGGCATCCTTACCTGAAGGTCAGGCTGACTACATGCCGTTCGCCGTCAATGCCTACTCAGTTACATTCAAGAAAGGTCACACTACCTCACTGATATGGGCCTGTGACAACAAATCCGGTAAAAACATAAGCAATGCAGATGTTGAAATATTCAGCTCAAACGGTGACAGAATCGCAGCCGGGCTCACAAACAGCGATGGGGTCTATCTAGCGCAGACCCCGCTGAACGAAAGCAAGACATTTGAAACGGCAATTGCAATAGTTCGCCGCGCAGAAGACCTGGGAATATGCGCACTGGACTGGACAAGCGGCATCGAACCCTACAATTACAACATCCCCATGGAATGGGAGAGAAAGGATTATAACCTTTTCGTCTACACAGACAGACCGATCTACAAACCCGAGCAAAAAGTCATGTTTAAAGGCATCCTCAGGCAAAACATTGACATGAAATACGCAATACCTCCAGTAGATACTGAGGTAAGCGTTACAATTTATGACAGCGCAAGTCGCCAAATACTCACCCAGACCTACAAAACCAATCAGCAGGGCACCTTCTGGGGCGAGATTTTGCTGGGTGAAGAGATCAACCTGGGTCGCTATTACATGGACATTACCATAGGCAGCGACTACTTCAGCCACTCATTCTTTGTTGAGGAGTATCGAAAACCGGAATTCAGCGTTGATATCACGACCAATAAGGACTCTTACATTAGCAAGGAAACGATAAAAGCTTCCTTGCTTGCAAGCTACTATTTCGGGGCCCCTGTTACAGAAGCAGAGCTTTCCTGGAAAGTTACCCAGATGCCTTTCTATTTTTATTATGAAGAGGATCCTGCATACGATTTCATTGACTATGACTATTATCAGAATTATCAAGAGAATATATTTGTGGAAGAAAAAGATGTGGACAGTGGAGAGGGAAAGACCGACTCGCAGGGAAGTTTTAATTTTGAGGTCTATTCGGGAATCACAAAGGAAACTCAAAGCCAGCAGTTCTTTTTCAGTGCGAGCGTAAATGATATAAATAACCAGTCCGTATCAGGGTCAACCTCCAAAATAATCCACAAAGGTGACTTCTACATCGGTTTGAAGGCTGAAAGCTTCGTCGCAAAAACGGGAAACCCCGTAAATATGAACGCAATAACTCTCACCCCGGATCAGGACATCTCACCTGACAAAGAGATCAATATTGAAATCTATAAACGCGAATGGAATGTCGTAAAAAAATTGGATGATTACGGTAATTATTACTGGGAGTCGCAACCAGAGGACAAGCTGATGGAAACAAAAAAGGTCAGAACTTCCAGAGATGGGAAGGCGGAATTTAGCTTCACGCCTGCCACTGGGGGCCTTTACAGGATAGTCGCATCCGCATATGACGAGAGAAAAAATAAAGTAAGAGCGGCTACCGAGGTCTGGATAAGCTCACCTGAATATATATCCTGGTTCAGGGAGGAGAACTACAAGATAGATGTCATCCTGGACAAAAAGGATTACACACCTGGTGAAATGGCAAAAGTAATGCTGACATCACCATTTATAAACGCCAGGGCGCTGGTGACACTGGAACGCGGAAATGTACTTGAATATTTCGTTAAAGACATAAGTCAAACTTCACAGATCTTCGAAATTGCGGTAAGTGAAAACTATATACCTAACGTATTTATATCAGCAATCCTATTTCAGGGAAGCGATAATGCAATGGATCAAGCGGAACAGAAGAGCAACCCAAAATACCTTCCGCCCGAAATCCGCGCAGGCTTCACAGAACTGAAGGTCAAGCGGTCGGAAAGGGAACTGAACATAAAAATATCCACGGATAAAGAAAAATACGAGCCAGGGGACGAAGTAAAATTAAAAATCAAGGTAACTGACCAGCAAAATAATCCAGTCGAAAGCAATCTGGTGATCTCAGTGGTCGATGCTGCCGTACTGGCATTGATAGCAGACTACCAGGAAAAGATAATGGATTCATTCTATGGGGAGGCCTTGCTCGGCGTTTACACGGCAAACTCCCAGACCATCTCAATAAACAAGCTGAATATAAACCTGCAGGAGAATAAAAAGGGAGGTGACGGCGAGGCAGAAGCTCCGTTCTTGACGGATGTTCGTAAGGATTTCAAAGAACTTGCGTACTGGAACCCGGAGGTTCAGACGGATAAAAACGGAGAGGCTGAGATTTCTTTTAAGCTCCCTGATTCACTAACGGAATGGAAAATTTCGGCAGTAGCATTTGAACTCCCGGGCTCTAATGATGAAGATGCCGCAGATTTCAGGGTAGGCAGCGCGATAGATGATTTCAAGACATCAAAAGATATCATAATTCGACCTATACTACCCCGATTTCTAACCGCAGGGGACAAAGCAAAGATCGGAGCTGTCATACATAATTACAGTGATGCCGAGGTCAAACTGAAAATTGTTCCCACTCTCGATGGAGGATCAATGGATGCCAGAAACGAAGAGCTGACAATCTCCCCGGCCGAATTCAAAAAGATCTACTGGGAAGCTGAAGTCCCAGGCACAGAAGAGCTGATATTTAAAGTATCCGCTATAGAACTTAAAAGTGGAGACGTAAAAGATCAGGTCGAAGTGAACATTCCAATCAAAGCGCAGATGATCTCCGAGACTGTCTCGACATCAGGACTGCTTGATGCTGGCCAGACGATTGAGAGGATCGTCTATGACCCATCCTTCGATGAGAAAAATGGGGGGCTGAACATTGATGTATTTGGATCACCGGCTGCAGGAGTGGTTGACTGCATAACGTATTTAAATGACTTCCCGTACAGGTGTGTGGAACAAACAGCATCCCAGATACTCGGAAATTTAGTCATACTTAAAATGGCCGAGGACTATGGTCTTGATTTAAACAAGGTCTCTGGGCTCAAAGCTGGCACCTCTGATGCTGAAATAAGGGAAAGCATAGACAAAGGACTCTCAGAACTATACTCGGCACAGAACTATGACGGCGGTTGGGGCTGGTGGGTCAACAGCAACAGCAACCCTTATCTGACAGTTTATGTCCTATTTGTGATGCAGAAGGCACAGGCACTTGGTTATGGCGTGAGCGCTAATTCGTTAAAGCTGGCATCAGACTATATCTCTTCAGAAATTTCCATGTCCGCAGAAGAGGCAGATGGTTTGAACATGCAATATATGGATAAAAATACGCTCGCATTTTACCTCTACACACTGGTTGTATCCGGCAATGCGGACCTCGCCCTTTCACAAAATCTATACGAGTTTAAGGACGAACTTGATGCCTTCGGTAAATCATACCTTGCAATGGCATTAAATGAGATTGCACTGGACGTATCCCTGCCTCAGGCAACGCGCAGTGTCTTATCCTCAAAAGCTTCTGATTTGATTGGCGAGCTATTTGACGAAGCGAAGTTTACGGGCAACAGTGCGCACTGGGAAAGCGAGAACGGGTATTACACCATGGCTTCTGATGTTAAATATACGGCAGCCGCGCTGACAGCACTCGTTAAGATCGTACCAGACCAGGAAAAGATAATATTGCAGGCAGCCAGATGGCTCATGGCTGCACGAACAGGCGACCACTGGAGCACGACGCATGATAATGCATTTGCAATGCTGTCGCTCCTTGAGATGCTGGTTGCCCAGAAAGCAGGAACCCAACCAGTCAATTACAGCGTATTGCTCAACAACAAAAATATACTGGACGGTGAAATATCAAGCACCAACATACTTGAAAAACAGAGCAAAAACATGGACATGAAATATGTTTATAAAATGCTTTCAAGAAACGATAACATTGGCGATATATGGCTGAAAAAGACAGGTGATTTGCCTTTATTCTACAACATCGCCCTGAACTATACATTCAAGACAGAGGATATATACGCAGTATCAAGAGGAATTGGCATATCGCGAGACTACTTCAAGTACAACAAAAACCTTTATGAAACTCAGAAAGGATCACCGCTTTCAGATGGATGTAAGGTTGGAGATGTGATAGATACGCGGATTAGATTATACCTACCACAGGATATGTACTATCTAATCCTTGATGACTACCTGCCTGCTGGGTTTGAAGCCATAAACCCAACCCTGCTGACATCTGGTGATGCAATTTTTACCATAATGAAGATCGGTCAGGCATCGCTTGCTCAGCCGCCGGCAAATCCTGAGGGGGGTGAGATTCCGGGCTTCACCAGAGCTGAATATGAACAGATGCTCGGCAGCATGAGCTACGACTTCAATAATTATCCACTCTATTATCCGAGATATGAATTCCATGACGACAGGGTGACGATGTACATCGACTTTCTTGAAAAAGGAGTTTACGAGATCCACTATCTTTCAAGGGCTACTTTACCCGGCAGCTTTAATGTGATCCCTGCCCAGAGTTATGAAATGTATTTCCCGGAAGTTTACGGCAGAACAGAAGGAAGGATATTCATAGTAAAAGAGAACTAAATGAATAATCCGTAGACGCGCCACGTCAACGCTGGGTTTCCAAATCGCTTCAGCGGCAGAAGCATATCTTGATTTATATCAGCCACCTCGGAGAAGCTGGCATTCTCAAAGCCAAGGCCGATTAACGTCTTGATGGTTTTGTAGTAGAGCATGGAATCAATTCCCCTCTTCCTGTTCTCCTCCTTGACCCCGAGAATCAATACGCGCGATGTCTTAAAATCCTTGTATTTTAGTTTTTTCCTTATCCGCGAAAGTATAGTTAGATCCCGCTTGATGTCCCTTAGATTAAATATTTTGTTTGATGGCCTCCTCCTCGGGTTATCCATATCATATTCGCGAATGACCTCGTTTACATTTGGAAGACTCACAGAGACACCAACCGGCTTATTCTCATTTTCAACTATGAGGATCATCTCCTTAATGGCAACAGTTTGAATTCCATTAGCAAATGACCTGAACTCCTCATCGGTCATCACTACAAATTGGGGATGATTGCCCTTGCCCCACTCCTGGTTATAAATCCTGCTGATCAGGTCTATCTCGCTATCTATTTTATTTAAGTCAACAGTCCTGAAAGTACAGCCATTTAACACATCTCCGTATCTACTTCCGTTTAACCTGCCATACAAAGAATCCATCTTAACGAGATAATCATCTACAAGCCTCCTGTTTGCCTGATAAGAATACCAGTCATTTTCCTTCTTGAAGCCGTATGAAACAAAAAAATCCTGATAATAAGGCGGGTTGTAGGGCTCCATAAAATAATGATCGAGTTCAAACCCATCAACCAGCAGCCCGATTTCACCATTAGCATTGTACTTCGCAGGTCCGGTGACGAACTCGCAACCGTTGCCCTTCAGGTACTCTATAGCTGTATCAAAAAGGGCAAATGCTACGTCCTGTTCCTCAACAGATTCAAAAACGCCAATCCAGCCGATCTTTCGACAGTGCGCCCTGGAGTAATTGAAATCAATATAAGCAGCTATCCGCCCAAGTGGCCGTCTTCCATTCTTTGCCATGAAATACGCAATCTGAGTGTGATCAAAAAACGGATTATGTCTGATCACTCTCGATACAAATGATTTTATGGGGCTCAAATCTGAAATCTCCTGGAGATAAATGGGGAAAACCTTGTTTGACTCCCTGCTCTCATACCACGGGATGTGATTGGCTACACCAACAAACTCTTTTAGATCATTCAGGCCTACATTGCTTATTTTGCCTGGGATGTGCTCGCCTATCTTCTCAACACTAAAATCCAATATTTCACCACCATTAAGAATGGAAAAAAGAAAGTAACAGAAATGTAATAAATTGACAATATTAAAATTAATTAATCTAAAAAGGAAAGAATTTCGTCACCATCATAGTCTCCGATAAGTACCCTCATGCCGCCGGGCTATCCGGAGGATGGTAATTACATCTCGACCGCTGGGGCATAGTCAATCTTGTACACCTGTGGCCTCGCGCTTAGCAAGGATGGCCCGCATCCTGGTCTTGACCTGCTCCCAGGGGATACCACCTTTTTGTCGATATTCTGCCATAGCCTCCTTTGCAAAGATAGCATCATCGATATCCTCCCGGGCTTGCAACCATACCTCCAGCGCTTCGGCTACGATCTCCTTAGCTGGTCGGTTCTGTCTGGCTGCCTCTACCTTTACCGCTGTATAAAGGTCGTCATCATCAAAGACTACAGTCATCTTTTTCATCTCTCACCTCAAATATTAGACGTATTGACGTTTATATGATAATACGACATTGCGTCTTCAAAAAAAGAAAACATAGCAATTTACATTTATGAAATCTGTTGTAAAATCTTTTCAATTTAGCAAAGCTGGCATGACTTAATGCACATAAAACAAAGTTCGCTCTCAGATCTGCCATATTTTGCCTACGGTTCCAATATGAACCGAGAGCAGATGCATCAGCGCTGCCCGAATCACAAACTAATGGGCATCGCTAGACTGCCCGACCACAGGATGATCTTCCCCCGCACAAGCCAGCGGTGGGATAACCTTGGAGTCGCCTCCATCGAACACAGCATTGGCGATGAGGTATGGGGGGCGCTGTACATAATGACGCAGTCGGATTGGGACATTCTCGATGGCAAGGAGCTGCTTGGAATCTCGTACATAAAAAAGACTATCAATGTGATAACCTTTGACTACCACAACATTTACGCGCTCACTTACATCGCGCGAAGAGAAAAACCAAACCCACCGTCAAAACGATATATGACCCAAATCATAAGTGGTGCGGAACAATTACGACTTCCGCAGGATTACATCGACAAGCTAAAAGCCATTGAAACTGGCGACTGAATGGTCTATAAGTATGATAACAATATTAGACTATTTATTATTATGGAGGTTTTCATATGCGTCGCATAACTGCATATATAGAAAAGGATCCTGAAACTAAACTATACATAGCGATTGTTCCAGGAATTCCTGGTGCCCATACACAAGCGGAAACTCTGGATGAACTTCAAGAAAATCTAAGAGAAGTAATTGAGCTATGTTTGGAAGAATTAGATCCAGAAACAAAGAAACAACTACCTGAATTCGTTGGCATTCAGCAAGTTGAGGTTGCAGGTTGAGAATTCTCATCACAAGGGTAGAGTTCTGGCAAGACCTTTAATCAGAGAGATATTAAAAGAGATTGAAATTACTGTTGAAGAATATAGTAAATTGCTAAAAGAAATTTAATTAAAATGCTAAACAATCAGTCTTTCTCGTTGCACTTATCGTTGCAGGTGCAGACCCTGACAACTTCTACGCCATATTCCTGAGCGCACTCGACTGCAACAGATGTAAATATTGAACGAGGACATACGACCATTTTATCGCTACCGTTTGATTTCACCGTCAGCACATCTTCTCTTGTATATATATCGCGTTGATCCTTGCTCATGTCAAATTACTATATAAATAAAATCAAAAAAATCAAGATATTCATCATCAAATTATGCGCGGAATGGCAAATAAGCGAAACCCAGACTGAACCACTTCTGTGACGTAACCATGCAAAAAGCCACCCAGCAAATACCATATATACTGGATAACCAAAAATCACGGTTAATTCAAATCTGTAGGCACCAAGACCAGCAATACCGTCAGCAAGATGGACAAAAGCAAACAACAGTATCGAGACCGACATCCCCGAGTAAGGCCCAAATCTCCTGGCAACCGTACTCTGCAAAAAACCGCGATAGAAAAACTCTTCACAAAACGGAGCAAACGTAATCACCAGCGCACTTGAAATCAAAAAGCCTGTTATCTTAGATGTTTCAAAGCCCATCTGTGATATATAGGTAAAAATCCTTGATAATCCAACTGCTGAGGCGTAGAACCAGTTGGCCTCATTGTATCCGTACATCTGATAGAAAACAAAAAAACCAAATGAGACAAGCGCAGGCCCCGAGAAACCTGCCACAAGATACCAGACCCGCTTTTTTGATTTCGCAAAACCAAATCGCGCGTAATCTTTGATGAGCAAAACTGCAAGCATCAAGGCTATAAGATCAGAGACCACAAAGCCCAGAAAAGTAATCAGGCTCAGTAATCTGGATACAGCAGCCAGTGCCCAGAATCCGAGCAAAAACACCATCGGGTTCCCAAACCTATCCAGGCCAAATCTAAAAAATTGGTGGTTTTCTGGCTCAATCATTATCTGAAATTACAATCTCTCTCAGTTAACCTGAACCTTCGCGTTTATCCTGGCCCTATTGATTAGATAAAAAACTACCAGAATAATAAAGGCTATGAAAATAAATGAAGCGACAATAGACAGGCCTAGTTGAAGGTTATCAGTATTTTTATACACAAAACTAATAAACGACACAGCAAATAGTCCCCCCAGGCTACCAACTGCTGATAATATCGAAATCACAAAGTTATTTCTCTCTTTGAAATAAATGGAACCCATCGCAAGCAAGCTCGGCCATATACCAGAATGGAACGCACCCATGAGCAAAAATGAGGCAAAAGCTAGGACTTTATTACTAGAATATACCGATATGAAAGCAAATATAAAACAGAAGAGGCTTAAAAAGATAACTATCTTTTCCAATCTTATGCGCTTTGATATTATGCCGACAATAAGCCTTCCGATGCTGAGCATGGCCCAAAAGAACGATAGACTCTGCCCCGCAAGAATACTACTATAACCTCTTTCTATTCTTAGAAAAGACGGCATCCATGCGCTAAACCCCTGTTGGGTAGCAGCCATCGCAAAAAAGGCAAATATTATTAAAAACAAGAGACCTGTATCTAATTTTGGAAGTATCCGACCATGATTAGGATTACTTGATTCTTTTAGGCCAGGTGTTGCCAGCGGCTTCCTGCCGATATAATTGTCAGATAGCGGAATACGAAGAAATAGTGATAGTACAAAATTTATTAAAACCAATCCGGCAACAATAAAAACAGCAAACGACCAATCCAGGCCTCCCCCAACAACTTGTGATGAAATTGTCGGACCTAAAAACGCCCCCAGCCCAAAAAACATATGAGTAAGGTTTAAAGAAATTCCAGGATCGCCTCTGAACATTTCGACTATAACCGTATTAACTATCACATCCAAAAAGCCGCAGCAAATACCCAGCATGAAGAAACTTGCAAAAGCAATATAAATATTTTTTGATATCGCAAATATTAAGAACAAGGCGAACTGAGCAAAAAGCACAGCCCGATAAACATGCTTTCTTTCAATATATTTGCATACAAAACTATTTAATGCTGCTCCTGATATATACCCGATTGATAAAAAGGTAAATAAAAATCCAGTTAACGCAACGCTTATCTTAAGGGAATTGCTGATCTCAATTAATATCGGACTTGCTACTGTAATACTTACAGCAACAAATATCATGCTATAAACAACACTGGAAGTTATTAGCTTTTTATTTTGCAACATCGTTTAGACTAAACAATTACGATTGATTATAACCTGCAGAATTAAAATATTACCAATAATAATTCAATTAAGAATACAGACAGCTTTGGTCGTCAGATGAACTGCCAGCTTTTTAAAATGGAATTTGCGCTCAAATAATCTGTTTTATTAATTTATGCCTAAAAGAAATTTGGGGTTCTCGCTGCACATTCTCCTGATATCTTCCTCAGGCACTCCATTTGCGATCATTAACCTCATAAAAAGCTTCATGCCTTCCCATGGAGGTATGTTTACAACGGTACCCAGATCTGATGCCAATACTATGTGCTCAGGTCCAACTTTCTTTATAATTTCAAACATTTCCATTGGATCACAGTTGGGATTATTAAAATTGGGCACATCTCCATACATAAATATTCCAATATAAGCGCCCATCTTCCCCATTTCTGCCATCTGCTCATGGGTAGCTTTTGTGACATTCCAGTTGGGATGCGTAATAACTATCTTTTTTACTCCCATTTTTTTTGCTTCTTCTATAACAATGAATCTCTGCTTGGTACCGGCATGGCAGGGATCAAGGATCATGTCATTTTCAGCAATTATCTTAAAAATTTCATAAAGTTCAGGAACCGGCTTATCGTTCGCATCAAGAAGCTCAATCCCCCCGGATAAGTCCATTATACGTCTATGATGGGCTGAGTCATGGCTGGGCAGCCACACCATTTTGCCATCCAACTGTGCGCACATTTCCACAGCCGCTGGGTTTAATCCCCCCTGGTAGTAATTTAGCGTGACTCCCCCAAATACATTAATGGGCTTTTTCTCGATAAATTTAGCGTATTCATTTATAGCCTGCTGGACATAAAATGCTGTTGCGGCAGTAGGAATCGTGTGAGATTTATAAACTACTGCACTCATCCCAATTCCCATGCACTTCTTTGCTATCTCAAGTTGATCCCATCCCACATCAATCTCGGGATCTGGAATAGAATGAACATGCATATCCACAGCACCATCTAGAAGTCTTATGGAATCTTCTTCCGTAATTTTCTTTACCTTATCGCCCATACTAAATATTGTGGTATACGCCCTTTTCGTATCCTCCTTCCATTTAGGTTCCATGGATAGCTCAAAAATATCTTTACTCTTCATCGTTCCTCCAAAAAATTATTTATCCGAGCGAATTAGCTCAATCATACGGTGCAAATTCTAATGCTGTTTCATATAAGGTTAGGACATTCTCAATAGGTACTCCTGGCTGAATATTATGGACGGGTGCGAAAACAAATCCACCGCCCGGTTTAAGGTCATCCATCCTTTTTATAACTTCTTCCCTAACATCATTAGAGTTACCGAACGGCAACACTCTCTGGGTATCACATCCCCCACCCCAAAAGACTAACCTATCGCCAAACTCTTCTTTCAGTACCTTAGTGTCCTCCATCCCTCTTGCTGAGACCTGAATAGGATTTAATATATCTATTCCGCACTCAATTATATCTGGTATTATTTCCCGAATTGCCCCATCGGAATGTAATAGCACTTTTACATCAGCCTTGCTTTTAATAGCATCCACAAGCTTCTTATGTCTTGGTTTAACTATTCTCCTATATAAATTTGGTGAAATAAAAAGGCTATCCTGGGTTCCCAAGTCATCACCAAGAACTACTACCTGTACATACCTACCTATCCTTGATAACATCGCATCCCAATATCCGATATGGAATTCCAGGATCTTATCCATAATTTTCTCAGTTAGATCTGGACTGTCAGCCAGCGAATAGAACCATTTTTCAAATCCAACTAACCATGCGCCATCTTGAAGAATACCACCACCAAATGTACATCCAACCGTTATTGCGAAATTAGTATTATCGTAAAAATATTTTGCTTTTTCTTTGATTCCTTCAAATCGCCCTTCATCATAGGGATCAGGCCAGTCATAATTATTCAAGCTGGCAACTGTTGCATCCTTTAATGGATGGTCTATCATCTCGAAATACCATCCATTACGCGGCATTCTATATCTTATGCCCCATTCATCCACATACGAGTTATCCTCAATATCTATGACCATCTTCCAATTTTTAGGAGGCTTAGAATAAATTCCGACTACGTCTCCATGGAGTACTTTCAACATTTCTTCGCTGATTATTGCGGTTTGAAGAGCAAGCTCTAATATCTCATCTGATTTATCCATGATACCCAATTTTCTCTTCAGCTCATCATAAACAGCTTGGTGCATTGTAGTAGCTAGAGTTCCCCCGATATCTAAAGGAACTCTATCAGGCTGTTTATGATTAATGGTAGCTATAACTCTTTCCCTAGAATTCACTCAGCCTCCATTTACAACACATAGAATCTCAACTCTTTCACCTTTATTTTTTATCCACTAGATGCTGATCTGTGTCTTCAAAATTAAGTGCATCCGGATAAATGCCTATTGCTTCAAAAGGCTCACCAAAATCGTTTCGCAACCAGTGAACCTCGCCACGTGGTATTATCATTGCCACACCTGGCCCAATCTCATATTCTGTGTCACCTATCCCCTGCAGTGCCCGACCAGACAACCCATATAACAATTCGTCAGACTTTAGATGAACATGTTTTCCATGATAAGCACCGGAGGGGAAAATTGCTCTAAATAAACAGGCAGACTCTGACCCAACAGTTTCATCGCTTATCAAAAGTCTTGAGTCAACTCCGCGAAACCCCTCTTCTTCACCTACATCTAACGGTTTTATCTCATCAACTGATACTCGATATTTTTTTACCAATTTTATGATCCCTCCCAAAATTATTCGTTAACCAGTAGATAAATATTGATATTTAAAGCCTCAGAATTCTCATTGCATTGTTGCCCAATATATCTTTCTTATCATCTTCGCTCAGAAAGTCGAAACGCTTCACCAAAAACTCCTGAGACTCGACATAATACTCAGGGCCATGCACACCAAACATTGGGAGGTTCATAAATGGCCCCTCTGAGCCCCAGACAAGTCTTCTTGGTCCTATTAACTCTACAAGTCGTCTCATAGTTTCTTCCGTAAGCCCGGACCTTCTAAATGCTTTTTCGATATAATCAAGAAAAGTTATGTCCACTATGATATTTTCATTAGAATAGACCACTGCCATAAATTCCTCGACCCACGGATAGCCTCCATGAGAAATAATAATTTTGAGGCCAGGAAAGTTTGTTGCTACATCGTCTATAAATACTGGATTGTTATATTTCATATATTGCCATCTAACTGCCTTCGGTCCGGTGTGTATCATCACAGGTACAGAAAGATCCTCACACTTTTGATAGACCAGGTCCAATCTTGGGTTATTGGGATAAAAGCCTGAGTGAGGATAAAGTTTTACTCCTTTCATTCCAAACTCTTTTATTGCCCGCTCAATTTTCTTATGTGGCAAATATCTGTCTGGATGTATGGATGTAAACCCTACTAATCGCTCTGGATACTGTCTACAAAAATCGGCAACATCCTCATCTTCAAAATTAGTTGCCGCCTTTACATAAGCATTTGCCCAAGGAGGCATAGACCCCATATCAGATTGGTCATTGCCTAGTATAACTGACTTGTCGATCCCGCCCATATCCATCGCCTGTATAAATTCATGGGCTGAATACTTCTCGTTCAAATCTTTATATTCAACATGAGCATGAAAATCTATTATCATCACTTATCCTCAGAGTTATCAAATACATGACAATAATATAACCTTACTTTATAATTTGTGTCCGTAAGTTAAAAGATGAGCTAGGTTAGACAGAGTTCCAACCCTTTTTAAAATCTGCTTCCCTAGCTCATATCTCCTATTTCATAGATAGACAACGAATACCATTATGCCCTTCTCTTCTCTACGACATCTTCTCGTCTATTACTTCACTTTTCAAACTTTTGTATATACTGATCATATACATCAAGAAAAGATTGGGCATTGTCTTTAGTAATTACCTCTGAGGGTGTGACTGTCCATTTAGGAACTTCTTTCCCATCCCAGTAGTTAACAAATGCAGCTATTGCATCTTCTCCCATCTTGAATGGATTTTTCCAAACAGAATATTTCATTCTACCTTCCAAGATGGATTTAAGGCCATCTGGAACACCATCATCGCCAACTACAACTATTTCATTCTCCCGACCTGCTGCTGCAACAGCTTCATAGCACCCAAGAGCTGCGTTGTCGTTTATGCAAAAGATAAAATCTACTTTGGGGTACTTTGACAGCAAGTTCTCGGTAACACTCATACCCTTCTCGCGGTTGAACTCAACAAGCTGTTCATCAAGAAGTTTACCATTTGGGAATTCCTTTATAGCATCTTCGTAACCTTTCGTGCGTTGATCTGATGTAATATTTCCTGCCAGGCCAGAAAGAATTATTGCGTTAAAGCCTCCTTCTTTGCCTTCCTGCTTAATTGCATACTCAGCCACCATTTTAGCGGCCTTTTCCTCATCAGGTTGAACATTTGTAAGCACATCTTCAGTGGGGATGATTGCACTTAGAGAAACAACAGGAATGCCTGCTGCTTTTGCTTTTGAAACAGCTGGGATAACACCGGTCTCATTGGTTGGACAAATAGCAATGCCATCGACCTTCCTGGATATTGCATTCTCAAGTTGTCCCAGTTGCTCATTCACATCATAGGCAGCGACTGTGGCCAACTGCTCAATTTTGATATTCCAGCCCTTCTCTTCCAGTGCCTTAGCTGCTTCATTCTCCATGCCGTATCGCATACGATCCCAATAAGGATCCTGCATGGGTATGAGCCATGGTACAGTAAATTCTTTTGCAACTGCTGTTTCTTCTGTAGCCGCAGCTTCTGTGGTAGTAGCAGCCTCAGTAGTAGTTGCCTCTTCTGAAGTCACTGGACCTGTTGTTGTCTTAGCACATCCCATGGCTAAAACCGCAATACCCATCACTGCGATCATCAGCTTAATCCAAATACAATTCTTTTTTAACACTTAACCCTCCATTTCTTTTACATTCCATATTTTCTCAAACAAATCACTTACCTCTCCGTTCCTCTCCTCATCACCTCCTCATAAATCCTTTGAAGCTCCAGTTAATACTTAATCTTTGTTAATGTTTTGAACTTCTTCTAATCACCACCCTTCTCCGCACACCCTCATCCATTAAAACCACAAGAAAAACTACTATTCCCGAAACAAAAGTACTCCAAAGCGGCGAAACGCCTAACAAATTAATAGCATTCCTCATGAGCACAAATATAAGAGTGCCAATAACTGCTCCGTTAATTGTTCCAACTGCCCCAGCAAATGTAGCTCCACCAAGCAAAGCGCCTAGAATAGCATTTAACTCATGCCCTTCATAAAGCCTGGTATCTGCTGCATTAACCCGCGCTATAATTAGCATAAGCGCTGCAGAGCTCATTATGCCTGCAATAGCGTAAACAGTTATGAGTATTCTCTCCACCTTAATGCCCGAAATTCTGCTTGCTAATGAATTTGAGCCTATGGCGTATAGTGCTCTTCCAAAGGTTGTATAGTTCAAAAGGAAGTAAAGAATTGCAAAAATAAATAATCCCACAAAAATGATTGCGGGAATGCCGCCAATTCGACCAATTCCTAAAAACCGAAATGGCTCAGGTAAATCATAAATAGCGCTGCTTCTCATGTACCAATTAAGCAGGCTTAATATTAATAGTCTTGTACCAAATGTGGTAATGAATGGATTTATTCGTATTTTTGCTACTATCAAGCCATTTATGACACCAAAAAATGATCCTACTGCTAATCCTAATATTATGGAAAGCCAAATAGGGTTCCCGTGCCTTAATGAGGCTGCTACAAAACTTGCAGACAAAGCGCCTGTTACCCCCAACGAAAGATCTACTCCACCAGTTGCCATAACCAGAGTTTCCCCTGCTACTAATAGAAAGATCGGTATAGATTGCCCCAATATATTTAGTAAATTACGCATTGTGAAAAAGGCGGGACTTGCGATCGCCATAGCTATAAACAAAACTAGAAATACTATTAAACGGGATGACCTTAATACAATATTGCTAAACGCAATCCTTCTAGGCATAGTTAGCGTTGTGGATACTCTATTAACTTTGCTCACTTAATTTCCTTCTACTATAAAGAACCTGGGCAATTACAACCGAGGATATTATAGTGATGCCAACGATCGCCGATGTTACCTCAGATCTAAGTCCTAGCAGAGAAAGACCATTCTTTAAAATACTAATAACCAGCGCTCCAAATATTGTGCCAGCCAAAGTCCCTGAGCCTCCTCCAATTAAAGTGCCCCCTACCACGACAGCTGCGAGAGATTCAAATTCAATTCCAATTCCAATCAGTGCATTTCCAGTAATCAAACGACTTGCTAATATAACACCGGATACTCCCGCCATTAATGCACTAAATATGTAGACCAGGACTAAATAAAGCCCCACACTTATTCCCTGAGATCTAGCTCCTTCTATATCATTACCAATGGCGCATACATAGGAACCGAATGTCGTTCGTCTAAGCAATATTGCAGATACAATAATCATAGAAACGACAACCCACAAAAAAGACGGTACACCCAAATATAGTGAATTGCCGAAATGTTCAAAAAATTTGTTGGATATAGTAATAGAACCGCCTTTAGTGATTCCTTGGTTAATCCCTTGTATCGTAAAAAACATGCCAAAAGTTACTATGGCTGGCTGAATTCGACCTTTTGAGATAAGGAGTCCCGATAGAGTCCCAATCAAAAGACACGCTAAAATACTTATGGCAATAACTAAAGATAAATTTAAACCAGTTCTCAACAATACAGCAATTATGGTACCAGCTAGCCCCACAATCACACCAACCGATAAGTCTATACCTCCACTCATTATTGCCACTAGCATTCCAAGAGAAACTATCATGAGTACTGAACTTTGTCGGATCACATTAAATAAATTTTCTAAAGTAGCAAAATGTCTTGAAAGAATAGAAAACGTAATTATGAGGAAAACTACAATGTAAAATATACTTGGAAGTTTTGTAATCCAATAAAGTATTTTCTTCCTATATTGCTGCATCATTTACCTTATCTACTCCAATTGCACAAGAAACAATATCTTCAGCAACACATTTTTCTCTAATAAACTCACCCGCTAATCTTCCCCTGCGCATTACATATATCCTATCGCTCATTCCCAATATTTCCGGAAGATCAGATGATATGAGTAAAATAGCCACGCCATCTTTAACCAAACGATTAATAATTTGATAAATCTCAACCTTTGCACCTACATCTATCCCATGGGTTGGCTCATCGAGAATCATAATTTTAGAACCAGTACAAATCCATTGTGATAAAACTACCTTTTGCTGTGTTCCACCACTTAAAAAAAACACAAGTTGATTAGTAGAAGGGGTTGCTATATTTAATTCATCAATATATTTTTTAGCTACTACTTCTTCGGATCCTGGATTTATGAATCCTGTTGGAAACAGCTTCTTCAAAGATGCTCGTATTATGTTTTGTTTAACCGAAAGATTCATACACAAACCTTCATTTTTACGATCTTCAGTTAAAAACCCTATACCTAAAGCCACTGATCTATTTGGATTAGTTCTGCCGACTTTCTTACCAAGAATATATATATCTCCTTTGTCATACGACTCCATACCAAAAATAATACGAGCTACATCTGTGCGGCTAGCTCCAACCAATCCATACAGACCAACTACTTCTCCTTGGTGCAAACATAAATTTACTTCTTCACATACACCGTATTTCGTAATATTAACTAAGCGTAATGCTTCGTCTTTTAATATGGCTGCTTTCTTTGGGTACATATCTGATATCTCTCGACCCACCATCATCACCACTACTTTGTTTACATTTGCCTCACTGGCCTCAAGAGTACCAACCATCTTGCCATCTCTAAGAACAGTAACACTGTCTGCAATTTGAAAAACTTCTTCCAGTCTGTGTGAAACATATATTATTGCAATTCCCTGGGTTTTAAGTTTCTTAAGAATTTCAAAAAGTTTATTAATCTCGAAATTAGTTAAAGACGAGGTAGGTTCATCCAATATTAGTATCCTAGTGTTAAAGGTCAATGCACGAACGATAGCAACCATTTGTTGCTGAGCAATACTTAAGTCGGATAATTTTGTATAGGGATCAATGTCTAATCCTAATGTTAACAAAATTTTTTTACTTTCTTTATGAATCTTCGAAATGTCTACTAACCCACCAATTGTTTTTAGTTCATGAGATAGGAAAAGATTTGACCCGATCGTTAAAGAAGGAACCAGGTTGAGCTCTTGAAAAGCCATAGCAATCCCCATAACCTGTGCTTCGCGAGGGCTACGAATTTTGATTTCTTTTCCATCAATGTATATTTTCCCTTCGTCTGGAGAGATAACACCTGCCAAAATCTTAGCTAAAGTGGACTTACCTGCTCCATTCTCCCCAACTAAAGCGTGTATTTCACCAGCTTCTAATTCAAGGTTAGCATCATCCAATGCTCTAACGCCTGGAAAATCTTTGACTATGCCCTCTGCCCGAAGCAAAACTGGTTTTTTATTTATTTCCATATTTTTTCTGTCTTGTTTATCCAATTCTATATCCTAACTCTAGATGCAGATTCTCTAACTTCCAAATGCAGAGATAGAATTACTTCTTTTTTTTGCTCTGAGGCTAAGCCTTTTATCCTTCTAAATAAAAGTTTACACGCTGCTTCAGCCATCCTTTTCCTTGGAAAATGAACTGTAGTAAGTCGAGGAAACGTATAGTCGCTTTGCGGTATATCATCAAAACCAATAACGGAGATATCTTCGGGTACTCTAAGCCCTGAATCCTGAATCCTCCTCATTGCCCCTAAAGCTGTTATATCATTGAATGCCAATACACCAGTGGGCATAGGCTTGCGGTCCAATAAAAAATCCATTGCTTTCGCGCCATCATCGTAATTGAATCCACCTCTAACAATCAAATCTTCCTGGAAAGCCAATCCGTTTTCCTCCAGAACTTTTTTGTATCCCATAAACCTATCCACGCTGTGTGGAAGATCAAAAGGTCTATCAATGTAACCTATATTAGAGTGACCTAACTTTATGAGATATTCTGCAGCATCATGTGTACCCTGAAAGTTATCAATCAGGACAATATCAGCTTTAGCCTCAGGTAACATTCGGTCCATCACAACAACAGGTAGATTGCTCTCAACAAGTCGATTAATATGTTCAACCTGCTGTGTGGTTGGGACAATTATCATCCCATCAACGCTTTTAGAACGAAGGGTGTTGATATGTGCTAACTCTCTTTTAAAATCATACGCAGAGTTACAAAGCATCACACTATAACCCGAACGAAATAATATATCCTCAACCTCTTTTGATAACTCAGCAAAAAGTTGGTTCGAATTATCGGGTACAATTAAACCAATAGTGGAGGTCTTTTTCCTTCTTAAGCTGCCCGCCATAACATTAGGGTGAAAATCAAGCTCTTTCATGACGTCTTTGACTTTTGTCTGTAGCTCTTCGCTGACAAATCGTGTTTTATTTATGACATGCGAAACAGTTGTGACGGATACTCCTGCTTTTTTCGCAACATCTTTTATGTTTACCATTGGACGCTCCTTATTGATTTAATCAATAGAACCGATTGCGCAAACGTTTTTATCATAGCACTCAATATATTCTGTTGTCAATAAATTAGCATTTAGTGAGAGCTGAATTTGCTTTCTAGAACTCTTCTAACAGCTTCAGCAATATATTTAGCATTCATATCATACTTTTCTAATAATTCTGTGTTAGAACCTGATTCACCGAAGACATCTCGAATTCCCACCCTTATCATCAAAGTTGGGGCTTCTTCTCCCAATACTTCAGCAACAGCACTCCCCAGCCCTCCATATATATTATGGTTCTCCGCTGTCACTACAGCTCCGGTTTTATTTGCTGATTCTACAATAGCCTTTGCATCTATAGGTTTTATTGTTGACATATTAATTACCCTTACACTTATCCCCTCTTTGGCAAGCATTTCCGCAGCCTGTAGAGATTCCGAAGTCATCACTCCACAAGCGATAATTACAGCATCGCTTCCCTCTCTCACAACAGATGATTTGCCTATTTCAAATTTATAATCATTGCCAAATATGTCTGGCCATTCATCCCTGGTCTCACGCAGATACACTGGCCCATGATGTCTGGCAATTACCTTTATCGCCTGCCTCATCTCTTCTGCATCAGCCGGGTCAACCACCACCATATTGGGGATCGCCCTCATTATGGCTATATCCTCTATGGCCTGATGGGTGGCTCCTGTACATCCTGAGAGCAGACCGGTATAAGCGCCAATTATCTTTACGTTTAAATTGGGATAAGCAATAGATATGGTGACCTGGTCGCAGGTTCTTTTGGATGCAAAAACTGCAAAAGTCGTCACAAAGGGTATTTTGCCCATTAAAGCCAGACCAGCCGCAACACCCATCATATTCTGCTCAGCTATTCCCATCTGAAAGAACCTATCATGGTATTCTTTTGCAAAAAAGGAGGCTCTGGTTGAACTGGCAAGGTCTGCATCTAAAACTACTACATCTTTATTCTCCCTGCCCAGATCTAAAAGAGCTTGCCCAAAAGCATCTCTAACTGCTGTCATAACTTCACCATTACTCCAATTCACTAAGAGCACGACAGAGCTCTTCTTTTGAGGGAGTTTTGCCGTGCCATTCATGTTTACCTTCCATAAACGAACAGCCCTTGCCCTTTATTGTATTTGCAATCACAATTGTCGGTTTCCCAATAAAAGCACGAGCTTGATACAATGAGCTGATTATTTCTTTAATATCATGACCATCTGTCTCAATCACATTCCAACCAAATGCCAACCACTTTTCTTTTACCGGAGCAACTTCCATTATTGCCGAAACAGGCCCCATTAGCTGAACCTTGTTGTAGTCAAGGATTGCAGTCAGGTTATCCACCTTATAATGTGCTGCACTCATTGCTGCTTCCCAGATTTGTCCTTCTTGCATTTCCCCATCACCCAGAAGAACGTAAACATGTATATTCCTGTTGTCCAAACGAGCTCCAAGAGCCATTCCTAATGCTATAGAAAGTCCCTGTCCCAGTGCACCGGTCGAAGCTTCTATTCCGGGTAGTTTCTGCATATCAGGATGGACCTGGAGTCTGCTATTAATACGTCCGAATGTGGAAAGTAAATCCGTACTAAAAAAACCCCTTTCCGCTAAAGTCGAGTACAACGCGCTTGAAGCATGGCCTTTAGATAAAATAAATCTATCTCGATCTTCCCAGTTCGGGTTATCTGGATCTATTCGGAGTACATGGAAATACAACACGGTAAGAATATCAACGGCAGACAATGACCCACCCGGATGGCCAACTCCTGCATCAGAGATAATCTTAACAACATGTCGTCGAATAATTTTTGCCCTTTCCTCTAAATCTTTTATCAAAGCTTCGCTAACTTTCATTGATAATCTCAGCCCTCATTTAAAAACGCATTAAAGAATTCTTTTGCCTGTACCGCAGCCTCATAATCACCTGGTTTTGGCAGTATTTCAAATCCTATAAATCCTTCATAGTCAATTTCATTCAAAGCTGAGAGTATGCTTTTGAAGTTTATATGTCCCCAGCCTGGAGCGAGCCTGTTGTTGTCAGCAAAATGTACATATTTAACTTGGCTTTTTGTCATTTTCAGACTTTCTTCGATTGGCCTCTCTTCAATATTCATGTGGTAGGTATCCAGAAGGATTTTCAAATTTTCAGATTTAACTTCATCAAGTAAATTTAATGCTTGAGCTGCATTATTTACTAATATCGTTTCATACCTATTTATTGGTTCGAGAAGCAAAATAACATTCTTTTTCTCCGCATATAGAATTATTTCACCGATGGACTCTTTGAAATTTTCTATGTATTGAGGCAAGTCGGATTTATTAGAATTTTTACCTGCTCCTCGGACTCCTCCAATTATGATGAAAGAGTTTAAGCTCGAAGCCAAATCAATATTAGCGATCATCCTATTAATACAGGACTTTCTTCTCCCTTCACTCAAATCGCTCAAGCTCATGTGGTCATTATAATAGGATTGGCCTGTAGCTATCGCCGATACTTTTAACCCATAATCTGAAGAGATCTTCAAAGCATCTTTAACGGCCTTCTCTTCTGGATCTCTCACGCTTAGTTCTATTGCATCAAACTTGAGATCAGCTATTATCGGAATACCCTCTCCCAATTTGCCTGCAAACAGAACAGGACCAAAACCAGTTTTTAGCGGTGATACTGAAATAGATTTCTTTAAACTCATTTCTATACCTGTTCTTAAGGTGTAAAAACTACTTTAAGAGCATCCGGTTCATACGCTTTCTTCAAAGCTTCCTTTGCTTGATCTAATTTAAAGCGATGTGTTATTAGTTTATGAAATGGAAATTGATTTCGATACCGCATCATTATGTCAATGTGCTGATAATATGCATCCTGGGGATGGTTTGTGTTACCTATAAAAAGCACATTTTTTGCCGCTAAATGTCTGTGTACGTTCAATGTAACATTACCGGTATCAACAAAATTACCGGTCTCGCAGTAAGTTCCACCGCGTCTAAGCATTCGAAGCCCGACATCAAGGACTTGAGGCCTACCTACAGCTTCAACAACCACATCCGCACCTCTTCCCTCTGTTTCATCTCTGATTATCTGCACAAGTTCATCGTCACTAATCTTTGATACATTTATTCCTATATCTGCACCAAATTCCTTTGACAGTTTAAGTTTCGGCTCAAACTCATCCAGTGCGATTATCTTTCCAGCTCCCAATAGCCTTGCTTTAGTAACCATTAACATTCCGACCGCTCCAAGACCCTGAACAACCATGGTATCTCCGAAGCCAAAACCCCTGGCATCAACTTGAGAATAGTTTTTAGCACGGTCCAAAAGACCACTGACTACAAATATCTCAGATAAGCAAGCTTCCTCAATGGTAAGTTCTTCTGGGGCTTTATAGATGAAAGTTCCCGGCTTCAAATACATGTACTCCGCCCAGCCTCCAGTTAGAAACGGGAATTTATCACTGGGGTACGTCATACCGACGCCTTGATGGTTTTTACAAAAAGGATAAGCGTGAATTCTTCTACAATACCAGCAGTGACCGCAGATTATGTTGGGACTATTTGTTACCCTATCCCCAATTTTCAATTCTTTACCCGAATATTCAATTTCACTGCCCCTTCCATTCATTTCAAATACTGTTCCAGAATTTTCATGGCCGTGAACACAGGGATAAACCATGTCCTGCTCAGATTCCGTGCCTCCATAAAGGGTCACATCACCATCAAAAGCATGTTTATCCGTACCGCATATACCCGACATCTCCATCTTTATAATCATTGCACCTGGTTCAAGATGGTCAGGATATGGTAGGAATTGAGTTTCAACTTGCCCCGGGCCTGTCATTACAACAGCTTTAACTTGTTCTGGTCTATTCATTTTTGCTTTCCTTAATCGCCTATCAATTTATTATTTATATACAAAAGGACTTTATCTAGCTGAATTCATACAAGGGATCGAGCAACCTGAACCATTAAGTGGGATATCCCAAAGTATAAATGTGTTTCCCACCATTAAGTGGACCCTTGATTACATCTTCAATTAATTTCCTGTCCCTCATCGTCATCGCCTCAATTGGTGGAAGTTTCCCAGGAGGATACATTTCCATAATATCCTTAATAAGCTTCTCAATATAATCCATAATCGCATTTAATCCAGGCCTTGCTTTTTCAGGGTCAGACAGAGTTGCATCGCCAACTACTCCTTCCGGGGTTGATACAACTTCAATTGCAGAAGCACCAACCTGCTGCCAGAACGGAATTGGAAGATCATATGCACTTCCAGACTTATCTATATGCCCATCTGGGAATATTTTTATTGGAGTAGTTTTAACAGCATGCTCCATCTTTATCATTTCAGGAAAAAGCATTTGAGAAAATGACGTCTCACATTCATCAGCATGAATAAATGGAGTTTCAAATGGACCTCCATGCGCCTTATCTCGTATATGTTCGGGAATAATAAACCACCAGTTTACATCAACAAGAATGCAGGGAACCTGGTATTTCTTTGCAAATTGATGAATAGCAAGCGGAATCACGTAATCCTGGCCATGTCCATTTAACAAAATTTGCTTTCGGAATCCCGCGTTCCAAAACCCTGCAATTACCGCTCTTATATAAGCAGCCAGGTCTTCTTCGGGAATTACTATCGTACCAGGCATACCAAGATGGTGATATGGATGAGATCCATACCAGATTGGTTGTGCAACTGTGCATCCTGTTGCCTGCGCTATCTGCTCAGCCATCCTGGTAACCAAATATGTATCTTCTCCTGAGCATGCATGAGGCCCGTGGTTTTCTGTGCTGCCAATTGGCAATATCAATATGTCATTTTTTTGAAGTCTCTCTTTAACCTCAAAATCAGTCATGGTTTGATAATAAATTCCTGTGGGACGATCCATATGACCACCCTTCGATGGCAATTCCCATTTACTCATAACACTCTTACCTCCCATCCGGATTACCTATAAAGTGTAATCTATTCCCCATTGTATAGAAAATAAACAAACCGTTTGCGCAAACGTTTCTATTATAATTACGACAGTATTTACTGTCAATAAATAAGTAATTTAAATTTTGAATTTCACGACAAATCCGGCAATTGCACCAATGGTCGCCAAATTAATATGACAATAGGCTCGATGGCGGAAAGCTGCCCATATCTCTACAATTGTTCTATGGCTTGCTTAAATATAGATCAGCCTGCCCTCAACCCTGCTGATTATGTTTTGATTGTTTCTTAAGAACTCCTCCAATACTTCCTGTGCAGAAGTGCTCACTATCCTGGGCTTTTCTATCCTTGCTAATTCTTCACCAGCGATATTAAGATATTCGGCTGAATTGCTGTAGTGATATCCCTGCATACAGATCGTATAGGTTCCGGAGTCCGATACCGGTTCCTCATTTATACTTAGGGACTGCAGTTGTTTAAGGGAGTCATTATATACAGCCTTCACGCCCCTGTTGACCTGGTAGCACTCACCCTCTCCGCTCCTATTATCCGGTCTCATTATGTGACTGAAAACCCTCTTTAACTGCTCTCCTGTTATGGTAAACCTGTTTAAAGTATCGTTGTACGGAAAGCATGAGATGAAATTACTAAGCGTAACGAGTGGACCCAGCTCCTTGACCCTCACCGACCCGCTGCCCAGAAACATGACATCAGCATTTGCGCACTGAGCAAAAGCATCCGCTATGAGATTGCCGAGAGATGTCTCCTCTTCTCTCAATGGGTGAGTCAACATTTCTCCCAGTTTACATATTATTGTGTTATATTTCCTGTCAACGACTTCCTTAAAAGAGTCAATATATTTCTGCAGCTTTAAATCGGGATCTGCAATATCGTCATCTATCGGTATTAACTGCCATTTATATTCAACTATGCTATTTGTATCGTCATCGACAATGACATCGAACCTTCCCACCTGATCTGTCCCAACACCAGCTTGAGCAATGTAGATGCCATTAACTTTTTCGGGTTTATCCAGGATTGTGTGAGAATGCCCGCCTATTATTAAGTCCACGCCCCATTCAGGATTCAACATGGCCGCAAGCTCTTTATCAGAGTCAAATCCAATATGTGTAAGCAGAATTGTCAGGTCAATGTCGTCATTTTTATAAGCATTTGTGATCTTCCCGACCTCTGCACAGGCTTCTTGCAGCGTTATAAAGCTGCCCACATCTCTATCCATTGAGATGGTATCCATCACTTTTTCTGTTATTATGCCAGTAAACAGGATATCAAAGCTCGCTTTGTTAATAATGATATAGGGCGACATTAACCGTTTGTTATACTGTTCAATGTAAAGGTTCGCATTCACTATAGGGAAATTCGCCATCTTTTCCAGAAAAAGCAAGTGCGGCAAACCGTAATCAAACTCATGATTCCCCAGCGAAACAACATCGGGTGCAAGGTAATTCATTATTTCAATAGTGGAAATGCCCTTATATTCCGAATCTATTATGGAACCCTGTACCATATCACCCGATATGATGTAAATTACATTCTCTTCCTCACTCCTGACTTTATTTATATAACCCGACAATAGCGCAAGACCACCGATTAACTTCCCTTCCTCCCCTCTTGATTCAGCTAAAAAATCTCCGTGCATATCATTTGAATGTAATATTGTGAATCTCTTCGTATTCATAAGTTTTTTAAATCCTCCCCTTCCTGGTTTATGGGTTAATCTGCAAAAAATTCTTCAAGAATTAAAATCGAGACCCCTTCTATATCTGTTTTCTTTAGATTCAAATCATTCGAAATAAAGCAGTCTGAGTGGCTTATTAAAGCAGTAGCTAGCAATATTGCATCGGGTGTTCTGAGATTATATTCAGCTCTCAATAGTGCTCCCTTTTTTGCAATTTCATAGTCAACATCCTGTATATAGTTATTTGGCAGTGACTGGATGAATTCCTCAAAAAGCAGAATGCGTTTTTCATCCCCTAATTTGTATGGTTTAGCAAAAAGCTCGGCAACTGTTAGGACAGACGTGATAGATCTAATTTCTCCTGCCGCGATCATTTTCATTAATCTGTAGGTTAATATACTATAGGGGTAAATATCTTCTAAATGATAAATGAAAATCGAGCTATCCAGGCAAGCCTTATCAATTCCATCTAACTTATCGAAAAAACGTTTACCAATATCTACTTCCACGAGCTTCTTTCCTCAGCAACATATTTAGCAACTTCTTCTTTTGTCGCACCCCAAGTACCCTTTAATAGACCACGAGTATATAAAGAATATTTTTCAGGTGTCAGCAAAATGGTTTCCTCCCCCCTAATGAAAATAACGATTTTTTCACCTGGCTTTACACCCATTTTTTCCCTAATCTCCTGGGGGACAACTATTTGCCCCTTCTCACTTAACTTTACTAATTTAGATATGCCCATTTTATTTTATAAATACATACTATTATTTATCAGTAAAACATAATCATTTTAATATAACTAATTTATTATTGTAAAGTAGTATTTATGAGTCCAATATTTATAGTTCCATTGAAAATAATCTCTACAAGAAGAAACAAATGTTAGCTGCTCTGCGACTAATAAAAAATAAGAAGGATGGAAATTGAAACTGATAAAAAACGAGATTAATGATTTCAACCTCAGACTGAAAAACGCAATCGATAATGATCTATATTTCTACCTGCAGGAGATAGCAAGCGAAATCGGACCGAAGATTAAGACAAGCAGCAGCAAAGAATACATAATGCTTGGCTCCTACAGCTATCTGGGTCTAAGCGCTCACCCCAAGATAAAAGAGGCGGCAAAAAAGGCAATAGATAAATATGGGTCTGGAGCCGGTGGTGTCAGGCTGCTTGCAGGAACGACACCTCTGCACAATGAGCTTGAGTCAAGGATAGCTGATTTCACTAAAAAGGAGTCAGCCATCCTATTCAGCAGTGGATATGCCGCCAACTTATCGACAATTTCAACTTTATTCGGGAAAAACGACTACATTTTAATAGATCAGCTTGACCATGCCAGCATCATCGACGGCTGCAAGCTATCTGGAGCTAAGTTCAGACCTTTCAGACATAACGATATGAACGATTTGCATATAAAGCTCTCAAATGCTGACTCCTTTGAAAACACTTTGATATGCGTAGATTCCGTGTACAGCATGGACGGCGATATTTCGGAACTGCCATCGATCTGTGAGCTCGCAGGACAATACAGGGCAACGGTGATGGTGGATGAGGCACACTCCTTAGGAGTCATCGGTAAAAATGGCAGGGGTATTGAGGAGCATTTCAACTACATAATAAGCGTTGATATAATAATGGGGACATTAAGCAAAGCAATACCAAGCATAGGAGCATTCATCGCATCTGACAAAGCCACGATAGACTTTCTAAAACACAATGCCAGGGCATTCGTATTCTCAGCAAGCCTCCCTCCCTCAGCAGTTGCAGCAGCATTAGCAGCTCTTGATATTATCGAAAACGAACCCTGGATCATCCAAAACCTTAAGGACAATTACCGGTTCTTCATCGGGGGATTGAAGTCCCTTGGGTATGACACACTTGAGAGCCAAACAGCAATAATACCGATAATGACAAAAGATGAGGGGGAAACTTTAAAATTCTGTAAATATTTGTTCGACAGAGGTATTTTCATCTCTCCAATAGTCTTCCCGGCTGTTCCAAGAAATCAGAGCAGGCTAAGAGCGCACGTGATGGCAACACATACAAAAGAAGACCTGAGTAGATGCCTGGAAATATTTTCAGAATTTAAACCATAATTACTGATATCAAGAGCATCGTTCATCTTACTGGGCAATTTTCAGGAATCTTGAGTTTATCGCGACGATAACCGTACTCACGGACATAAATACTGCACCAAGAGCAGGAGTTAATAAAACACCATAATAATATAGGACTCCTGCTGCAAGCGGAATTGCAACCACATTGTACCCTGTCGCCCAGGCAAGATTCTGCACCATTTTTCTGTACGTTGCGCGGGCGAGGCCTATGATCGCAACTGCATCAATGGGATTGCTCTTCACAAGAATAATATCCGCGGTCTCTACCGCGACATCGGTCCCAGCTCCGATTGCAATTCCAACATCTGCCTGCGCAAGTGAAGGAGCATCATTGACGCCATCCCCCGTCATCGCAACCACAAGTCCTCTGGACTGAACCTCCTTTATCTTTGCCACCTTCTCCTGTGGAAGTACCTCTGCAAAATATTCATCGATGCCCAACTCTCTGGAAACCCACTTCGCAACCTTTTCATTATCACCTGTTAGCATCATGGTCTTAATGCCCATTTTATTTAGCATGGATATAGCTTGCTTTGACTCCGGCCTTATGATATCTGCAAGAGCTATCGCCCCATTTAGCTCTCCGTCAACCATTACAAAAACCACAGTTTTACCCTGCGATGTTAACTCTTCAATCCTCTTATCATCAAGACTAACGCCATGCTCTCTGATATATCCAGGGCTGACTATTTTTACATCCTTCCCGTTCACCCTTCCTTCTGCTCCTTTGCCAGGAATCGCTTTAAATTCCTTAACTGGATAGCGCTCAGAGGAGGATCCCACAATCCCTTTTGCTATTGAATGCTCGGAGTGTGCCTCCACCGAAGCTGCGTATTTCAAGAGTTCTTTATCATTCATATCTTTTGATAATGTTACGACGTCCGTAACCCCAAACTTGCCCTCTGTGAGCGTTCCAGTCTTATCGAAGACTATCGCCTGAATATTTCTTGCCCTCTCAAAGGCAGCGCGATCCCTGACCAGAAGACCGCTTTTTGCGGAGATAGCAGTCGAGACGGCGACCACAAGTGGGACGGCAAGCCCAAGCGCATGCGGACAGGCAATGACCATAACTGTTACGGCTCTTTCAATGGCAAAGGTAAAATCTTTACTCATAATAACAACCCATACAAAAAGCGTTATTGCTCCACCTGCAATTGCGACAATTGTGAGCCATAAAGCAGCACGATTTGCAAGATCCTGCGTCCTCGACCTGCTCTGCTGAGCCTGTCTAACAAGCTCGATCACCTGTGAAAGAAAGGATTCCTTTCCCGTCCTCCCTATCTCAACAACAATAGACCCTTCACCATTAATAGACCCACCTATAACTTTTGCACCGATCTTCTTGGGAACCGGTCCAGATTCACCGGTAAGCATCGACTCATTTACCGATGTCTCACCATCAACTACATCTCCGTCTGCTGGAATTTTTTCTCCTGGCTTAACTATCACCCTATCTCCAGTTTTAAGCTCACTCAGAGGAACATCCACCACATCACCATCGGAAGTAATCTTATGCGCCTCTGAGGGCAGAAGTTTAACAAGCTCCTCAAGAGCCTTTGATGCACCCATTATGGATTTCATCTCGATCCAATGGCCAAGAAGCATGATATCGATAAGCGTAACAAGCTCCCAGAAGAACACTTCACCCGTGAGGCCAAAAACGACAGCTGAGCTATATACATAAGCTACAGTTATGGCAAGGCCGATCAGTGTCATCATGCCTGGCCTGAGCGACCCTATCTCACTGTATAAGCCTTTCAGGAAAGGAAATCCCCCATAAAAGAAAACAAAAGAAGAAAGTGCAAATAGCAAATATGAATCCCCGCGAAATCTTAAGAGCTCTCCCAACCCCAAAAACTTCTGAATAACAGGTGAAAGTATCAGAACAGGCATGGTAACAATTACAGATACAAAAAATCTCTTTCTATAATCCGAGACCATGTGCTGGTGATCACCGTGACCCTTATGCTGCTTGCCCTCATGCTCAACATGTTCTTTCGCTGCCATATGTTCACCATTTTCATGCTGATGTCTTATTTCCGGCATTTTATGCATTTTATGCGAACTTATGATGTCCTTATTATGTTCATGTTCGTCCATTCGCGCTCCCTAATTCAAAATATTTTATTGTCTTTTCTTATTAATTATCCTCAACTCAAGAAATTATACCCTAATTAAATTGACAGACGATGCTAGATCTGCCTGGTAAAAGTTAGAATTTCCTTGACATACACATTGGATTGTGTAATACTATGTGTAGGAGGATGAGATTATGGCTACTAACCTTGCCATTGATCAGAAATTATTAATCGAAGCTCAGAAAATTGGCAGTCACAAAACAAAGAAAGAGACAGTCAACGAAGCACTTAAAGAATACATCCAGCGAAGAAAACAATTAGAAATTACCCAGCTTTTTGGGCAAATTACCTATGATAATAATTACAACTACAAAGCACTAAGGCATCGTGAGTGAAAGTTCTTGTTGATACTTCAATCTGGTCCATTGCATTTCGAAGACCTGCTGGTAATATGCTTAAAGAAGAGGAAAACCATCTCTCAAATCTCAAGACGCTCATTGAAGAGCTCCGCGTAGTGCTAATTGGCCCGATCAAACAAGAAATACTTTCTGGAATCTCAGATGAAAGGCAATTTTCACAATTAAGAGACAAGCTCAAAGCTTTTGATGATCTACCGATCATCTCTCAAGATTATGAGCTTGCGGCTGAATTCTACAATACACGTAGAAACAAAGGTATCCAAGGCTCCCACATCGATTTCTTAATATGTGCGGTAGCACATCGAAACAAGTTTCTCATCTTCACCACGGATCAAGATTTTGCACAATATTCAAAGCACATTGATATTAAGCTTTATAGCCCACAAAGAGTAACTTAAAGTAATAACAGTTACGAAGTAATTCTGCTTTTAATTCCAAATTCAAAGAAGCAAATTTTTTGGGTAAGTGCAGTAAAGTATAAACCATTATACTGTGTTATATTGACATGAATTTCATATCTTGCCTAACTTTTCTAGGCAGTCTCATATTGAAGTATTTTTAACTGGTCAGGACTCATTCTGATACTCAGATCAAGTATTTCGATACCTACTACCTTACCATCTGCATTAAAACCCAAGATTACGCCAGGCTGCACCTCTTCTGATTCTACAATAGAAGATTCATCCAATCGGAAATAAAGCGCATCATTTTCCTTATCTACTTTAAGTCTCATTTCTTAACTCCACTTGCTTTAATATATCATTAGCAGGGTATTTCCGCTAACGTTTTTGGCGCATATTAAAAAGTTCCAAAGGCAAAAGGCTTATGGTGGAGGTAAGGGGATTCGAACCCCTGACCTCTACATTGCGATTGTAGCGCTCTACCAACTGAGCTATACCCCCATGAGAGTTATTATTCTACCAGAGTCACCGCAAGTCGGAAATTATTGTATTTAATTTTACATGTTGCTATTATTTTCGTATCAAGATATGTAAATATGAAGAAAAGTAACTACATCGAGTAAAAGAAAGTGAAAACCGATAACGGTATCAAGAAAAAAGAGTTTTACAGGAGCGTTGCCTCTGGAAATTGCTGTAACCTGAAGAGGGTCAACGACGTATTCAAAGCTCTATCGGATGAGACACGGCAAAAAATTCTCTTGCTCTTGAGCCAAAACGGTCTTTTTGTAAATGAAATCTCTGAAATCCTTGCAACCCCACAGTCATCCGTATCACACCATCTTTTCATACTAAGATCAGCAGGATTGGTCGTCAGCAAGAGGGAGGGCAAGAAGATCATCTACAAAGTTATACCAGACTCGATCTGCTCATGCTGTGACGACTACTTCAAGTACTTCAGACAAAAAAAATAACGGGCAGTTTAACGTCTTGCCCGGGACTAAACTCACGCTCCTTCGCAGCAGTGAGCCACTCTTCTTAACATAAATTTTTTCATCTGGCACCTCCCGCTATCTAAAATAATTAAATTATGAACATATCTACATATATTAATTATTATACACTTGCTGTCAATATGATTTTAAAATAATATTATTACCCATCATGACCGATAAGTTATTAGTCACCAAAACTTCTGGAGAGCAGGAACCTTTTTCAGAGGTTAAACTGCGCAGATCGCTGGAAAAAGCGGGTGCCAAGCGGGAGCTGATCGATTTAATAACCAACAGCATAGGCAAAAGGACATTCAGTGGAATTCCCACTTCGCTCATCTTTACCTACGCATCCGAGATATTGAAAAAATCGAGGTCCTCGCTTGCTGCAAAATACAACCTGAAACTATCAATAATGGAGCTCGGGCCAAGCGGCTTCCCGTTTGAGAAGTTCGTCGGCGAGATATTCAGGTCTATGGGTTATGAGGTAAAGACCAACGAAATAATACAGGGAGAATGCGTGTCGCATGAAGTCGACGTAATTGCTGAAAAGGACAATGAGCTCCTGATGGTAGAATGCAAATATCACAACAAACAGGGTTACAGGACTGACGTTAAAATCGCACTATATGTACAGGCGCGATACGAAGATTTAAGAAAGAAATGGTTACAGACGCCAGAGTTGGCAAATAAATCACATCGGCACTGGCTGGTCACAAATACTAAATGCTCAGATGACGCAATTAGATATGCTCAGTGCGTCGACATGAAAATACTTGCCTGGAACTACCCCGAGAATAACGGTCTGAAAGAGTTGATCGAGCGCTCAGGCTTAAACCCGATCACATCTCTTACAACCCTTTCCAAAAAGCAAAAAGATCGTCTTCTGGATGAGGGAATTGTCACATGTAAAGACCTCGCCCAACAGCACCACATCTTAAAATCGATGGGGTTCAGCAGACAGAAAATTGATAAAATCCTGATAGAGACACTTGAGGTATGCAGCCTGAGCGGACTGACTGATCAGGAAAAAATCTGAAGCATTAAGTTCACTTCCACTTCGTCAGAATGGCTTCTTTGTCAAATGTCTTGACCGCAATCCTGAAAATAATGTATGCAATAATGGCTAATACTATCGAGCTCAAGAGCATTGCTACCCAGTTGATTATTATTGCTCCCATCACCTGAAGATAAAAAGGAATTAACACCGGGAGGATTATTACTCCCCCGACCTGTTGAGCCGATCTTATGTCCTTTATCTTTGATGAAATTATGATGCCCAACGTAACGGATATAATCGACAGTATTGGTGCTAATATGAACATTGCTATAAAGATCCTAAAGTTAAAAAGAGCGTCGAAAGCTGCCGGAGATAAAAATAAGTACATAAAAACCAAATAAAGTATGAACATAGCCCAGGTTATCACAATAGATGGAATGAACGCAGAAACCAATTTGCCAAAAAAGAGCTCGTTTACTGCTATTGGAGAGGCCAGCATGGGTTCAAGACTTTTCCTCTCCTTTTCCGCAACAATGCTGTTGGTAGCCATGCTCATTGGAAGCCATGTTGGCACGATAAGGTAAAAATAAAAAAACGCTCCTAAAAATGTAACCTCAAATACCTCCTTTGTTGTCAGAGAGCCAGATTCCGGTAACATTGCATAGTATTTGCCCGTATTTCCAAGATTTGCTTCGGGAATCTCCACATACTTGAAGACTATCGCCATCACTATTGGAATCAGCGAAAAAACAAGCGGCATCACGACAGAGGAGACCACCATCAACCTGCTCTTGCTAAACTCCGTCCACTCTTTCTCGATAATTGCCCTGATCCTTAACAAATTCATCCTATTTTTCCATCAAATTAAGATATACATCCTCAAGCGAGTGAGAAATTTCCTTAACAAATACTATACCTGCTCCTGCATTCACAAGCTCCTTAATAATTGCGGGGTTATCAGCCTGAATATCTGAGATGGCAACCGAAATGCTGTTATCACCAACTAACTGTGAGTCAGCGAAACCTTTGTTTTTGAGCAGATCAAGATAGTGCACTGCTTTTTCAACAAACGTTATCTCTATCGTATTTTTAAACGCCTTTCTCTTAAGATTTGCCGGGCTGTCCAGAGCGATTAGCTCCGTCTTAATCAAGGCAACTTCATCACACAGCCTTTCGGCTTCGTCAAGATTATGCGTACATAAAATGATCGCCCTACCCTCATCGCGCATCTCTCCAATCTTATCCCTTATCTCCTTCGAAGACTCGGGGTCCAACCCGGCAGTCGGTTCATCGAGAAAGAGCACTTTGGGATCGTGTAGAAGACATCGCGCTATCGCTAACTTTTGCTTCATTCCTTTTGAAAATGAACCTACTATATCGTCCTTTCGATCCTGCAGGTCAAGAAGAGCTAAAAGCTCCGCTATTTTTGATCTGGCTTTATCCTGATCAATCGTATTCATCCTGGCGTAAAACATCAGATTTTGTTCTGCGGTAAGCTGCTCAAAATGCCCCGGGTATTCCGTCAGCAGTCCGATCAATCTGCGGTTCTCATGTCCACTTTCATCCATATTTAACCCGCAGACAGAGTAAGTCCCTGAGGTCGGTTTGATCATTCCGCAAAGTATTCTGATCGTTGTTGTCTTCCCCGCCCCATTTGGACCCAGAAGACCGAAGATACTGCCTGAGGATACTTCAAAACTCAAATTACTAACAGCAACGATCTGGTCAAATTTTTTGATCAAATTAAGACATTTAACAAGTGTATCTGGCATTTGTAATTTTAGAATATCACCACAGGCTGTTTATCGTCAAATTTATCTGGTCGGCTATGAGCTTTGAGCCTGCCTCATTGTAATGCAGACCATCGCTCTGGAGATAAACAAGATAGTTGCCCGTATTTAAAAGCAGGGCATATGCATCCACCACGAGGGCTCCATATTCCGAAGCAACACTTATGGCAGTTTCTCTGTAGGCGTTTACCTCACTATCCTTCCAGCTACCTCCGCGTTGTGCGTAGTTCACAGGGCCGGGTGTTACAACAATAACACTTGCCCCAATCTCAATAGACTTCTTTATCATTTTTTTCAGGTTCTTTTTATACTGAGAAAGCGAAATTCTGTTATGGTCTCCGCTTTTTATTGCATCATTAATGCCAAAATCAATGACAATAATAGTCGGGTTAAAAGGCACCACTTCGCCCTTAAAATGTCTCTTGCCACTTGATGAAGTCCACCCGCCGTGTCCCTTCTCGATTACGGAATCACCAGCTCTTAGAGCGCCTACATCGGCCGGGATAAGCGTATCGCTTGTAAACATGGAATCACCATATAAAACGATGACATCTCCCTGCGCATTTGCGGTTACAGGTAGCATAATGATGAAAACTGCAGCTATTAAAAATATAACAATATATTTCTTCATAATCTTCTTTCACAATGACTGCTTGATTATTAGTCACAATAATCGGCATTACAAGGAAGAACCTTTAAAAATAAGACAAAATATTAATTGTTTTATCGGAAAAAATAAATATTTAATTCAAAGACGTCTCGCCCATTATCTCATTCTTCGATGATCATGCCGGGGAATATATACCTTTTCCCTGCTTTTGACTTCAGGCCATCCCAAAAAGATAATATCCTGACGGCTTCGCAGGCAATTCTGCTGACATCCTCCTCAAAGCCTTCTGTGCTCCATTTATCTGTAATCCTGTTGCCAATAACCCCACAAATGCTGCCAGCACGAAATTTTGATAAAGACGAAAGCACGAACAGGGTGGCCGTTTCCATCTCAAAATTAGTAACGCCCATCCTGACCAGATCTTCAAAATTGGCATCAAACGAGGACTGCCAGTAGTCCCCAAAGGAAGGCCTTGATTGTCCTGCGTAAAACGATGCGGAGCAAGCGCTTATCCCTAAAAAATATCTCTTTCCCAGCTTTTCGCAGGCTTCAATCAAAGCCATTGTCACCTCATAATTTGCGACTGCCGGGTATTCTTTTCTCACATATAAATCAGAAGAACCGTCAAGACGAACTGCTCCAGTATTGATTATTACATCACCGCATTCGATCTCGGGTTGAATCGCGCCGGTTGAGCCAACTCTTATGAATGTGTTACAGCCGACCTTGCTTAATTCGACAAAAGCTATCTCAGTTGAGGGCCCTCCGATGCCAGTAGAGCAGGCGGATATGTTCACTCCCCTATATATCCCCACAGCAGACCTGTACTCCCTGTGAAAAGCAACCTCTTTGTACTCATCCCAATTCTTCCCTATTAGAGGAACCCTGCTGGGATCACCGGGCATCAAAACATATTTTGCAAGATCACCCGGTTTGCACCTTATGTGATATTGCATTCCTTTGTCAGTTTGCGGAGTCCTTGCCGAAGATGAGTCGATATTCATCGTTATCCTCCATTATTTACTTAGTTGCAATTTGGATGGAAACATTTCCCGGGAATAGTCTTAAGTAATCAACATTCTTAAACCCGGCATAAATCAGTTTATCCGATACCTCCTCAAGGTTCGGATACTTTTTAATTGAATAAGGCAGGTATTTATACGATTCCCTTAACCCTGTTACCAGCCTGCCTAAAAAAGGAGTGATCTTATTAATATAAAACCTCAAGGGCCAGTTAAATAGGGACGGCTTTATATTAATAAACTCAAGGATATACACTTTAGCTCCATCTTTTAATATCCTGTAAATTTCTGCTATAGTTCCGTCCAGATCATTTATGTTTCTAAGCCCAAATGATACTATTAAAACATCAGCACTTTGATCCCTTAATGGAAGAGTTGTAACATCAGAATATATGTAGTTAGCTGTACCTGAACCAACTTTAAATTTTCCCAATTCAAGCATATGATTCGAGAAGTCAACACAGTTCAAACTTATGCAATCGCCAAATTTTTTAGACAACAAGAACGCGATATCACCAGTGCCTGAGCAAAAATCATAGACCTCATATCCATCCGCAATAAAAATCGTGTTCACCAGTCTCCTCTTCCAGTACCGGTGAAGTCCGAGGCTCATGACATCGTTCGCCAGGTCATACTTTTGAGCAACTCTGTTAAACATATTGGATATATCTTCTTTATCCTGCTTGATCAGCTGTTCGACACTTGTTTCCATTTTTTTATTTTCCTTAATCTCTACATAAATTCTATAATAAAACCGAGACTCTTTTAAATCGAATAATATAAGCAAAATCTGAAAGGCATATCTATCTAACTGACAGAAGACCTGAACAGGAGGATCAATGGTCACAAAAGGTTCATTTTTCGAGGGAATACAACCTCATATCAAATGCAAAAGGGGTGACGTGGCAAAATACGCACTGATCCCGGGAGATGTCGACCGAGCAGAAAAGATAGTAGCACAACTGGATGAGGCAAAATTTATCTCCAAGAATCGGGAGTATATAGTTTATACAGGAAGCAAGGACGGCGTTCCCATCACGGTTTGCACAACCGGGATAGGAGCACCATCAACTGCAATTGCCGTTGAAGAACTGGGCAAGATTGGAGTTGAGGTTTTCATAAGGGTGGGATCTGCTGGCGGCTTGCAACCGGATATTAACACAGGAGAAATAGTAATACTAACAGGAGCATATCGCGCTGAAGGCACATCAAACAGATATGTACCAACACCTTATCCTGCAATAGCAGATATCGATGTGGTGAACGCATTGATAAAAGCAGCGGATAGCCTGAAAATAAAAGTAAACGTGGGACTTGGAATTGCCGAAGATGCCTTTTATGGTACACCTGAACAAGATTTTATGAATTTCTATGAATGGAAAATTAAAGCTATCGAAATGGAGGCGTCAGCCATATTTGTAATAGCTTCTCTAAGGGGCTGGAAATCGGGTACCATAGACGCCATAGATGGTAATCCTACATTTGGCACCACAAAGGAAGAAAAAAACGAAGCCTTATTTCGAAAAGCTGAAAAGGATGAGATCACGATAGCAATCGAGGCAATAAAGCTGCTGGATAAACTTAAATCGAATAGGAGGGGGTGAATAAACCCCCGTCCTCTCACACCACCGTACGTACCGTTCGGTATACGGCGGTTGAACGACTTAACGAAACAGAAATGTACCTATCTACTAAGTTGATAAGACCTAAATCATTAAAGAAGGCAACGCCCATTGCCTTGTTGAGTTGGGGTGTATTAGATAACCTCCAGTAACTTTTCCTGGATGAGACTATCATCTTTGTCTGTTCTAGGGATAGTCCCAGGCCTCGCAGCTTCTTGAACCTTGTCCTCTGCTTCTTCCAGCTCTTCCAGAGGATCACCCTTAGCTTTCTTCTGATCCATCCGTCCAGCTTGGATAGGAACTCCTTCATGTCAGCGCTGGCAAAGTAGTTGATGAACCCAATCATTAACTGATTTATGGCAACTATTACCTTATCTATCGATGTTGCCCTGTTCCTTTTTGGTGTGCACCCCTATAACCGTACAAAAAGTTAAGACTAATTGATAGTTACCAGATCTCTCTCGAACTCTGCTGGTGACAGATATCCAAGAGATGAGTGAAGCCTCTTTGTATTGTACACATCTTC
>Ga0315293_10000138_pt1:7500-61184 | contig 61184 bp, 53 predicted proteins | sample YL17G13_20_MG_FD_203071 | JGI IMG/M metagenome (GOLD analysis project Ga0315293, IMG submission 203071) | Sediment microbial communities from Yellowstone Lake, YNP, Wyoming, USA - YL17G13_20 | ecosystem: Environmental > Aquatic > Freshwater > Lake > Sediment | place: USA: Wyoming... | reverse complement strand
CCCCCTTCACATTCCCGGAGAATCCTGAAGATCTCCTCAACTTTGAAACGCTTTTGCTTCATTGGATCTACCTCTCTTTAAGTTAATACTAACACTCAAGGTAGTCCAGCTTTAAGGGGTCAGGCCACTGCAAAAATAGCTACAAACACATGGGAAGATATTTCTTTAGATCCTTCAACATGGTCAGATAAAATTAAACAGAGAATGGACATTTTTGTAAGTTCGATTATTGAAAATGACATCGTTATTCAATTTCATACAGGTAAAGATAAAGCATCACCCCAAGCATTTGATTGGTTTGTAAGAAAGTTCGGAAAAAGGATTAAAATTCATTTCATTCACATGGGGGGCTCATCTGTAGGTCACCTCAAATTTATTCCAAAGTTTATTGAATGGCTAAGTGCAGGATATCAGGTTTATACGGATTTTTCATGGGCGAGAGGTTTTGGACCTAAATATCTATTGCAGAGCCTTAAATTAAATGAACTAAAAACAAATAATATTTTGTTTGCATCCGATGAGCCATGGGGAGATTTCAAACTTGAGCTTTTCCGTCTTTTTACTTTGGATCTCTCATTAGCTGAAAGAAGAAATATTTTATATAACAATGCTTATAAATTGTATTTGGAGAAGTAACATGGAACGCATCAAAGCAAATATAAAAGATAATAGTATTTACTTAACAGAAGCCGATGGTTCAATGGATTCCATTTTTTTTACTAATGAAGAAAAATTATTAGATAATATAAAGCTTTTTTCTTTATTGGGGAAACATGTTGTATTAGCTGCATCTCATGTTTTTGAATCCAGAGATATTTCACAAATTTTATATAAGTATCCTAAACTACTAGAGGATAGTATTGTAGTTGTTGATTTGAGATATGATTGTTCCGATTTTTTAGATTTCAGTGAGTATCAAAAACACAAACACAAAATAATAGATATAAAAAATATTAAAAGAGTGGATGAATTAGCTAAATTTTTAAATAGAACCTGCGCTGCAATTCTTGAATGGCATCCGAAAAAAGAAGCTCGGATATTTAAAAAGTTAGTTTTATCAGCATTAAATAATTCAAAATCAAACTTACGTCTATATCTTAAAAACGTAAGACAAAATGATATCAAAACCGTTATTACTCAAATTGAACAAGAAGAAAAAATGACACGCGGTTTTCTTCACAATTTAGCTGCTAAGCATTTCTCTTCCTCCGAAAAAGAATTTATGATGGAAATCAATTTCGCCTATTATCTAGCTGGCGCCAAGGATATGAAATTACGTCCAGCTTTAAATCCTGAATATTTCCGTAAATGTGAATCACTTATAGAAAAATTAAAAAGTAAGATTCATCCTAGAGATTCACTCAAGCCCTTTTTTACTGTACTTTTAAATTCACATGGCTTAGATAAAGATATTGTTAGCAAATTATCACCACAGTTGCTATCTGGAGTACGGGATAGTGAAGAAACAATAATTTCAAAATTTCGTGATACCTGGTGGAATATTTTAGATGATGTCGCTACAGAAGATGAATTATTATCCAGAATCGAAAATCTAAAAGAGTATGAAAATGAAGTAATCAAAGTTCTCTTAGAGGAAGTTTCAAAAGAAAAGAAGAAAAAAATTTTTTTACGCAACACAGGGAAAGTAATTAGTGCTTCATCTCTAATAACAACCGCTTTATCTTGGCCAATTCCAAGTCTATGTCTTCTTTCAATTGGACTAGCTATTATATCTTTTCCGGATATTTTTAATAAAATAGAAGAAACTTGGGGAAATCAACCTCTATCTCTAATTTGCAGTAAATTGCAGGATAATATAATTAAATCAGTATAAAGTTTAAATGAAAACCTAAGAATGACCTCTCTAGAAGCAGGAGATAAAGGCTCCTCACAAGAATTGTGCAATATATTAGCGAGATTTTTTGGGGAAATTTCTTCCAAAGTTTGAAAGGAAAATAATGTAGAGGGGCTTTAGCCAATTTTATAATCTGTACTTCACCAGAGACGGTGTTTTCATTGCTCCGAAACTTTTATTATACACACAAAAAGCAGTGAGAAATATTATGCCGACTTTTAGAGTGTTGTCCTTCGGATTTATTTTATTATTCGCCGCGGACGATGCGGAGGCCGCCTCTTGAATCCGATGGTTTCGCGCGGCGTTTGCGGCGTGTCGTTCTTATGAATTCGCGGCTGCGGCGGTAGATGGAGGTCGGGTCCAGGCCGAAAATATTGTCGAGCGTCTCCACTTCTCCATGCTCGATCTCCGCGTCCGGCAGGCCGATTCGGAGGACAGGTATCCCATCGAGGTGATTATCCATCAGGCATTCCGCCGTGAGCGAGCCGAATCCGCCGGCGAGGACGTTATCCTCCACCGTGATGACCCTGCCTATCTTCTCCGCCTCGTTCAGGATCAGGTCTTCATCCAGAGGCTTGATATACCTGGCATCGATGACGGTCGCCTCGATCCCCTCGGTTGCCAGCTTGCCTGCCGCTTCGAGGGCGTTATATACCATCCGTCCGATTGCAACAATAAGGATGTCCGAACCGCGCCTCAGAACCTCGCCCGTGCCGGGAGGGATTATCCTCAGCGGGGAATCCAGCGACACCCCGATTCCGTTGCCGCGGGGGTAGCGGACGGCGAAAGGCGAGCCGCTTTGAACGGCGGTGAATAACAAATGGCGGAGTTCGTTTTCGTCGCGCGGGGAGGCAACCGTGAAGTTCGGGATCATTCTTAAATAGCTGAGATCATAGACTCCCTGGTGGGTGGGACCGTCGGCACCGACGAGTCCTCCGCGATCTATCGCGAATGTGACGGGGAGCTTCATAAGGCTCACGTCATGGACGAGCTGATCGTATGCCCTTTGAAGAAACGTGGAATAGATCGCGATGACCGGTTTCAATCCCTGAAGGGCGAGACCTGATGCAAAGACGACCGCATGCTGTTCGGCGATGCCTACATCGAAGAACCTGTCCGGGAATTTATCGCTGAACGGCTTCAAACCCGTCCCGTCCCGCATGGCGGCGGTGATCGCCACCACCTTCGGATCCCTCTCCGCTATCTCGCAAAGAGTCTTTCCGAAGACCGATGTATAGCTCGGCGGCATGGGTCTGCGCGGTTTGTTGAATTCACCGGTTTCGACGTCGAACGGGGCGGCTCCGTGAAATGCCTCCATCCGGTCCTCTGCGGGTTTATAGCCTTTGCCCTTCCGGGTAACGACGTGCAGAATAGCCGGCCCCTCGAATGTCTTCGCTTTTTGAAGGGTTTGTATCAGGGAAGCGATGTTATGCCCGTCTTCCGGGCCGACGTATCTGTATCCCAGCTCTTCGAAGAGCATTCCCGGCACAAACATCCGCTTGATGAGATGCTCGGTGGCGCGGGCGAAGGAAAGAAGCGGACTGCCGAGAAGCGGTATTTTTTGCAGGAACTTTTTTATTTTTTGATGGGACCTTATATAAAATTGGCCTGATATGATCCTTTTAAGGTATCCGGATATTCCGCCGACATTCTTGCCGATGGACATTTCGTTGTCGTTAAGGATGAGGATAATTTTCTTTCTCATATGCCCGGCCTGGTTCAACCCCTCGAGCGCGAGACCCGCCGTAAGCGCTCCGTCGCCGCAGACCGGGATGATATGGAAGTCTTCCCTGTTCTGGTCGCGCGCGACAGCCATCCCGAGGGCTGCGGAGATGGATGTGCTGCTGTGTCCGGTGTTGAAATGATCATATACGCTCTCCTGCATTCGGGGGAATCCCGATAACCCGCGGTACTGCCGCAGTGTATGAAATGAATCTTTCCTGCCGGTAATCAGTTTATGCGTATAAGATTGATGGCCGACATCCCAGATTATACGATCTTTGCGGAAATCGAAGACATAATGAAGGGCGAGCGTGAGCTCGACGACACCCAGATTCGATGCCAGGTGGCCCCCGTTGACGCTGACTGTATTGATAATCAGCTCCCTGATCTCGGCGGCGAGGTCTTTGAGCTGCTTCATATTCAATTTTCTCAAATCGTCGGGACTATTTATCCCGTCAAGAAGCGATCCCACTTCAATTTCTCCTTTGCAGCAGGTATTCAACTATATAATATAACCACGGAGCGCGTTTGGCAAATCGGCCGGCTATGCGGATTGCTTCCCCGCTGAGACGTTTAAGCTCCGCTTCAGCCTTTTCCATACCGAAAATGGATGGATATGTGGCTTTTCCGGTCGCAGAATCCTTTCCAGCCGTCTTGCCGAGTTCGCCGGTCGAGGAGGTAATATCGAGAATATCGTCCTTGATCTGGAAAGCCAATCCGATATACCCGCCGAGATCGGTCATTTCCCGGAAGGATTTATCGTCCGCTTCCGAAAGAATGCATCCTGTTCTTATGGAGCAGACGATCAGCGCCGCAGTTTTATTCCGATGGATGAATTCGAGCGTTTCAGGAGTCACCTGTTTTCCTTCCGACAAAATATCCGCAACCTGGCCTCGCACCATACCTTTTATTCCAGAATAATCCGATAATTCCCTGATGACCTGGAGCGCCAGGTGTTTTCGCTCCGGCGGCAGAGGCAGAGAAGCAAGAATGCCGAACGCGAGCGTGTTGAGGGTGTCCCCCGCCAGTATTGCCATAGCCTCGCCGTAGGCTTTATGACATGTGGGCTTGCCTCTTCTCATATCGTCGTTGTCCAGGGCAGGCAGGTCGTCATGAATGAGCGAATAAGTATGTATCATTTCTATCGCCGCACCGGCGGGATATATGATCTCCGGCGTGAAATCGAACGCTTCGGCCGCCGCCCGCGCGAGAATGGGGCGGATTCGTTTTCCTCCGGCGAACAAAGAATGCCTCATCGCCCTGTAGAGCGGCTCCGGATATTCGGTTTCCGGCGGAACGAGGCGGTCCAATTCTCTATCGAATTTTCCGCGTTCGTCGGCGAGGAAGCTTTCCAGTTCGTTACTCATACAGGCTTGGTTTAATCCGTTCATATAATTTCTTTCGACGGCAAAGATTTCGCGCTTAAAGTTCTACTTATCCTCTTCGAAAGGCTCTTTTTTGATGCCGCCTGGTCCCTTGACGAGAATTTCAATCTTTTTTTCGATGTTGTCGAGCTTTTCGGAGCAGTATTTGCCAAGCTCCATACCCTTCTCGAACAATTCCAGCGTTTCGTCCAGCGTGGCCTTGCCGCCCTCCAGTTTTTTTACTATCCTTTCAAGCTCTTCTATGGCCTTTTCGAATGTCTGTTCGCTCATAAATACTATTCCTTTTTAGAACCTGATATTTACACAATGAAGAAGATTATACCCCGGATTCGGGATAGTTTTAAAACCTCTGTTTCACTCTAATTTTTATCGCTGCCTCCATTCAGCCCTGTGATATTTGACAATGCCGACCCTGAAGCAAAACGCGTCCGTATTTCTTCCCCGATTGTCACTTCCGCGCTCGAACGGATCAATGATCTCCCATCCGATTTCAGCGTGATGCTGTAGCCTCTGCTGAGGACGTTCCCGGGATTCAGGGATGCCACCAGGGATGACAAACGGCCGAGCCTGTCCTTGTTGGATTTGAGGCAATTTACTGCAATCATCGAAAGCCGGTTTTCAAGGAAATCGAGCCGCTGCGCCTCACGCTTGACCATATACAGGGGGTCTGTGAACAACCAACTTCTCTTCATTCCCAGGAGCCGTTCGCGCTCGATGCTTATCCTTGAGCGTGAAAGATTGGACAGATGCGAAAGCAGGTCCGCGAGGTTTTTGTGCAGAACCTCTTTCTTTTCTATAATGAGCTCCGCGGCGGTGGAAGGCGTCGGAGCGCGAAGGTCGGCGACGTAATCGGCTATAGTATGGTCCACCTCATGGCCTACCGCTGAGATCACCGGCGTCTTGCAGGCAAAAATTGCTCGCGCGAGCCTCTCGTCGTTGAACGGCATAAGGTCTTCAAAACTCCCTCCTCCCCTCGTGATGACGATAACATCCACTTTTTCGGTATTATCAAGGTATTCGATGGCTTCCACCAGTTCTTTCGGCGCGTTTTCTCCCTGAACGGCGGCATGATGGATTAATATCTGCACATTAGCGAAACGTCTCTTGATTATATTGAGAAAATCGCGCAATGCGGCGCCGTCCCGAGAGGTTACAAGGCCGATCCTTCGAGGAAGCCTGGGTATCGGTTTTTTTCTTTCACTATCGAACAATCCCTCGATCTTCAGGGTCTCGATAAGCTTGTGAAGAGAGAGAAGCATATCTCCCAAGCCGACCTGCTCCATATACTCGACCAGAAGTTGCATCCTTCCTCTCTCTTCGTAAACTGTCACCTTGCCCCTCGCGATCACCTTCATCCCGTTCTCGGGGCGGAACTTGATATAAATACTGCGGTTTTTGAACATTACCGCGTCTATCTGCGCGTGTTCATCTTTGAGAGTAAAATAATAATGTCCGCTTCTGTGCGCTGTGAATCCGGATATTTCGCCCTCGATTTCCACGTCAAAAAACGCCTTCTCGAGCGTGTCTTTGATCATTAAAACAAGCCGGGAGACGGTGAGGGTCCGGTCGCGGAAGGAGTCCAGGAACAGGGAGTCGTTTTCCATAATGTTTATATTCTCTAATGAATGGCATCCGTTGGCAATAGATAAAGATGTCCACTTTTCTTCTTTTTATTTGAGCTGGGACGGACATTTTACTATCATTGTAATTCATAAATCAGATTGACCATATGAGTAAGAAAATTGAAACCGATAAAGGGCGGATACTGGAAGAATATATCTTTCCATATCATTATATTCCGCGATTCGAGCCCGGGGTCTTCACGCAAAATATGAATATTAACTGGGGGTTCGAGTACCTTTCATCGATGGAGTTTTTGTTCGGGCTTCTGAACGATATCCCTTTTAAATCCCTTATAGATGTCGGATGCGGGGATGGGCGGTTCTGTTCGGAGGCTGCGAGACGCTTTCCCGGCAGGCGGATCATCATTTCGGCAATCAACAGGCTGTTGCCGGAATCAAAATTTAATGATTAATAGGGAAGAGGATCATTGTAACTAACTGATTCTAAAAGGAAGATATCCGGCGGTAGCCCTTCGAAGTATCCCCGAATATGACGCATTTTTATTAGGGCAACAGCCTGTCAAGATGTGACCTTAAATCCGTTGGAAAAAATCACGTCCTGCTTTTTAGCAATATGATGCCAAGAGTCTTATGGCTAAATTAAAAGATAATAATCCAAACAACCTAAATCTAATGCAATTCAGTTGAGGTTGGCTATGGGGATTTCCGGCTCATCTCTTTTCAACAGGAGATCACGATAGATATTAATTTTATCGTTTCCCGGAAAAATCTCCGAGCTGTCTTCAATAAGGTCCTGAGCGTCCTCATATCTCTCCATCACGATCATAAGCGATATCAAGGCAAGACGCGGTTCGAGATAATTTTCCTTGTAACTTATTGCGCGTTTGAATAAGCGTTCCGCCTCCTGGAGGTTTTTCTGGGAGAAATAGATCTGGCCGAGGCGGTGGTAGGTGTAAGGATCTCCGGGCGCTATCTGGAGGTTTTGAAGCAGCAATTTCTTCGCGATGTTGGGATGACCCCTTCTAATGTAGATCTCCGCAAGGTTGAACCGCGCAATGTTCAGGGTATCATCAATATCAAGAGCCTGAGTGAGAAGCTTTTCAGCGGAATCCAGGTTGCCTTCGCGCAAGTAGATGACTGCGAGGTTGTTCATCGCGCGTGTGAATTTGGGCGACAGCGTCAGGGCGGCTGAATGATAATATAGAGCCCTGTCTTTGAATTCTCTGTTACCCGTGTTGAGGAATTTTTCATCATTGCTCACGCCCATAATTGTCATGAAATTTGCGATCGCCTCGAAGTCGTCTATGACCTTGAATCGCTTGTAATTCTTGGAATTGTATACAAAGTCGAACAGAAAAAGCCGGTCTGCCTCTTTGATTCCAGCGCAGATATGTCCTTCCTGATAGTTGAAATATTTATCTGATCCGAATTCAACCTGCTGTGTTACATCCACGAAAACCGCTTCAAGGCCCATAGCCCTTGCCATTGCCACGAACAAATTGGTATAGGAAATGCAGTTTGCCGAGCGCTGGATGATGACTTCGTAAGCGGTCAGGTTCGAGCTTTGTTCGTAAACCACGTTCAGGCTGTTGTTGCCTATTATTTTCATTATGATTGCGTCTGCTTGTGCTTTCGGAGTGGAAACATGTTTTTCCGCTTCTTTGCTTAACTCCAATATTTTATCGGTTGAGGTAAAGGGGATAAGTGTCTGGGCTTCAGCTTTGTCAAGATTCAATTTGTCCATTATTGTTTCTTCGAGCTCTGCCTGGGTATATATATATTTGGTATTGCACCCGGCGAGCAATACGATTAACGTTCCCGCTACAATCAACAAAGAAAAATGCTTTTTCATATTAACCTCTACTATATATACTCTATTACGTCTTTCAGGCTTTAAAAGTTCTTAAAGAAAAGCCGGGCTTGGAAAAGAGCCTGTTTTCAATTATTATAAGATGAATTTCGGCTATGGAACGAAAAAAAAATATTGTTGTCGCAACGTCTGTGGTTCCGTTTTACCACGGGGGAAATGAACGTCTCGCCGTGAACCTTGTTAAAGCTCTGAACGAAGCGGGGTACAATGCCTGGCCCTTTTTCACGCCGCGCAACCAGTATGATTCTTTTTCATCCTTATTGGGCGGTTATGTCTCGAACCGATTCATAGACTTGAAGGGTTATCCCTGGAAAAACAAGATAGACCAGCTCATCAGCCTGACTTATCCTACTTATGTCATCAGGCACCCTAATCACGTGAGCTGGTTCACCCACAGGATGCGGGAGTATTATGATCTGTGGGACAGATGGCTCGGCTCCAGAGAAGGTTCGGTAAGCAGATTGGAACTCAGGCTTCAGAGAAAAATCCTTCACGCGATTGACGATCATTACATATCCCGGCTGAAAAAACTATACTGCATAAGCAGTGTTGTGAGGGATCGTCTTAAAAAGTGGGGCGATCACGATGCCGAGATTCTTTATCCTCCGCCTGATGATGACGGGAACTATTCATCTGCTGTTTATAAGCCCTATATTTTCACCCTTTCGAGGCTTACTTCGATGAAAAGAATGCACCTGCTGGTTGATGCTATGGGTCTGGTAAAGGATAGACGAGTCGAAGCGCTGATCGCCGGGGAAGGCGAGGAAAAAGCTAATCTTGCTACGTTGATCGAAAGCCGGAAACTCTCATCAAGGGTAAAGCTCCTCGGAGAGATCGGCGAGGCGGAGAAACACAAGCTCCTGATGGAATGCAGGGGATTCTTCTTCGCGCCGTACCAGGAGGAATACGGAATCGCGGCTGTTGAGGCGATGAAGAGGGGTAAAGCCGTAATCACCTCGCCGGACAGCGGAGGACCGCTGGACTTCGTCGCCGACGGCAAATCGGGACTCGTGGCCGTTCCGGACGCGCAAGGCATCGCCGATGCGATAGACAAACTGGCTGCGGATGAGGAGACGGCAATCCGGCTTGGCAGGGAAGCAGCTGAGGCGGTTCGCGAGATAAGCTGGAAGAATGTCGTTAAAAGGATTGTGAATCTATAAATGATTGCAAGCAGAAAGAAGACAATCGGCGTTTGCGGCGTCAAAACACCGTTTATGAGAGGAGGCGCGGAGGTTCTATGCGAGGAGCTTGTCAGCCGGCTCAAGGAAAGAGGTTTCGCCGCGGACCTTTTCGAGATACCCTACAGCGCCTGGCCGAGCAGCGCAGTAATTTCCAATGCGGCGGCATGGCGCATGATCGAACCGTCGGACCCCGACGGACACCCGATAGACCTCCTTATTACGACAAAGTTTCCTTCATATCTGATAAGGCATAAAAATAAAATCGCGTGGCTCTTTCATCAAATGCGCGAGCTCTTCGATCCCTCCGTTGCACATGGGTATTTCGATGAAAGCCTGTCCGATGACCTTGCCAGGCGGCGCCTGATCGAGATGGACAAGACAGCCCTTGGGGAGCATAAGACGATTTTCACCATCAGCGGCAATGTGAGCGGACGTTTAAAAAAATATCATGGGATGGACTCCGAGGCACTGTATCCGCCTCCGAAGCTTATAGGAAGGTACAGGCAGGGAGAATTCGGGGATTATATTCTGTCAGTCGGAAGGCTCGATCCCTGGAAACGAACGGAGTTGCTCATCAGAGCTTTAGCGCGGACGAAGACTCATCCGAAAGCTGTGATTGTGGGAGTAGGACCTGAGGAGAAAAGAATGAAAGACCTCGCAAAGACGCTTGGACTATCAAGCAGGGTGAAATTTCTGCAATCTGTGAGCGATGATGAATTGATAGATCTGTATTCTTCAGCGGCGGGTGTGTTCTTTTGTCCCAGGGATGAAGACTACGGCTTTATCACCATCGAGGCGTTCCTCTCCGGTAAACCGGTAATCACGGCTCTCGATTCCGGAGGGCCGACGGAGTTCGTTGTCAATCGCAAGACAGGTTTTGTCATTGAACCGGTTCCATCAGAGGCTTCGGCGGCGATAGATGCGCTCTTCGAAGACCTGTCTCTTTCCCGGAGATTGGGTTCTGTTGCCCTGGGGAGCTTGCCTGTTTTTTCCTGGGACAATGTCATCGAAAAATTGGTTCTGCCTTTCATCTGAAAATCATTTATTTGGATATATTCTCAAGTCAAATCACTCTATTTCGGCATATTGAATAGCAATTACCTGAATATTTAATAATTCGAGACCCTTGAAAAACCAGTTTTTTTAACCTTGTACAGAATCCTTCGGATTTAAAGAATCCTTCGGATTTCATGCCGGACTTGCCTGCCCCGCACTGGATGCGGGGATCCGGCATCTTCTCCCCCCTACCCCCCTCACTGAGGGGGGCGCAGGGGGGAGTGCCATCACTGAGGGGGGCGAAGATTCCGGCTCTTCGGCCGGAATGACAGAACATTGGTTTTTCAAAGCACTCAATTCTTCGATTTTGATGGAACTTTCACTATCGGTTTTCGTCTTATATTGCAGCCTTTGTTTTTCATCAATAAGGGGATTTTTGTCTTTATTCATATTGTGATTTTACAAAGAGATTCATTTTTTCGTAGTTTTTTCAAAGTCTTGGATTATTTTTCTTACCTGATAATTAACTACTATGTATCTTATTGATTCTAAATAGATTGCCTTTATTAGATATTGGCACATTAGTTGCTTATATACAACTGATCTTGACTGAGGGTGTGTCTAATGACAATCCTCCAGTCATTAATCAAAAACTCTTTAAGGAGGTGATAGGGGAAATAAGCATATATAATATATCCGTAATAGGATATGCGTTTTTGTGATAGTTCACATGTTTCAAATAACAAATATGGAGAATATTTAAAATGAAGAAATTCATCATTTCCATGGCGATGGTTGCGTTGCTGGCAGTCTTCGCCCTTGCGCTCCAGCAGACAGGTAACTTGATTGTTACCGTCACGAGCGAAGAGGGCCAGATCCTGCCAGGGGCATCAGTAACCGTTTCGTCAAACGTGTTGATGGGCACAAGAAATCAGGCTACAAGTTCCAATGGCAAGGCGACCTTCCGCAACCTGCCTCCCGGCGGGTACGCCATCGAGGTTGTTATGGATGGTTTCCAGGCCTACCGCCAGACCGGCATCGAAGTGCGCCTCAGCAAAACTGCAAGAGCCGATGTTGCGATGAAACTCGGACAGGCCCGCGAAGTTGTCGAGGTTGTTGGAACAGGCCCGATCATCGACACGACGTCGAACACCCTTTCACATGAATTCGATTTCAACAACTACATCAACCACATGCCGAACACCCGCCATTATGTCGGCTTCGCCGGCTTTTCGGCAGGCGTTGTGGCACAGAACAACCCGTCAGCAGGCGGCGGCGGCTCGAACGCTAACCTCTACCAGCTCGACGGCGTTTCTCATATGGACCCGAGAACCCATACCTGGTCAGGCCAGTTCAATATTGACTCTGTCGCGGATATAAGCGTAATCAACGCCGGCGCCAGCGCGGAATTCGGCCATGCCACAGGCATGATTGTGAACATGGTCACCAAGAGCGGTTCAAACGAAGTAACCGGTCTCGCGCGTCTCGAACTGAGCCGCGTCAACTGGAATGACATCTCCGAGAAAAATCCGGACACGACGGCAGATGACGTCAGACAGGGCGCTGACAACGACGCCAGGTACTATTCCATCGGCGGCCCGCTTTATCCCGATATGTTGTGGTGGTATTTCGGATACTATCCTTCAGTCAGCGATACAATCTATAACCGCTTTATGGATCCCTTCCACCCGACGGTAGGTGTGCCTGCACACAGGCCATATGAAGGCCATTTCTTGAACATCAAAGGCACCCTTCAGCTCGGCGAGGATATCAAGTTGGCAGGCTTCTTCAGAGAAGATCCCATCATGATCCCCAACATCAACTCGTTCAGAGCCGATTATCTTGGTCCTTACTGCCAGCCATCCGCCGATGTTTTTCAGAGCCAGGGCGGAAAAGGCTACATGGCAAGTGTGACATATGTCGCCAGCCAAGAGTTATTCGTCGAAGGTATGTGGACAAGCGGCAGGAACCCGCTGATCCTCGGCAACCAGGGCACTGATCCCGCCGGCAGATTCGTCCCGGGCGGAACAACGGGCCCATACTTCAGGTCCAATGATAACTGGTTCTGGGGCGTTTATCAGCTCGATTACAACTCACAGAGAAACCATGACACGATCAAAGGTGCTCTGAACTACCTTCTCCAGTCCGATTCGATAGGCGAGCATGACATCAAGTTCGGCGTCGAATACTTCGACAACTGGACGAACGTCGCTTCGACCTACTATCCGACCAACGAAGTTATCTTCACTTCCGCCGTTTCCAACGTCGGTTTTGATAACGTTGATTGGACCGCAAGATATACATATGTAAATCGTCTGCCTGCGAAAGAGGTTCATAACAGGACCATCACAGTCTACTTGCAGGATTCGATGCAGCTCAGCGATGCGTTGACTGTAAACGCGGGTGTTCGTACCGATATTGCCGATCTCATAGACAACTATGGTGCTTCAATTCATAAAGACGGCATCTTCACAGCTCTTTCCCCGCGTTTGGGCTTTGCCTATGACATGGGCAATATATTGCTGAGAGGATCTGCCGGACGTTACTATGATGTTTACGTCACTTACATGATTGACGATTTCACCTACTTCGCGACTCCTGAAACCAAGTACATCTGGAGACCTACCGACTATGTCGACGCGGATAATCCTGGTGACGGCCATAACGGCTGGACACTTGCGGGGGATCCTGTTTACAATGGCAGCGCTGATATATTGCACACGCTCGATCCGAACCTGACTCCTTCATTCATGGATGAGGCAACAATCGGCTTCGACTATATGTTCAGCGATACTCTTGCTGTAAGCCTGACAGGTATGTTCAAAGACTACAAAAATTGGGTGTGCCAGCAGGATCTCGACGGCGATCACTATAGAAACTGGACCAACCTCGAAACGCCTGCCTACGGCAGCTCCGTCAAAACCTATAAGGGCGCCATCCTTGAAGTGCGCAAACGCCCGACCGAGGACAACCTGTTCCTCACGGCAAGCTTGACGTACCAGGATTCCAAGGGTCTGACAGCCAACGAAAGCGTGCTCAACGTTGGATATTACCAGGACCCGTGGCATAATGACGCCAATATTGCGAATTACTGGGGCGACATCGCCGGCTCAAACTGGTTTGGTAAAGCTCAGGCCACCTACTTCTTCCCGAACAATTGGTACATCGGCCTGACGGCGCAATGGCTTCAGGGAATAGCGCAATCTTCAACCAGAACGATCACCTACGGAACTTACTCGGGTATAGTCAACTATCCTAACGGCCGCGCCGATATGGAAAGAACGCCTAATCTCTTCACAATGAACATCCAGTTCGGTATCGAGCAGGCGATCGAGCTTCCGTTCGATGTGCCGCTGTGGGATGACAGCCTCCAGCTCGGTATCTATGCAAACATATTCAACGTCTTAGACAATATGGATGCAACTGTTGTGAACGCCAGCGTGACAAGCTCCGCCTATGGCAGAGCGACAACATGGTTACAGGCACGCAACTACCAGCTCGGATTCCGTATCGAACTGTAATAACTGAACTTCAATAGAAACACTAACCGGACCCGAAAGGGTCCGGTTTTTTTGTGTTTGAGTTTAATCAGGAAGGGCTTTGAAAAACTTGGTTTTTTCTTCCTGTCATGCCGGATTTATTCAGGCATCTTCTCCCCCCTACCCCCCTCACTGAGGGGGGCGCAGGGGGGAGCTGTCTTTCCCTCAGATAAGGAATGCTGTCCATTTCCGGTTCTACGGCAGGCATGAAATCCGGAGGATTCTGTAAATCCGCAGGATTTTGTAATTCTACAATAAAAATCTTATTGATTAGATGCCGGAATAAATCCGGCATGACAAGATGGAGAACCTGATGCACACATCCAGTGCAGAGCAGGCAATTCCGACATACCAAATTCTAAACGACCGGTTTCCAAAGCTCCTGCTAATGAAATTTCTTCTGCAGCGAAACCGAATCTTCACGAGGAAAGCTGTTTTATTTTAATGCAATAAGCTTCGCGGTGTCCCGCGCTATCAGGAGTTCCTCGTTCGTCGGGATGACCATAACGATCACCTTCGAGTCCTCCGCCGAGATTATTCCTTCATCTCTGTTCAATTTCTTGTTCTTCTCTATGTCTATCTTAATGCCGAGGCGGTCGAGCTCGGAGCAGGACCATTCGCGCACCTCGACGGAGTTTTCGCCGATCCCGCCGGTGAAGACAATCGCGTCCGCGCCGTTCATCGCCGCGCTGTAGCTTCCGATATATTTCTTTATCCGGTAGCAGAATGCCTCCATCGCGAGCTTTGCCTGCTGATTGCCGGCGTAAAACGCGTTTTCGAGGTCCAGCATATCATTGGACAATTCCGAAATTCCGAGAAGGCCTGATTTCTTGTTCAGAAGATCGTCCACCTGCTCCGTAGTCATATTTTTTGTCTTCATAATATATAGAGGAATGGAGGGGTCCATGTCTCCGCAGCGCGTTCCCATTATCAATCCCTCGAGGGGGGTGAAACCCATCGTTGTGTCAACCGATTGGCCTTTTTTGACCGCCGCGATGCTGCTTCCGTTGCCGAGATGAATGGTAATAATGTTCATCTCATTGCGCGGCCGCCCAAGAATTTCTTCCGCGCGGCGTGAAACGTATCGGTGCGAAGTTCCGTGGAAACCGTAGCGCCTGATCTTGTCTTCGCTGTAGAATTTATAAGGCAAACCGTAGAGAAACGCGACCGGCGGAATGGTATGATGAAATGCGGTATCGAATATCGCGGCGTGAGGGACATCTTTGAAGATAGCTCTTGCGGCTTTATAACCGGTAATGTTATGAGGATTATGAAGCGGAGCGAGCTTGCAGCATTCTTCGACGACCGCCAGGACCTTGTCATCCCATAGGACCGAAGCCGAGAATTCCTCCCCGCCGTGGACGGTTCTATGCCCGACGGCGTCAATTTCCTTTATGTCCTTGATTACGCCGATGTCTTTGGATGTCAGCAGTCTCGTCGTCTCTTCGATCGCGGCTGCGTGATCTGCGACAGGTTTGGTTTCCTTGATCTTTTGCGCTCCAGTGGGCTCGTAGGTGATCTTGGCGTCATCTTTTCCCACTCTCTCAATCCTGCCTTTTGCAAGACATTGTTCAGTACCTTTCTCCATCGCTTCCATATCAGTTTCGATGAGCTGGAACTTGACGGATGAACTTCCGCAGTTGAGAACCAGTATTTTCATTTATACCCCCGCTTACAATTTTATATTATTGACAAATGAACATACGCGGGTTTCGCTTCATGGAATTTATGGTTTGAATTGAAACCGATTCCATCAAGCAAAGCCCCCGGCAGATTATAACAAACGAAAAACAGAATAAAAGGTTTTCTTTATAACAAAAAAAGAAAACCGGGCGGCGTATGCCTCCCGGTTAATCTATAATTCAAAGAATTGTTACTTAATGCCCATCTCTTCAAGAATGTGTTTCGCTCCCGCGAACTTGTCCGTTATGAAAAGGACATAGCGGATATCAACCGAGATGGAACGGGTGAGCTGGGGCTGGAAGAGAAAATCGCTCGTGAGCGCTTCGTAGTTGCCGTCGAAAAGTATGCCCACCATCTCGCCTTTGGCGTTCATCACCGGGCTGCCTGAATTGCCCCCTGTGCTGTCGGTGCTCGAAAGGAACGCCACTGCGACGTCGTTATTCAGATCTGCGGAAGCGTAGCGTCCGAGGTCCTTCGCTTTGTGAAGTTCCTTCAATTTTGCGGGAACCTCGAATGGCTGGCCGCCGGTGTCTTTTTCGATTACGCCGGAGAGTGTCGTGAACGGCGCGTAGTAAACGGCGTCACGCGGCTTATATCCGACAACTTTGCCGTATGAAAGGCGGACGGTGCCGTTGGCGTCGGGATAGGTTCCCCCGCGGCCTGACGCCTTTATCATTTCGATGTAGCACGGATCAATTTTTTTGAGCTGACCGTTTATATCTCTGTTGAAATCCTGCTGCCATTTGAAGTCCTTCTCAAGCCCTGCGGCGATCTTGATGAACGGATCGTCTGTTGCAGTGAGCTCTGAAGCGGCTTTGCCGAAGAGTCCCAAGCGGAAGTCCGTTTCGCCGAGCTTGCTCGAAGCATATGCTTTTTCCGCAAATTCTCTTATCGCCTTGCCGAGTACTTCGCCGGATTTGCCCTTGAAGAGTTTGCTTATCGCTTCGATTTTTATATCCTCAGGCAGAGCTGCCGCCTCTTTGAGGCCTTCGATAAACATCTCGATGTCGGCGGGAATATAGAGCTGCAAACCGGTCATTGAAAGAGCGCGTTTCATCCTCGGAATATCGCGTTCCTGGTAGCCCTCATCCCTTTCGAGGTCCGCTTTCACTTTTTCGAGACCGAATTTATAGATCCGGCGCGCAGCTTCTAGCAGCCTTGATGATCTCATAAGCTTTTGCAGGGCGAGCTCCTTGGGAGCGTACTTTGCCTTGATTTTGTAAATCTTATCATAAGAAGAAAGGATATCGGCAAAATCCGCCCCGGTTTTGGGATCGGATGCCGAGAAATGCGTGAGACTGCTCTCGAAATTTTTCTTGATGTCGAGCAGGTTGATCTTTTTGAAACCTTCCAGGTTTCCCTGGTAGTTTTTTATCGTGTTATTGAATCCCTTGGTCAGGCTGGCAAGCTTGATCCTTGCTTCATCGTTTTTGGCGCTGAAGTTGTCCATTATTTCGATGAATTTCGAGTAAGTTTTTACGAACCAGGGATAGGTGAAATTCTGGAGATAATCCACGTAGTGGGACGGTTGATATCTCTCCGTAAAACCAGGATATCCCATGATGAACACGAAGTCGCCGTCCTTCAAATTCTCAGCCGGCATTTTCAGCCACGTTCGGGGTTTGTACGGAATATTTTCCTGGGAAAATTCCTCAGGTTTGCCGTTTTTGCTTATGTAGGCTCGCAGATATGAGAAATCCCCCGTATGCCGGGGCCACATCCAGTTGTCCGTCTCTCCGCCGAACTCCCCTATCGAAAGCGGAGGGACGTAAACGATGCGAATATCTTTCAAAACGAACATTTTGAACAAATAGTATTTCAGTCCGCCATACATCGGACGAACGCTGCATTCGATATCCGGCTCTTTTTTTTCATATTCGGCGACGATTTTTTTCGCGACAGCTTCTATAGCCTTAGTAAATTCAATCGGAGTCCGGGCTTTTGCGGCCGCTTTCATCACCCGTTCGGTAACGTCTATATAGTCGAGTGTTATCCTTGCCTCGTATCCTCTTGCCGGCAGTTCCTCCCCGCGGTTCATCGCGAGGAATCCTTCCCGGATGAAGTCCTTGCCCGGAATGCTTATCCTCTGGACTGCCCCATACGCCACGTGATGGTTGGTGAGGATCAACCCTTCCGGCGAGACGAAAGACCCGCTGCCACCGCCTACCTGGCATATAGCCTCGCTTATGCAGGGTTGGCCGGTGGAATAGACCTGCGATGCAGGTATCTTCAGCCCCTTCGCTTCAAGGCCCAGCTTGTGCAGGTCCTTCAGAAGAAACATCCCCTCGTCAGCCCTGATAACTGCCGTTGCGAACAGACAGATTATGACCAGGAATATTATGTAAAACATCTTTGACCCCATAGCTCCTCCGATTTTGAATTGAAGATAAATTTAGCAAGATTTAATCCTTCAGGATCTTAAAATACAAAGGGATAAAAGTAAATTTATCGCTCTAAAACCCGGGTAATTTTTTAACAACAAAGATCGGTGCTTCCCAAGCAACATCTTTCCCTTACGCAAAAATCCGGGTTATAATTCTTGATGCTGCTTCGCAGTAAAGGAGAGAATATGTCGTTAATCGTGTGGAACAAGGACATTGAGATCGGCTTCGAAATCGTGGATAAACAGCATAAGATGCTCGTGGATATGATAAACGAGTTTCACGATGCGATCCTTGCCGGACAATCATATGAGAAAATGGGGGACATCATCACCGGCCTTTTATATTATTCGCAGACCCATTTCGCCGCAGAAGAGGAACTGTTCAGGAAATACGGCTATCCCGACAGACAGGCGCACGTCAGGGAACACAACGATTTTATAATGAAGATTTCTTCAAAGTTCGATAAGCTGAAAAACGGAGAGCTCGTCCTATCAGTGGATATCTCCCGGTTTCTGCGCGACTGGCTGCTGAACCATGTGATGGTCTCCGACAGGAAATTCCTTCCGTACGTAAAAGAAGTCAAGGTTATTTGAAAATGGAGTTTCAATATTAATTTGTATAGTTGCGAAAAAATCAATTGCCAATGGCAAGTTTGCCTGAGCCTTTGATTTCCTTCCTGTAGCAGACGCCGTCCTTTTCGGAGCAATAGAAGAGTTCGACGGTCCATGCGATATCGAGCATCCCTTTGATGCCGGTTCCGTTGATGGACAACGTGAAGGGATGTTCTTTTGCCGTGTCGAGATAGACGGATTCCCCTTTCGCCACAAGTTTTTCGGCCGCCTTTAACTCATTTTTATCCATCACCGGCGATGCAGTTATCTTAATATTCGGGTCTTTGGCCTTTGCTCTGATTTTATAAGGTGGGATGACGTTAATATGATATTCGGGGAGGACCGAGAATTTTATTTTCAATACGTTTTCCTTGCCGGTCTTCACAGGGTCTTTGCCGGGGATGATCTTGAAACTCACGGGCGGGACGAGCAGCTCCTCGGACTCCCGGTCGAACTGGGCGGGGGTTGCGGCGCTGAATGCCGGAAGCAGGATGAAGGCAAACGTTATTAATAAACGGCTGATACGCATTGATTTCTCCATTCGCTTAAACGGTAAGGTAATCGTCCGACAGGACGGAGCGATGCCCGATCTGCTGGAAGAGCTTCGTGAGGTACTTGTTGAAATCGTCGGAGGTTTTCAGCAGTTCACCCTGGTTCTTGGCATTAGTGAAGCGCTTGATGTAGTTGTCGAACTCCTCCCAGTCTTCGTAGCGCAGGTATTTGATGTAATTCTCCTTGAACTCCCGCATCTGCCTTGAAAACATCTTGAAGCTCAGTTTGTCCTTGTCCACCATGAAGGCGTCGAGGTTTTTCAGGATTTCAAGCAAAATCCGGCGGAGTTTCAGCGTCTCTTCGCGGCGGGTGAGGAAGTGCTCGAAGATGTCGCTCCCTTTGAGCGTGCGGTCGAAGAACTGGCCGTAGCGGACAATGGAACGCTCCACCTGGTTTTGAAGAATCCGGCTGCTGTCGAGGACTTTTTTACGGACCTCGATGTCGTTTTTCTTGTTAACGATATCGAGCAGTTCGTGATTGAAGACTTTTTTCAATTCCCCTTTCGACGAAATGATGAACTTGTTGAGTACTTCGGCGTACGAGATGAGGTGGCTGCTCATCGTTTTTATCGAGTCGTTGATGTAATCGAATAGAAACTGCATCTCGTTGTAGAACTGGGCAAAGAGCGGAAGGCTCATTTTAACCTGGCGGATGTCCTCCTCGCCGGGGTCTATATAGCGGAGATAATTGAGAAGCCGGAAGAGTTCGAGGAAGACCCTCGCCTGCTGTTTTCGGACAAGTTTGTCGTCTATCTGCTTTACGATGCGGGCGATCTTGCTGTTTTCCACCTTGTCGAGCACGAGGTTGAATTCATGTCCCTTGAGCTCGCTAAGAAACGGGAAAGACGCGATCTCGTGATCAATAATTTTTCCTACGCTTACGTAGGCGTCATAGCTTATGTGCGAGTTCTGTATGAAATCCTTGATGATCAGGCGGATGTTAGCGAGCCTGTCGAAGAGCTCCTGGATGCTTTTATGGTATTCCGAATCGCTGTGCTTGGAAATTATTATGCGCGGTTTTTCCCTCTTGAGCAGGATATTGTCCACATATTCGTAGAACTTGATCAGGTTCCATTCATCGCTGCCGATGATGTGAACGGCCAGGCGGGTTACGCGAAGAAGGACGTAATCTATGATCTGCATCTCCTCGACGAAGTTACGGTAGGAGATGTTGTATTTTTCGCTGCGGAAAAGGGCTTTTCCCTCAAGACTGAAATAGCTCTCGATGGCCTTCAGCCACATCCCGAGCTCGAAGATCTGCGCCGATTTTTCCCTGAGAACTCCCTGGTTTTTCAGCTCCTCGATGGATATCTCCGGTTTTTCCGCTTTTTTCTTCTTATTGTCCATCCGCTTTTCTCATGGTGAATGACTTATTATAATTAATGATACCCCGATTAACAATATATATCGCTGGTTTCTTCGAAACGCGCTTCTTGTCCAAAATGCCCCGGATTTCATGCTTCCTGCGCCGCAGGACTATTTCGGAACGGTCAGTTTCTGATCCTCTTTAATATGGTAATCGAATGCGATCCAGTATCCCTTTTGCTTATAATAGATCCTCGTCTTCACGGGAAGCATTATCTCGCGTGCCCTGGGGTTCGCCTTGAGGAATTCTTCGATGTCTTCATCCGTGCCCGTGGCGATTTTCCAAGTCCCTTTTTCCAGTATGAAAAACACCAGGGCTTCGATCTTTCCGTTCAGGATCGGGTCTCCTTTCTTTTCGGGGTAGAAGTCTATATAAGTCAGAGCGCGCGCGGCGGCGTATTTTCCTCTCGCCCGGAGGTTGCTGAGCTGCGAGGCTTTCAGCAGGAACGATTTCATCATCATCTGATTTGCGGTGACGAATCCGTCGTACTTCACCCGCTTCTTGATAAAATCCGCCAGCCTATCGTATGATTTGCGCCAGTCCCCCGTCATCAGGCCCACGCTGTAATCCGTATAGATGTTTTCTATCGCCCGAAGTATTTTTTCATCATCGGATTCGCTGCAGATTACGGGGGATTTTAGCGTTAGAACAAGCACAAGCGATAACAACAGAAAACATAAATTGCGTTTATTCACGATTTTCTCCGAAAAATTGGATTGTCTTCATTCACCGGCCGCCGTGTCCTTCTTTAGAGCCCTCGGATGAGCGCGCCTGTAGGTTGCGATCAGCTCTTCGATCCCGATCTGGGTATATTTTTGGGTTGTGGAAAGGGATGAATGGCCGAGCAGCTCCTGGATGGAGCGCAGATCGGCTCCGGCGTTCAACAAGTGGGTTGCGAATGAGTGGCGAAGCGAATGCGGCGAAATGCGGCTCTTCAGCGCCGCGAGCCGGATATATTTAGCGATAATCCTGCGGACACTCCGCGTAGTGAGGGGCGTTCCCCTGTGGTTCACGAACAGGCGGCTTGTGGGCGTTCCGCTCTTGTTCCGTGCGCACAGTTCCCGGCGCGCCGGGAGGTAGGAGCTGATCCTGTCGGCGGCGGGCTCGCCGTATGGGACGATTCTTTCCTTCGAGCCTTTGCCCATAACCCTCGCGAACCTGCCCTGCAGGTCCATATCACCCAGCGAAAGTCCCACCAGTTCGGCGGAGCGGATGCCGGTTCCGTACAAAAGCTCGATGATCGCCGCGTCCCGCGCTCCGAGCAGGGTGGAACCGTCCGGCTGCGAAAGCAGCGCTTCCATTTCCGGCACCGTCAGGAACGACGGGAGTTTCTTCTCCGCCCTCGGCGACACCACGGCTTTAGCCGGATTGAAAGAGGCATATCCCTCCCGTATGAGCCATGTGAAAAATGAGCGGAGCGCGGCGAGTTTGCGGCCCCGGCTCTTGCCGGAGACCCCGTTCCTCGCCAGCTCGGCGAGAAAGCCGCGTATAACGACGTTGTCTATCTTTTTCAGATCGGACGCGTCAGTCAGATTGAAGCGTGATTCGAGGAAGTCCGTAAATTGATGGAGGTCAACGCCATAGCTTTTAACGGTCAGCGGTGAATAGTTCTTCCGCTTTTCGATGTATTCGAGAAAGCTGTAAACGAGTTTCTTCATCCATACCGCCTTACAAGTAATATAAAGCAGCGAGGAGACATAATCAAACTGGGACGGGCTACTTTGGAGTTCGTAAAAAAGTGTTAAAATCCGGTATGGTTTCAGGAGGAAACACCGGCAAGTGAAGGAAATATTATTAAGAAATATAACCGTATCGGTGAGCCGCCGGAAAGCGTTGAGGCGGCTCGGCAAAGGACTGAAATCCGAAATGAATGCCGCCTTCGTGAAGATTTTCGAGGAGGAATATGCGGGAGCGCTTGCCCTCGCGCGGGTGGATTGCGTGGCTGCCCGGTTGAACATCGCTGAAAACGACGGCCGACGGATTTGTTTGCGTGATGAAACAGGAGATGAGCGTGGTGTTGTTGAAGTAATCATAGAAAGCAGTTCGGTTTCCGAACTTCTTAAAGTTTGCGGCGCGGCATATCTCTTTTGCGTCACCGCGGGATCGGCTCTGGCAAATGCTGTAAATGCCCTGGCGAGAGACGGCGAAACCGCCCGCGCGCTCGTCGTTGACGCAGTGGGAAGCGAGCTCGTTGAAGAGGCGGCGGACGAGGTCTGCCGCTATATCGAACGGACGACAGCCGTTTCTCTCACAAAACGCTTCAGCCCCGGATATGGGGACTGGGGTCTTTGCGGCCAGGCGGAGTTGGACAAAGCGCTCGATATAAGTAGAATAGGCGTAACCCTGAACGAGGCGTTCCTGATGACACCGGAAAAGACGATTACAGCCGTCGCAGGGGTGATAAAAAATAAGTAGAAGTTTATGAAAAGGGAAGAATTCAAAAAAATTGCGTTCGAGAAGGTCCTTGTGATTGACGGCGCTATGGGGACAGTGATTCAATCCCTCGGTCTCGATGCCGGAGGCGCGCCGGAGGGGATTGTCCTCGAGAATCCGGGTGTTCTGAAAAAAGTTCACGATGCATATATCGAGGCGGGCGCCGATATCATCCTCACGGACACGTTCGGCGGCTCGCCAATGAGGCTCGCCGAATACGGCCTTGAAGCAAAAACGGAAGAGATAAACCGCAAAGCGGTGGAGATCGCCCGCAGCAGCGCGGGCGGGAAAGCCCTCGCCGGAGCGTCCGTCGGGCCGAGCGGGGCGTTCCTGGAACCGATCGGTAGGATCACTTTCGACGAGGCTTATCAAAACTTCTATCGTCAGGGAAGAGGCCTCGCGGCGGGAAAACCGGACCTCGTTATTTTTGAGACATTCTCGGATATACGCGAAATAAAAGCCGCTATTATCGGCGTGCGCGACGCGCTCGAAGAAGCGGGGCTGGATATACCGCTTATCGCCCAGATGACATTCGCGGAGGACGGCAGGGCGGTGACCGGGACCGATCCGGAGTCCTTCGCGGTCGTGATGGAAGCGCTTCGGGTGGACGGGATCGGCGTAAACTGCAGCGTGGGCCCCGCCGAAATGCTGCCCGTTGTAAAAGCGCTTGCCGCGGCGACGGAATTGCCGATTTCAGTGGAGCCGAATGCCGGATTGCCCTCGCTCGAAGACGGCCGGGCTGTTTTCAAACTAACCCCCGAAAATTTTAAACCCTGGGTGGGACAATTTCTCGAAGCTGGCGCGTCTCTCATCGGTTCCTGTTGCGGGACCACACCGGAATTCACGAAGGTCATCGCCGAAGGCGCGAGGGGATTCCAGCCAAGACCTCGCGAAGGGCACAATTACCTTCGCCTCGCTGGAAGGACGAAGGCAGTTTCGTTCAGGCCGGGAAGCGCAGTTCGCTCAATCGGCGAGAGGATAAACCCGGCAGGCAGGAAGGTTTTGAAGGCACAGCTCATCGAGGGAAAGATGGAGCTTATGCGGAGCGAGGCGGCGGCGCAGGAGAAGGCGGGGGCTGCGGCTTTGGATGTCAATATCTCCGCATACAAAGTTGACGAGAAAGAACTTATGGCGAGGGCGGTGAAGACCGTCCAGTCGGCGTCATCGCTGCCGCTTCTTATAGATAACTCGAATCCCGCGGTCATCGAAGCGGCTCTGAAGGAGATCGAGGGGAAGGCGCTTATAAATTCCATAAGCGGCGAGACAGAGAAGATGGAGACGCTTCTGCCGCTCGCGCTTCGCTATGGCGCGGGCGTGATCGGCATCGCCCTGGATGAGAACGGGATACCGGAGACTGCGGACAGCCGGCTCACGGTTGCGCGCAAGATATGCTCGGCGGCGGAAAAAGCTGGGCTCCCACTCAAGGATGTCGTCCTCGATGCGCTCGTGCTGTCGGTTTCCACCGGACCTGAAAAGACGGCCGTGACGCTCGAAACCCTGAGAAAAATAAAATCCGATCTCGGCAGGCAGACCGTCCTGGGAGTAAGCAATGTATCCTACGGACTGCCTGAACGCCCGGCGCTGAACGGGGCTTTCCTGACGGCTGCACTCGGAGCGGGGCTGGATCTGCCCATCGTTGATTCGTTCGATGAGGCGATACGCAATTCGATTTTTTCGTTCAACCTGCTCAAAGGGATGGATCCTGGCGGAAAAGAATATATCGCCGAGATGACTTCACGGGCCCGGCCTGAAGGCGCTAGCGAGACGGCTATAGGCGCGGCGGAGAAAGACGCACAGAAGAATTTATCTCCACTTGAGCGGCTGAAGAGGATCATAATAAGCGGTGAGAAAGACTCCGCGATGGATGGCGTGCAGGCCGCACTCGAAAGCGGCGACGAGGCTCTCGTGATCGTCAACGAAGCGCTGGTGCCGGCGATGTCGGAAGTAGGAAGGCTTTTCAACGACAAGGCATATTTCCTGCCCCAGGTTCTGCTTTCGGCGGAGGCGATGAAGGCCGCGTTCGAGACGCTTAAAAACCGGCTGGATTCTGATGGTACGGGCGGCACGAAGGGGACTGTCGTCATCGCCACCGTAAAAGGGGATGTCCACGACCTTGGCAAGAACATCGTCATCACCCTCCTCGAAAGCCACGGCTACCGGGTGATAGACCTCGGCAAGAGCGTCCCGGCGGAAAACGTCCTCGACGCGGCGGTGAACGAAAAAGCCTTCTGCATCGCGCTGTCATCGCTGATGACAACCACGATGGGGGAGATGAAGGTCATCGCGGAGCTCGCCCGTGCGAAATCCGTCCGCATTCCCATCATCGTAGGCGGAGCCGTCGTCACAAAATCCTACGCCGACGAGATCGGCGCCCTCTACGGCAAAGACGCCGTCGAAGCTGTAGAAGTCGTTTCGAGCCTTAACTTAAAATGTAAATAATTGATATTTGCTACAATATGTTGTAATATGTAAAAATGCCGATTTGTAATATTTAACGTGATAAATTTTTTAGAGACCCTGTCCATGATATTATTAAATTTTCCCAAAATGATTCTTTTCTATTAGAAGTTATTGACAGCGTGCCATTCCAGAGATTACGAAGAATAAAACAACTCGGATTTGTTGATTATGTTTATCCGTGCGCTCAACATTCAAGATTTTCACATTCTTTAGGTTCATATTTTTTAGCTAATAAGGTAATTCAACACCTCAATTCTTCGAGTAATAAAAAACTAATAAAAGATAATGTTAGAAAATTAATTTTAACTGCAGCATTGCTTCATGATGTCGGACATGGCCCTTTCAGCCATATTTTTGAATCAGTATTGAAAGATTTAGATCAGAATATATATAATCATGAGAAATGGGGATGGACGATAATAGAAGAATCAGAATTGAAAAATATTCTTATTAAAAAGGGGAAGATACCAATAAAGAGATTAAAAGAGATTTTCGATAAGACATTTACACCTAAGATTGCCTTTTCCATAATTTCCAGTCAGTTTGATGTCGATAGACTCGATTATCTGTTAAGAGATTCAATAATGACTGGATGAAAATACGCGAGAATTGATCTTGAATGGATAATTAGGAACTTGGTTGCAGTCGAATCACCTGAAAAATCGATTCCACAAAATTTAGATATGGCAATTGATGGGAGAAGAGGTGTCAGCGCTATTGATCAGTATTTATTAGGGAGATTTCACAATTATAAACATATTGTTTATCATAAAACTGTAAGAGCTGCTGAAATGATGTTTAAGCGTATCTTGACGCTTGGTCTTAGAAGCGGATGCGACTGGGACTCATTGATAAGCGGTTCTTTAAGGAAAATAGCCTTGAAAGAACCTTTGACTGTAGAAGATTATTTGTCCCTTGATGATAATATAATAATGACCCAAATAAAGCACTGGGCGGATAGTTCGAAGAACGAAACCTTGAAGGATTTAAGTGATAGGTTGATTAATAGAAAATTATTCAAAGTGATATATTTGGATATCAAGAATGATTTTAAAATGACGGATACTATTCAAAAAATATGTGATTTTTTTACATCAAAAGGGAAAGATCATTCTTCATATTTTTTATTGGATCAACCTGATACCATACTCTACAAAGATATTCTATATTTCATTGAAAGCCATGAGGATGGTTCAGAAATATTATTTATTGATAAAGATGGAAAGCCAAAACCGCTCTCGAGTAATCCTGAGACGTTAGTGAGGGGGGATAAAGATACCCTTGCTTTTTTGGAAGAAAGATTCTATATTCCAGTAGAATTTAAAAACGAAATCGAAAAGATAATTGAGGGTATTTAATGGAAGACATTAATAGATTATCAGTGTTGTTGTCCCTCATCAAAGAAGCCGGCGGCCAAATCCACGGCAGAAAGAAATTACAGAAACTCGCGTATTTGCTTCAATATAATAACGTGCATAATATCCAATATGATTTCGATTTTTATAATTATGGTGTGTATTCGCATCTTCTTTCGCATGATTTAATGGCTGCAGTAGCATTGGGATTCGTTAAGGAAGATAAGAAAGCAGGTTCGTTTTATCCGTACTATGAAATAACACTTAATAATTCAAAATTTAAGACTTTGGATAATCTTAATCAAGAAAATAAAGCATTATTTAATAAATCCTCCGCTTTTTTAGAAGTATTAAGTACAATAATATATCTTTACAAAAATGGGTATAAAGGTACTGATCTAACAAATAAATTGGATGACCTAAAAGGTCATTTGAAAAGCGAATTCAAAAACGCTTTTTCGTATGCAGAAAACCTATACGGGATTCCAAGTCAAATAAAAGATAGTTAAAAATAATTCGTTATTCAATTTCAATCCCGTCGAATAATATTTTAAATAAAAAATACAGATTTCTTGGTGTCTCCAATTTTTAAGATCTTAAGAGTATTTTTATAAGAACCATCAATTCATTTTTCCGTTATAAAGTCTAGGGTAAGAGCTTACCTCAAAACAAGCTAGCTGTTTTATTAGTAAAAAAACTTCGTGATCTATCTAATATTGAAGGATAAATGGGATCGCCGATAGTTTTATTTTATATGCCTGAAATAGGAGGATGGAGAATGTTTTCAGGGCGCTTTTCTCTTTTGATTCATCGGGGGCTTTTTTCGACACTGATTCTTTACTTCGCTTGTGCCGGCATAACGGCATTCAGCGCGGGCGGGGCATCTACGGCGATGGAATCGGATGTTGCTGCGCCGGCCGGGACCGAAAAAAGCAAGATGGCCGTTGTGCTTTGCGTGGCGTCTCCGTCCGATGAACGGGCCGCCGTGATGTTGATCAAGAGTATCCGTGAGTTCGGAGGCGTGTATAAAGACTCGCCGGTTTACGTCTTTCAGGACAACGCGGACGAGAATCCCTGCCTGGCGATAAAGAAGATGGACGTCAACCTGCTGCCGCTGGAGATAGACCCCGCGGCGAGGGATTACCTCTTCTCGCTCAAGGTTTATGCCTGCGCCCAGGCGGAGAGGCTCCTCGCGGGGAAGGCGGAGAGCATCGTCTGGTTCGACAATCAGTGTTTGGTCTTCGGCTCCCTCGATGGTCTTGCACTCAAGGAGGGGAAGGCGGCAGCGATGCGGCCTGTGCAGCTCCTGAACACCATCGGCCTCGCCCCGGATGCACCCATAGATGAATTCTGGAGCAGGATTTATAAAGACACCGGGGTTGATCCGCAGAAAGTCCCCACTGTGGAAACGTTCGTTGATAGGAAGAAGATACGCTTTTATATAAACTGCCAGATAATCTCCTTCCGTCCGGAACTCGGCATCTGCCGCGAATGGGAGCGGATTTTCACCTCGCTCGTGAAGGACACAGAATATCAGAAGCAAGCTTGCCCGGACGCGTTGCACCAGGTGTTCCTCCACCAGGCGGTTTTAAGCGCCGTTATAAATGCCAGGGTGAAAGACGGCGAGCTGCAATGGATGAGCCCTTCCTGCGGCTATCCGCTGAATCTGCATGAGAAACTTCCGCCCGAGAAACGCCTGCTGAGGTTGAACGATGTGAAATACCTGGTTTACGACACGATTATGCAACGGCGGCCGGACTGGATGGATATAATGCCTGTAGATGAGCCGCTTAAAAGCTGGCTGGAGAATGTATACCTGGAAAGCCTGAAGGTTACGGACAACATATACCGTGAGGAATCCTTGTGCAACAGCTATCTCGTTGCCACCAAAGACGGAAATCTGATGATAGACCCCGGCGGGGCGAGCGCGCCGACGAGCTGGCTGCAGAAATTGAACAAGAAAAATCCGGTGAAGACGATACTGCTCACGCACGGCCATGAAGATCATAGGACGGGGATCGCCGCCTGGAAGACGGGGCGGGATATTCCGGTGATAGCCCAGAGAGGCTATGCGGATTTCATCCGTTACCAGGACAGGCTCGCCCGCCAGAGAGGGTTGCCGGCGCCGGCCGATTTTCCGTCAAAAACCGAAACCCCAATCGAGCCGAACGTCTTCTTCGACGATACATATACATATGAACTCGGAGGGTTGCATTTCGAGATGACGCATTTCGGCGGCGAAACCCCCGACACATCCATCATTTGGATACCAGAAGAGAAGGCGCTTTGCATCGCGGACAACTATTATTCATCTTTCCCGAATCTTTATACCCTCCGCGGTACGCCCCCCCCCCGGCGCTGGAATACTCCGCGTCATTGGACGAAGCTATTGCGCTCGAACCGGAATATCTTCTGCCGGGGCACGGCGAGCCGGTGATCGGCAAAGACCGGGTCAAGCGGCTGCTGACTCTATACCGGGATGCGATCCTCTATGTCCACGACGAGACGGTGAGGGGTATGAACGCCGGAAAAGATGTGTTCACTCTGATGCGCGAGATAATACTGCCGGAGAATCTGAAAATTGACGAGGGATACGGTTGTGTGAGCTGGTCCGTGCGCGGTATATATGAAGGCTACAACGGTTGGTTCGACGGGAACGTTGCGAATATGTACGATCAGCCTGTTTCCGCGGTCTATCCCGATCTGCTCGAACTCGCCGGCGGCGCGGAGCCGGTCGTGAAACGGGCGAAAGAAGCGGTCGAAAAGGGTGATGTCGTGAAGGCGCTCCGCCTGACTGAGATGGTCCTCGCGAATCGGCCGGATAACAAGCCCGCGCTCGAGGTCCGCCTCGGTGCGCTCCGCTCGCTATCAGCAAAGAGTAAAAACTGGATCGAGAGCAACTGGCTTAACGCTGAAATCAAGGACATCTCGGCGAAACTCGCCCCGAAAACGGAATAGGGTGATTCACCCTCAGCCACTTAAAAAGTGCATTGTGATATACTGGGCTATTTCGGGGCGCAGCAATCCATTTCCAGCAAGATTCGGATTTTGATATATGAAAGCTTTGAAAAACTTGGTTTTTTCTTCCTGTCATGCCGGACTTGCCTGCCCCGCACTGGATGCGGGGATCCGGCATCTTATTAATAAGATTCATGTTAACAGATTCCGGCACTTCGGCCGGAATGACATTATGAAGGTTTTACAAAGGTCTCTATATGTTTTTCTTATTTCATTTTGCCGTAAGCGATAGCAGACCAGATGAACCAGGCGGGGGCTATCAGGATTCCGCCGATGGCGGCGCCGATGTCCGTGAGGACCGGAATATGCAACAGAGAGCCGAAGAAAGCCGCCTCGTAGAAAAGCACACCAAAGATTCCTAACAGGCCAAGGCCGCGGGGCAATTCTCGGTCACGCACGATTTTCATATTCGCAATAAAAGACCAGAACCCGACGAATCCGAAGCCGAACAGGCCTGTGAGGTCGAGATGCGGCAGGCCGGAAGCGATGATCGCGGCTTGAGCATCGGGACCAAGCGCGGAGAATTTATCCGCCATCCGCAGGGCGTATGCCTGCATCATCGCGAAGTCCACCGCTGTGATTATGAGGCCGGCAGAGGCAAGAACAGTGGCGAGACGCTGCATCAGAGAATCGAGCCTCAGTTTCGAAGACAGACCGAGCACGACGCCGAGAACGCTCACGGAAGCGTAAACAAATGCCCAGTAATGAATGACGAACCATACTGAACCGCTGGAAAACGAAGCGAAGAACTGAGCAGATATCCCCTTCGCGAAGTGAATCTGCTCCGCGGGCATCAGGAAATGAGTTACTCCGGCGATGAGATAGCCCGCCGCCGCACTGAAGGCGCAGCACCTGAAAAAGCTGTTCTTTTCCATGATATTCTTCATATGTTCCTCCCTTGAAAATTATGTGTGATTTGAATAATTCTCGTATGATACGACCGGCCGGTCAAGCTTGTGTTACGTGTTTTCTTTCTTCTGAAACAGCGGCTTTTATAATATCCAGGCGGATATACCGTTCTTTTTGATCGCTTCATTCTTCTAATTTGTTTTTATGTAATCCAGCTAACATTCGAGCATCCTTTTTTATGTTGGACTTATGTTATGATAGAGGAAAGATTAAAGGTATAAAGATCACCCATTGGTTCCGGTGAATCCAAATAAATAGTGTTTAATTCTTAAAAGAAATTCTAACAAGGAGGCAGAAATGAAAAAACTATCTTTTATTGTTATCTCTCTTGTAATATCTTCCTTATCCGCTTTTGCAGCTTTGGACCTCAAATTCAAAAACGCGATCATAATAACCCCGGCAGCACCGTCTGCAGGAGCGAATGTTACTTTCAGTGTAAATTTCATGCCGTCAGGCGCGGCTGTAGATAATCTAAAATGCGCTTATGGTATTGACAGCACAAAGATAGGTGAAAAAACGTTCGCCCACATCAACGCAGAGTCTTCCCGGGGGCTATCTTTCAATTGGGTTGCAACAGCGGGCAGTCATAAGGTTTGGTTCAAACTCGATACGGAAAACAGCACCGGTGATAGTAACGTACAGAACAATTTAACCGAAAAGACATTCAGTGTGAGCGGAAGCGGGGGTCTTATATAAGCAATATAGCCAATATTACCGGCAAACGCCCTTTGATTAACGATTCAGTGCTGAATTTGACGGCAAAACCCAACCTGAAGCTGGAGGTGGCGTATGATGTGGTTCACGTCGAAGCCGCTGAGAGCTATGACCAGCAGCCGTATAACAAGTTGGTATTCAAGATCGTCGTCCGAAACACCGGAGGAGGGGCATCAGTTCAAACATTTTTAGAGATGAAAGTTGATATGGGAAACGAATTTCCATCATTAATACCCCCCATCGCTGCCAACAGTTTTACTATTATTACACGTGATATAAGATGTTTAGGCACCAGCTACCTGTTTACTTTTAAAGCAGATCCTATCAATACCAACGACGAAGTTGATGAAAACGACAACACCTGGTCGCAGATGATCGGAGGATGCCAATAGCTGATAGCCAATTTTTATGAATCAGATTTGAAGCTCCAATTTTGCATATTAGCGCGGAATCAATTTATGTAATCCAGATTACAGTATTAAGTTCCATTCGTGCTAAAATTTGTGCAGATTTAAGGGAGGATCAGCTATGAAAACTAAACTTTTTTCGAATTTTGGGATTCTTTTTTTCCTTACAATCGGGGCGCTGAATATCACAGCCCTCGACCTCAAGTTTAACTCCGGGATTACAAAATCCCCAGTAATTTTCTACGAAGGGGATGTTGTGACATTTACCGTGAATTTTATTTCCAGGGGAGGGATCGCCACGAACCTGAAGATCATCGGCGGCGTGGACGAAGCACAGGCCTTTGAGCGGGTTTTTACTTCACTCCCGGATGGAGCCAACCAGAAGATTTCGTTCACCTGGAGGGCAATCTCCGGCAACCATAAGGCATGGTTCGTGCTGGACCCTGACCATTCCACCGGTGACATGAACTACCGCAATAACCGGGTTGAGCTTGAAGTAACCACGTCTATACGTAAACTGCCTGCCGGCGATGAATCAAATTTAATCGCTGATAAACCGGACCTCGCTGTTACAGGAGTCAAGCTTACAAAGGACACTTCGGCAAATGACAAGTACTTTTATCAAATTAAAATCAAGAATAAAGGCGGTGGTTGCGTTAGCGGATTCGACTGGGCAATGATCAGCGAACACAGTGGTGTTAATCTATGTTCCTCCTGTCCTAAGGGGAGGATCGCTGCCCGACCTCCTTTATGCGCACTGAAAGCCGGAGAGGAAAAAACGCTTAATGGATCTGTGCTTAAAAGTGATTTCAGTGATTCCGTGAGGAACCAATGCACTGTTGGGCCTTTCCCCAGTCCGAAGTACAGGCTTTTCAATCCTGTTTACATTATCCTTGATCCTGATAACGAGGTTGACGAATCCAACGAAGCTAATAACAAGACAGCCACCGTGCAGCTTCTCTGGGATAACCAGTGCGATTAAGCCTTCGCCGTTGACATATATTTACAGATTGGTTTTGATACCGCTTGCGGGATAATAACCCGTCATTAGTATACTGGTGACATTTGCTGGTGGAAGAAAAATTCCTAAAATAATCCTGCTGGCATCGGCGGGGCATTGGTTTTAAAAATAATTGGATATAAAAAATAACAATGCGAATGAATTCCCGTTGTTAATAACCCCTCATTGCGGCCAACAGTTTTCATATTATCACACGTGATATAAGATGTTTCAGCACCAGCTACTTGTTCATGTTTACAACGGATTCTACCAATACCAACGACGAGGTTGATGAAAACGACAACACCTGGTCGCAGATGATCGGAGGATGTCAATAGAGCGAAACGTATTTCTCTAATAAAATCGAGCGGTTTACAGGTTGTTGTCCGAATCAAGATATTATGAATTAGGTATGGAAGGACTGCAGCAATTAAAAAAATTTGAATGAAGATGCCAAACGGCAACCCTTCGAAATTCCCTCGAATCAGATAACTTTCTTTGGGCAACAGTCCGTTAATTGAATATTTGATGACAATTTCGATTATTTTCATAAAATAGCATAAAAGTTGTGAAGATTTTATGGCAGACGGGAAAGATCATCAAAATGGATTCGATATGAACGACCCCGAGGTTGTCTCGGTTATTGACGAAGTCCCGCTATGGTCTGCTCCGTTCGGGATGAAGCTGCTGGAAACCGTGCGGCTTAGGGGCGTTTCAAGGGCGCTGGACGTCGGCTGCGGGTTGGGGTTTCCGCTTCTGGAGCTCGCGATGCGGCTGGGGGCTGAAGCAAAAATTTATGGGATAGATCCCTGGAAGCAGGCCATAGAGCGGGCGAGGATGAAAGCCCGCGTGATGGGGATCGGGAATGTCGAGATATACGAAGGGGTCGCCGAAAGCTTGCCGTTTGATGACGGGTTCTTCGACCTTGTCGTCTCCAACAACGGCATAAATAACGTCCTGGATCTACCGAAAGCCTTGAAAGAAATCGGACGGGTTTCAAAGTCAGGCGCACAGTTCGTTGCCACGATGAACAGCGACGGAACGATGATCGAGTTTTACGACGTCTTCGAGTCGGTTTTGCGCGAAAATGGTATGACTGCAGAGATAACGAAGATGAAAGATCACATCCGCCATAAGCGCCCTGCTTTGGATGACGTCAGCCGACTTATAATGGATACCGGATTCAAGATAAGCGGGGTCCACGATGGCGATTTCAGCCTCGCCTATGCCGACGGAACCGCGATGCTCGATCATTTCTTGATCCGCCTCGCTTTCCTGGACGAATGGAAGAAAATCCCGCCACCCGGAGAATGCGCCCGGGTTTTCGCCGAGATCGAAATGCGTCTGAACCATAAAGCGAAAAAGACAGGCAGCCTTATATTATCGGTTCCTTTCGTAACCTTTGATTGCCTCAGGAAGTAACGCTGGCCCATCATCCGGTTTCTTTTTTCATATTGTGTTTTTGATTCGTTTTCCACCCGGATTCACCGGGATAAATTTCCTTAACGGTTGTTCACGATGAATGAAATAAAATGTTGAAATCAATAAAAGAAGACCTAAATTAAGATATAGGAGGGAAAAATAATGTGCGGAAGAACTGATAAAAGGGGATTACTCTTTTCTTTTTTATTGAGTGTTTTATTACTTCAAATTGCTGCATGCGAGAACAAGGAAAATTCTGCGCCAGTAGCTGCATTTATTTATAATCCTGCCTCCGGTGACGCGCCTCTTGCAGTATCTTTTGACGCATCGGGATCGTTCGATTCCGATGGCTCGATCAGTACTTATCAATGGGCATTTGGAGACGGGACAACCGGCTCGGGAGTCACGGCTTCGCATACATTTTCTTCTTCCGGAAGCTATACGGTTACTCTTACTGTAACCGACGATAAAAATTCCACCGCTACAACAACAGGAATCGTTAAAGTAAGTTCAACACTCTCTGCACGTATAGCCGCCCATTCCTATCCCAAGCTTGCGAATCAGATACAGGACTATACTCCATCATCCGTGTTTCTTCAGGATGCCGCTTATTATGACCTGCTCGTGCTCGATGCGGAATTGGTTCAAAATAATCCTTCGGACCTCGGTCCTTTCGGGACGCTCCGAAGCGTAAACCCGAACCTGGTAATCGTTTTATATTTTTCTGCCGGCGATATTATACCGGGGAACACTGCGACGATTAACGCGGGCTTTATCAGCGGACTTCAGGACAATTGGTATATGAAAGACACATCCGGAAACAAGGTGAAGCTGTTCGAGCTGACCCCGGGCTTTTGGACTGAAATGCTGAACCTTACTACGGGACTGAATTCGTATTTACCGAGCTATCTGAACACAAATGTCTTGGCTGACGGATTAACAGACGGTATCTTTTATGATTGGATCAACGATGAAATTCATTGGCTTAATTACAGGACTAATTCGCCAAGCGGGCCTCTTGATATAAATAACGACTCAATCAAGGAATCGGACGCGCAGCTAAACAGTCTTTGGCGGCAAGGCACAATCACTCTGCTTCAGAATTCGCGATCAACGTTTCCATCAAATTCAATCATTATAGGAAACGGAGGGTGAAGATGTTCCAATGTATATGATTCTTATATAAATGGCATAATGATCGAGAATTTCCTGGATGGAGAATGGGCGGGCGCCGATTTCGGCTGGTGCGGACTGATGCTTACGTATTATCAACATACACAGGGATTGAGCCCGAATCTCAGCTTTATTATGGCAAATGGAGACGACAGCTCTTCCTTCCAATTCCAGCGCTTCGCCCTCGCATCAACGTTGATGTTCGATGGCTATTTTTGCTTTACTAACAAGGGCGCCTATCAATCAGTATGGTGGTTCGATGAATATTCAGTGAACCTTACGACCGGCGAAGCGGTGAAATCCCTATCGGCAAAGGGCTATCTGGGCAAACCATTGGGAGATGCACATAATACGCTTAGTCCGAATGAAACTCTCAAGAATACTCTGCTGTCAGGCGGCACTGGGGCGCAAAATAAGGTTTGGGAGCGTTTCTTCGAACACGGAATGGTGCTCGTGAATCCGTCCGCCTCCGAGAAAACGATAGATCTTGGCGGATCATTCAAAAAAATCAAGGGAACTACGGATCCTGCCTTTAACAACGGTGAAACGGTAACTCAGGTCACGCTTCCACCAAGAAGCGGGATCATTCTTCTTCAATAAACAGCAAATGATAAACATATAGAACGGTCGTTGTTTTTTTGGTAGTTGTTTAAATTTCAAAAAGAAAAAAGAATTTTTGAAAACTATCATTACCCTCGTTTCGTAGAAAGATGCTGTTTAAAATTCTATATCTGAACAATAGCTTGGTTATAATTTCCTGAATAATGAGTTAGGATAATTAAATTGTATCAATAAGTTTTAGGAGTTGTTCTTATGGCAAAAGATAAAATCGTCAGACGGGTATGCCAAGTCTGCGGGAAGAAGAATCAATCCGTTCTGAAAAGTGCGATGTTGGTCCGGCCTGAGATCATCGAGCTCATCAGAAAAGAGAAACCCGATTTCTCCGAGAAAGGTTGGATATGCGTGGAAGACCTCGACCGTTTTCTCCAATTATACGTAAGGTCATTAATAATCGAGGAAAAAGGCGAGCTCACGGCCATCGAAGAGGAAGTAATAAGAAGCATACGGGAGCAAGAGCTCCTTTCCGATAATATTGATACGCAGTACCAAGACAGCCTCACTTTCGGACAGAAATTGGCGGACAGGGTGGCGGATTTCGGGGGCAGCTGGAGGTTCATCATTCTTTTCATGATCGTTATCTTCTTTTGGCTGGGCCTGAACAGCTTTCTTCTTTTTAGCCGCCCGTTCGACCCGTTTCCATTCATCCTGCTGAACCTTGTGCTTTCTTGTATTGCTGCTATTCAGGCGCCCGTAATAATGATGAGTCAGAAGCGTCAGGAGTCGCGCGACCGTATGCGCTCGGTGAATGACTATCAGATCAACCTCAAAGCCGAGCTGGAGATACGCCATCTCCATCAAAAGATAGATCATATCCTTTCCAAGCAGTGGGAACGGTTGATCGAGATCCAGGAAATCCAGCTCGAGATAATGGAAGAGCTGAGAAACAAGAAGAAGTAATAGAAGCAAATGCGTGAATGCCGGTCGGATAATTGACTATCTTTAAAATACCGAATCTGGGAAGTTTATTTGCATCCTTGCTGTCATCCGTAAAAAAGATTCAAAGCTCGTAAAATTAACAACGCGCACGACTATTGATTATAAATCGGCCTGATTGAAATATTGTATAATCGGCTGTTGCAAGCCGACGGTTGCAAAATATTATATTTTTTATGCTAATAAGAGAAACCGAGGAATAGGGCAAATAAATGAAAAGATGGGAGATAGAAAATGAAAATACCGATTTACCAGGTTGATGCGTTTACGGATAAGATATTCGGCGGCAATCCCGCAGCGGTCTGCCCGCTCGATGAGTGGATTGATGCCGTGCTGATGCAGAAGATCGCGCTGGAGAACAATCTCTCCGAGACGGCATTCTTCGTGCCGAAAGAGGATGGCTTTGAGATACGCTGGTTCACGCCGAAGATCGAGATAAATCTCGCAGGGCATCCGACGCTCGCGACGGCGCACGTCATTTTCGAGCATCTCGGTTATAAAAGAGATGAAATACATTTCCAAACGATGAAAAGCGGCGTGTTGAAAGCCTCAAAGAAAGACGGCATAATCCGGCTGGATTTCCCGGGTTATGATGTACAAAAAGTTACTCCTCCCGAATCGCTGCTCAATGGCTTGGGTGCACCGCCCAAAGAAGTTTTTCTCGGCCGGGATTACTTCGCCGTTTATGACAACGAGCATGAAATCCTCGCGCTCGAACCTGATTTCCGGGAGCTGGCGAAGCTGGACTGCCTCGGAATAATCGCAACAGCGCCAGGCGATTCCTGCGACTTCGTCTCCCGTTTCTTCGCTCCGCGCGCCGGCATCAACGAAGACCCGGTCACCGGCAGCGCGCATACACTCCTGATACCATATTGGGCAAAGAAATTGAACAAGAACAAACTTCACGCATATCAGGTCTCCGAGCGGCGGGGCGAGCTTTTCTGTGAATATCTCGGCGAGCGGGTAATCATAGGCGGCAGGGCGGTTACATTTATGAAGGGTGAAATCATATTATAAAGGTTAGCTGCATTATCGTAAGCCCCGATCCATTCCGCATAAATATGCGGCACAAATATCCTGATTCTTATCCGATATCTTTCGGAAAGATGGAATAGAGATTTTATTCTGAAAATAAGTTTGTCAAAAATGCGGTTGTCCCGAAGAATTCCGGGTTCATAATATCAACTGCCGGATCAGTATAACAGATAGTATTAATCTGTAAGATTCAAGCGGGCTACGGACCTGCCCTCTTATATTCAATATTTCTTGTTTGCCGCGGGAACTTTTTCTCTGGTTTTACGTTAATAGAAAAGTAGCAATCTATCTATAGGAACATCAGTTGAACCGGTGATTCAATAAAATGAATAAACCGTCATCAGTGAATGGGGGGGAATTGAGACTTTTAAAGAAGTCTAAAAAATCAGACTTCGAAATTTCCAATGTTAAGAACAGATTGACAAAGAATTTATAAGTTTCTGCAACTGACCCGGGGTCGACTACCTGTTTGTTCCAACCAATATAGCATAGCATATATAATATATAGGCAACAGAAAAGGCCCCGGGCCGGTTTTATCAGCTTTTACCTCTTGGATATGAATTTTAAATAATTACTGTAATATAATCCGATGAAATCCCCAGCCTCAATTGTATGAAACAGCGGAATATGACAAATCCCTTATTAAAATATAAATATGAGAATACAAATATTCCGGTTGCAAAAAGCTTAAATGAAACTCACTTAAAAAAATGGACTAACTCTTAAATGTGGACACTTTCACTTAAAATCACTGCTTATCGCTTTCATCAGGGCCTGACAACGAGAAGAAGATGCTTTTCATTGTTCGTCTCTAAGATTTCGACAACCTCATTATTGGCATCTATGATGGATTTGATCAGGAAATTCCCGGCATGGTCGAAAGTGACGGTACGGCTCTCGGAGAATTTGTTTCCAGGCCTGACGTTGTGATAAGTCGGCGGCATTGCGGGTGGGGTTTCGCCTCCGACGGTTGTAATCGTGATGAATTTGACCGCCGTCGCCGTTCCGATGTTGGCGTATTTCACCTTGATGTTCACGTGGTCTCCGACGTGCGGAGCCGCCGGGATGGCAGTAATGCTTTCGACGATGAGATCAGGTTTTCCCGGAGCCAGAACCGTGAACGCGAACGTTTTCACGTTATTCCCTTCGTTCGATTCGGCTACCTCGCTATTCGCATCCGCCGTCACCGTGATGAGGTAGTTTTGGGCAACTGCCAGGGTTACACCGCGCAGCCATTGGCGGGTTGCGCCGGGGGCGAGGGGTTCGATGGCGTAAACCGGCGGGATTGATTCGCCGCCGATCTTGAACCGCATATGCGATGCCCCGGCCGTGACAGTGCCGATGTTCTTGCAGACAGCTTTAACGACGATTGCGTCGGTCGTGTATGGATTCGTCGGCATTATAGAAATCTCTGAGACGACCAGGTCCGGATTCGCGGCAAAAGAGACGGCCGCGAACAGAACCGCGCAAACGATAATGGATAGCTTTTTTTGTAACATTTCACACTCCCTTGTTTAAAGTTGACCTCGTTTATAAGAACATAATACTCCTCCGAATAAAAAAGTATGTAATCCAGCTTACAGATTGATAGCTGTTCAAGAAAATATGGTTCAAGGCGAGGGTATTTAAAGCTGTTGAGGGATTTGATATTAATGGTGGAGGCGGCGGGAGTCGAACCCGCGTCCGGAAACCTTCGGCAGCGGCGTCTACATGCTTGTTCCGTCGTTATTTTTCTCGCGGCGCGGGTTGGACGGCGGAAAGGCCTCCGCGCTCGCCAGCTTGCGAAAGGTCTCGCTCACTGCCTGCAAGCGCCGGCAGCGGGCCAGCCTGCATTAAATGACATCGCAACGCATCCCGCAGGCAGGGACACGAGGCGACGTGGCGGAAGTTACGCCGCCAGGGCTAACTCGTTTGAGTTGGCACTTGTTGTTTGTCCACCCTGATTAACGAGTAGATGGGTCCTCGGCATGCAGCCGGAGCGTCAAATGTTCCCGTCGAAACCGTGGCGCCCCCATTAATATCAAATAGCAAATAATTCTAATTCATTCTTCTAAAATATACGCAAAAAAACCGGTTTAGTCAATGACAGTTTAATAAGATCGCTGGGCAAGCGATAATAATGGTCGGATAAAATCTCCCGTTAGGATACGGGATCTCTTTCACCGCAGTAAGGTTCCCGGACGTGTTTTCCATCGTATGTTCGCATCAGGATTTAGAAAAAAAGCACCCGGCTTGAGTGCCGGGCGCTGTAATCAAAACGATTGCAGCGTCCCCCTGTTATTCACCAGAGGCCAGTACATAAATATACGAAATCAACGTATCGTTGGCCGGATTGAGATCATTATACGCGGTGTCATTTCATTTTATGATACATTTAAACTCTATGTTGCCTTTAAACGCAGGAAAACCACCAGATTTAATTATTTTGGTGGTATCTTCAGGCTTCCAATTACCAGAGCTGTAAGACTTCCTAATTTGATTCATAACTGTATTCTTTTCCCATAACTCAACCTAAATGTACTCGAAGGTTGCTGTCTTATCCTTTCACACTCACAATAAAGATAAACTACCTTACCTTCTCTTATCTCACCACCGTCCTGGGCTTCGAGATATATTTTCTTCACTAAAAGATCAGGCAATATTGACAGCCCATCCACCGGCGAGGGAGGTTTTTGAAGATCCGGCAATTTTTTCTTCATATTCAAAGGCGTTACAATTCCGCCGCCGCCTGCCACCGCGATGGTTTTTCAACCCTGTTATTGGTGTAGTTCGAATCACCTTGTGCATTAAAAGGATCGAGCTCGAACCATATTGTATGAGAACCGGCTGTCGCAGTCCAGGTCATAACTTGTGTCCTGGTGCCGCCATCAGCAATACCGCGAATGTTTTATCCACTATCTTCATTCCATCAACACCGCCGAGCAGCTTCAGGTTGTTCACTATAGCGCCGTCGCTGATGAAGGTTACGGTAAATGTTACGGTATCCCCCGTGCTTGCCGGATCGGGCGCTTGGGAAATAGCTGTGGTGAATCTGAGATCGAGTGCCGCGGCAGCGAAGATGCTCGTGAAAAGCAATGCAATTACGCAAAACGATAAAGTAACAAATTTCATAAAAATTACTCCTTTCGCTTTATTTGATTATGATACATTAACATTAATAATAAATAATTAATTTAAGATGGATTACATTTGAGCATTTTCCGATTTTAGTTGAAATGCGGAGCATTCTGTAAATGCGGAGCATTCTGTAAATTTTAGAGACGTTCCTTTCTCTTCATGTTAAAAATGGATTTGTAAGTATTTAACAAGCACAAGAGAAAGGAATTAAATGAAATTACATTCCAAACAGAAAAAGCATTCAAGCCAACAAAAAAATAACGGGGATAATCGAAACAGCTGTTTTCAATTGCCGCTGGCGCATGTTGATATCGAGGCGTTGTTGTGAGAGAACCTTCACGGTTTTGCGGTGGACTTTGCGCTCATTCTTGTAAGAGAGCTTCTTGAGGATGAACTCCACGAGAGATGCGGCAACCGTTATGAGCGATCAGTTAAGCGCGCAGCTCGCCGACACGGCCCAGGCCGACCAAAAGCTGCGATGAGTCCGACCCCGCCTCCCCGCCGAACAGCCCCTGCAATCCGGCGAATCCGCCCTGTATGCCGGACATAAGGCCGAGACCGTTTGTGTCTTCGCCCCCAATGAAAGCTGAAATGCCGGATATCCCTTTTGTGAGCGTAGCGAGTAAGCCAACATCGCCGTATGCCTTCGAGAGCTGCAATGTTCCCCCGGAAGCGGTCTCGGAATTTTTCCCAAGCTCGCCCATATCGTCTGACAGCGCTTTAATCTCCGGATCCAGGTACTTTATGGTTTCCAATATTTGTAAAAGCATTTCTTTGATCTCTGTATAACATAGTTGTCTTTGCTGGATATGCGATATTATATCCTGATTGCACCCTATTTGAACGACATTTTGTCAACCCAGAAAGTAAGATAGTATTTACAGAATAAAATCCTCAACCACTAAATACGGGATCAGGTCTTGGAAGGCTATTACCCAAAAAGACGTCATCCTCAGGTATGCTTTGAAGGGCTGCCGCCGGACAATACGGAGTTCGGTAATTTTCGTTTGAATATTAATAAGTTATAATTGAGCTCCTCAATCCCAGGCAATTCACTTCTTACTATTTTAAAGATGTTTGATTATTTTATAGCTTTGATGAGGTTTGTCTTGCAGCATGTAGGAATTCTCAATTGTTCCAGAATCTTATGGAATTATCATATCATTATGCATATATTATAATTATTAAGGATTATTCAGTGTGAAATATTATGTAGACGATATATTTTTTGCTATGGCACCAAAAATATTTGACAGTAATCAGTTTTTCGAAGACTGGCCGAGTACTGATTGTAGAAAACGATTCGATTTGAACAATTCTCTATATTCTATTCAAGAATATAAAAATAAAAATGAAATCGATAAAACCCTAATCCCATATCTTCGCAGTAAATTAGTTCCTGAAATTGAAATGATGAAGCCTTTTTTGTTTTATGCAATTGTTAGAGAATCAATTACTGATTTACCGTATAAATTTGATTATGTTTCTGAAGATGATAATGATTTTTTGTTGAATTTTTTATATTTTACAGTGTTGATACATCCCACGCCGATTGATTTAGCATATTCAGCGAGAGTTCTTTATAAAGATGAAGAAAGAACAGAGATTGACAGGGTTTTACCGAACACACATTTGGGGAATGGAAGCCAATTTATTGTGGGTCCGGTAGGAAGCTACAAAAGCCATATGACCCCTGATGAGTTGAGAGCATCGTATTCACTCCACGAACTCTATAAAAAGAATGAAGAAAATAATAATCTCAATCCAAAAAACCTTAAATTATTAATAAATTATTATTTATCCAGCTTTTGGGTAATTTGGTTTGAGATTTCATTGGTTATTGTTGTCAGTGCTCTTGAGGCGCTATTCAATACGACAGAAAAAGGCAAAGGAGGAATTACGAGACAATTTAAGAATAGAATATCAATGGTATCTAAAGAATTAAAAAAGGAACGATATCTTTCTAAATCAGTCTCAGTTAGAAAAGCAGAAAAAATCTATAATTTGAGATGTGACTATACTCATAGGGGAGAATTCAATAAAAATGGAAAAGAATATAAAAAAAACTATAAGTATCTGGAATCAGCAAGGGAAATTCTTTCAGGCACAATTAGGAAATGCATTAAAGATCCAAATTTCGCAAAAATATTCAATAGCCATAAGAAGATAGATAAATCATGGCCGGTTTGATTGACTAAAAAAAAGATTTTAATAAATAATTACTCTTTAAAAGAAGATATTCGGCTGCAGCCCTTCAAAGTATCCTCGAATATGACACTTTTATTTTTGTAGTTGTTTGCAAAAATTGGTTTTAATATTTTTCTTTATCGAATCCAGTCTGTCTGAGCCAAAGCGTTCCATCAGGGCGTCTGCGATTATGACGGCGGCGATGGATTCCATTATCACTCCCGCGGCGGGGACGATGCAGGTGTCCGCCCGGGGAGCCGGGGCTTTCACGTCCTCGCCGGTTTCGAGGTTGACCGAATTCAGCGGATTGCCGAGCGTCGGGATCGGCTTGAAGTGCGCCGTGCAGCGGATTATTTCACCTGTGCTGATGCCCCCCTCGATCCCGCCCGCGAAATTCGTTTTCCGCAAGACATCCCCCCGGAACCGGGCGTCTTTCTTTTCGTAATAAGCATCGGTCGCGTTCGAACCTCTGGATGACGCGAGCGCCGTTCCTCCGCCTATCTCGAACCCCTTGACGGAGGGGATGCTTAATATCGCTGCGGCGAGCCGTGCCGATAAGCGGCGTTCAGGGATCATGCAATCCCCGATTCCCGGCGGCACTCCTTTGATCAGCAGCTCGACGGCTCCGCCGAGCGTATCGCCTTCCCTTTTCGCGAAATCAATCTCCCGCTTCATTAGTTCCGCCGTTTCCGGTTCCACGCAACGGAAAGGATCGTAATCTGGGATGGCGGCGACCGTTTCAAATGGAACAGGGTAAGCCCGGTTGATCCGTATGCTTCCTATTGATATGGTGTGGCTTGCCGTCTCTATGCCGAGTTCTCTCAGGAAGAGCCTTGCGAAGCATCCGAGGGCGGTGCGGACCACGGTCTCGCGCGCGCTCGCACGCTCCGAGACGTCCCGAAGGTCCTCCAGGCCGTATTTGACCGCCCCCGCGAGGTCGGCATGCCCGGGACGGGGGATTACTATAGGTTGATTGTCCGCTGCGCTAGGCTTTTCCTTTTCCGTTCGGAGTTTCCAGTCGGAGTTTGCGATCACTATTGAAATCGGCGCGCCGGTGGTTTTCCCGTTCGAGATTCCGGCGGTGACCGTGAGCCTGTCCTGCTCGGTAGCCATCCGGCTGCTCCTGCCGTAGCCGATGCGCCGGCGTTTCAGCTCTTCTTTTATGAATTCGATTTCGGCCGGCACCCCGGCCGGCAGCCCTTCGATTATACCGATCAGGTACTGCCCGTGCGATTCGCCGGCGGTTATCATTCTAATCATATTTAATTACCTTTTTGAACTGATTTAATGAACGTCAAAGATAATATACCAACAAACACATTATAAGGTATAATAGACAAGAAGGTCATCAAATGGTAGTAAAAACTTATACGCATACTTTGGATTCCGACGGCTTCAACGACGCGCACGATCTCACCCCCATAGCGGAGCGGTTCCTGGGCGAATCCCGCCTCGGCGATGGGACTATGACGGTCTTTATCCCCGGCTCCACAGCAGCGGTGACGACGATCGAGTTCGAGTCCGGCGCGGTGAAGGACCTGGACGAGGCTGTCGAAAGGCTCGTCCCGAAGGACGGCTCCTACCGTCATAACGAACGATGGAACGACGGCAACGGCTTCTCGCACGTGCGGGCGGCGTTGCTCGGACCGTCGCTCACGGTTCCGTTCACGAAGGGAAAATTGATGCTCGGTTCCTGGCAGCAGATCGTCCTCGTGGATTTCGACAACCGATCGCGACGCAGAAAAGTTATATTTCAGGCGATGGGGGAATAGCCGCGTCAGAGCAGCGGAGCGCCCATACCGGCATATGCAGGACACCGGATTGAAGGGTGTCCGCGGAAGATATTTCCGGGCTTCGAGACGGAAACCGGGGACAAGCGCGCGGTTTATCATCGGGGAGTTTTAGAATTGGAAAGGATTTTTCTTTCAATCGGTTCGAACGTGGGGGACAGGGCGGGTCATATTGCTTCAGGTATCGGAAAGCTGAAACGGATCCCCGGTCTCATCCTGCATTTCGTTTCGCCGCTATACGAAACCGAACCCGTTGACGGCGCGTGCGGGGAGTCTTTCTATAATTGCGCGATCGAATGCGGATATGGCGGGGAGCCTCGCGAGCTGCTCGAACGCCTCGAAGGTATCGAAAAGGAGGCAGGGAGAAAGGCCAAAGGGGATAATTCGCCGCGGCCGCTCGATCTCGACATCATCTTTTTCGGCGGCAGGATTATTCGAGTGCCTGATCTGACGATACCGCATCCGAGGGTTTACGGACGGAAATTCGTCCTCGTTCCGCTGAATGACCTCGATCCTGATTTTCGCTGTCCCGCTACCGGAAAAACAGTTAAGCAGCTACTTTCTGAAATCTCCGACACGGCGAATATCGTTCACATTCGTAAAGAATTGAAGAAAAACTAATATATCTTAGTTAGAACAGGTGTGTCACCTGTTCTAGCGGATTTAAACATATGCTGTTTCAATAGAAGAATAGCTGACTAAAAGCTCAGATTTCATATTTAAACCTTATGGGCCAACTCAGAGATTTGATCCAGCTGGGAAGAATGATTGTCATACTCTGGCAGATAGCATAGGGTTGTTGCTGGGCATCTTTGATAAAAATGATTGTCATACTCGGAGCTGCTTCGAAGGGCAACAGCCGAGTATCTTCGTATTACTGCTTTTAATAATCCCAATCTGCAGATAAATCCGCCCAATCCTTATTGTTTTTATTAATCAGTCTTTCCTTCCATTGCCTGTTCCACTCTTTCATCTGTTTTTCGCGGGCGATGGCGATATTCGGATCGTTATATTCTTCATAGTACAGGAGATGGAACAGATTATACTTTCGCGTGAATGATTCCTTGTAATAACCTTTTTTATGTTCATAGATCCTTTTCCGAAGATTGCCTGTGACACCGGTATACAAAACCGATTTATTTTTATTGGTCATAATATACACATAGTAGTTCTTGTTGAACATTATTTATATATTATATTATTCATATCATAGAATGCAAGGGAATTGTTAGAAAGAGATTACAGACTGATTTTTTAAGAAAAAAGTAATACGAAGATGCTCGGCGGCAGCCCGCTGTGGTAGCCCCGAGTATGACACTCATACTCATCCTACCAGAGTTTGAATACTCTGCGGAGGATGAAGGCGATGAGAATGAAGCCGGTGAGGATTATAAGGAGCGCCTGTTGTCTGCGGGTTGGTCTAGTCATATCAGATTTTTATTTCGGTACGATTTTTCGGAGTTCGATGCCGGTGTAGTAGTGCTTCAGTATTTCGTCGAATTTCACGCCTCGCAGCGCCATGCCATATGCGCCGACCTGGCACATCCCGACCCCATGCCCCCAGCCTTTGCCGGAGAAGAAATAATACGCAACATCTCCCACAGAGTTGTGGATTTTTTCCATAATGAAGAGGTTTTCTTTTATGCCCAGCACACGCCGGATTTCCAACCCCTTGAGTTCCGCCGATCCCCGGCTTCCGGTAATCTTGAGTTTCGTCACTCTTCCCGAAACGCCGAATTCGAGGGGGATAATATCAGTAATTTTACCGACCCTGATGAATGAATTGACCTGCCGGGACATTTCGTCTGCATTGAATGATTGTTCCCAGAAGTAGAGGTTTGAAAAACGGTCTTCTGATATGCCTTTACGGTGGGAGTTAAGGCTGATGAATTTAATATTGCCGGAGGCATCAGCAAGAAATTCGATCTTGTCTCCCGGCCTTATCAGCAACCGGTCTGCGGCATAGTATTCCGCGGAGACGCCGTAGAACAGAAGAGGCTGCGGGACGACCGTATATTCCGAAGGTTCTCCGTTGATCATAACCTGAATGCGTCCGGCGTCATAGTTCAGGAAAGTACCTGTCTTGAGGCTGATCAGATTGTAGCTCGAAATGAACTTGAAAACCATCCTTGCCAGGGAGGGGTAATTCAGTTGACTCCCGAGCCTCAGTGTATTGTCGGGAAAGGGGGATAGAATCTCCTCGCGGAGAAGGTAACCGATCTCCTTCAGGCTGCCCTTCGGAAAATCCTTGAAATCCTTGAACTGGTTCAGGTCCACCGTATCCTTTTCGTCAAGAAAGAGATTTACCCGTTTATTCCAGTCGAGTAGACTCATCAAGCTGGAGGCGGAATCCCATATGGTCGGCATATCAGCCGACATCTTTAACGCCGGCTTCGTTCTCAGGTTGAGGAAATCGTAGAACGCCTTCGTCCATAAATTGAATCCGGCGGCGCTCACGGGTTGATTGTCCAGCTGAAGCGAAGAGTCGAGGAAGCCCGCTGCATCGAGCAAGGCGATCTCCCTGTTTACGCTTTTTCCGTCATCCGCGATGTATAGCGATATTTCTTTCGAAAGAAGGATTATTCCGTGATTAGTAGTCTCCGGGTAGCAGGTTACGCCCCGCATATAACCGGCTTTGATGTCCGGAAATATGTTTTCGACGTTTTCGGTATGCCCGCCGCAGGTGGATGTGTATAATGCATTTATAAGTTCTCCGTTATAAGTCGCGACGATGCCTTCTGTTTCATCCACGGCCCGGTTTGTGATATCGGATTCCACGGATACGCCTTTATACACCTGGCAGAGTGGCGTAGAGCAGAGGTCGTAGCCGGACTGGGCAAATTGCCCGAGATTTTTCACGGCGTAGGTTCTGGCGGCAACCGCCTGGGCTTTCAAAGCTTCGATCATCGGATAGACCTTACCGCTCATCTCGCCCGGAACGACCCCTTTCAGGTAATCCTCGATGTTTAACCTGTTGATGGCCGTCATTTTGCCGGAGGTGTTGATGAATATTTCGAGAGCGCCACGATAAGGATTCCCGTCGAGGTTGATGAAATCCGCAGGATTTTCCGGGTAGCATACAAGCCTCTCGGCCGTATCGGCAATCCTTGAGCCTTCCGAATCGAAGATGCGGACGAAGGCCGCGGTTTGGATTTCCGTTTCCTGCAACGCGATGATCCTGATGTTTTGCATTCCTAATCCCGTTAATTTTTGACCCAGTGCGTCGGCGATGTCTTTCGGCAGGGGATCGAACCGGATGCGGAAAAAATGGTCGTATTTATTTTCTGTGACGGCAGTTTGCGCTTTCAAAACCTGTTCGATGTTGGATGCCGCCTGGCGCGCCTCTTCCTCGGTCGCGTAGCTCCCGACCTCGATGTTGAAAAGCTGCGTGCGGGGAGAAGCCGCAGGGCTTTTCGCGGTTATGCTGATTTCATCATTTCCTCCTGCCCGATAGAGAAGGAGTTTCAGGTCTTTTCGGACCACAAGAAAGCCGTTGAACGAGGATATCTTGTGGGGTTCATTTCCGGAAGCCAGGCCGATAGTTATCTCAGGCGGCCTGACCGGGGGAACCTCCGCTTCTTTTCCAACCGCCGGAATCCGGGGGAGCTGAGTCTGCGTTGGAACCTGAGCCTGTCGGATTGGCTCAGTTTTTTTAACCGGTTCGACCGGGATTGGCTTTGTGAGGCAGGCAATAAACAGAAAGGCTGATGCTGACGAGGATATCAGGAATGCGGTTATTTTTTTCCTGGCGGCGAAAGTCATTTATCCTTTTCCGTCTCGATTGTAACTCCTTCTGCTCCGAAAGTCCTGCAAGCGTCTATAACTTTTATAATCGTCCCGAGGTTGACTTCCTTGTCACCTCTTATACGGATGGTTTTATCCTGGTTCGCCTTGACAAATTCCTGAACCTTCTCGCCGAGCATATCGAGATCAACCTCCTCGATGCCGACAAAGATCCTGTTGTCCCGCGTTACAGTGACCACCATCTTTTCGATTTTCAGGGCTGCGGATGATTTGGACCGGGGGAGAGAGAGCTGAAGCCCGGGGCGGTCGAGGAAGGTGGTCGAAAGGACCATGAATATCAGGAGGAGAAATACGATATCCATTAATGAAGTCAGGTCCAGACGAACCGATTTATTTTCTGTCTTTCGAAACTGCATTGACCACCTTGTTCGACTTTATTTTCTTTATAAGTTTCAAGGAATAATTTTCCATGTATCTTACACTCTCATCCACCTTGTGATTGAAATAATTATGAGCGACGAGGCAGGGAATTGCAATCGCAAGGCCGGTGACGGTCGTGATGAGAGCTTCGGCGATTCCGCCTGCGAGGGATTGGGTTCCGGCTCCTTCGACTGAAAGGACGTTGAATATCTTGATCATACCGGTGACGGTTCCGAAGAAACCGAGCAGCGGAGCGACGGCCGTAATGGTTCCCAGCAGACCGAGACGCTTTTCCAGAACCACGACTGCATCCTTGCCGGTTTCTTCGAGGGCGTTTTTAAGTTCGGCTTCGGAGCCATTGCGGTTTTCGATGGCCGTTGAAATGATGCCGTAAAAGACTCCCTTGCCGCCGCTGCAGAATTCATCGGCTTTTTTCCACATACCCTCTTCGATGAACGCGTCAATCGTCGAAAGATTTTTTTCGGGAATAATTTTTTTACGTCTGAGCGCGAAAAACTTCTCGATGATGACTGCAACAGCAAGTATGGAACAAAGACCGAGCGGGATCATTGTCAGCCCGCCGCTTTTTAAAAATTCGATCATTCTTACCTCCATTTCCATCTGTCATAGCGTTTTGACATAGGTTTCCATTCGTAAATAAACCTACACTTCACTTCCATTCGGTCGTCTGGGTATCTATCCGGCAGGCGCAGGAAAGGGTCCGAGCGTGAGATTGCGCTCATCGCGGCGTCGTCGTAGGATACTACTCCGGAGCTGTCAAGCAGCTCGAGCCCTGATACCGAGCCGTCTCTTGATACATAAAAATGCAAAGTCAACATCCCGGAACGGCGGAAAGACTCGAAAGCGAGCGGGATGATCCAATTCGAATAGACCTTGTAATAGAAATCTCTGAGCCATTTGCCGAAATCGAAGCCTTTCGTGTCGAACTCGATTCCTCCTTTTTGGATAAGAGACGAGCTCTGGTTTCCGAAATCCTGGAATTCGAAATATTTTCTCAGATCTTCCTCGGAAAGCGTTTTCTTTGTTTTCGAAACCTGGTCGGCAAGCATTTTTTCTTTCAGTTCGTCAATAGTTTCGATCCGTATCCAATCTTTTTCCCCCGGTTTTTCGAGCGATTTGCCGTCGGTTGTTTCAGCTTCTTTTAATGAACCTTCTTTCCCTTCATCAGGCCTGGTTTGAGGTTGGGCAGCATTTTTGCCAGGAAAGCTAAGCATCGCTTCCGGGGTTTGGCCTTTTGACAGCGGTTCGGGGGGAGCCCCGGACTCCGGATTCGGAGAGGGGGTTGCCGCCCGGCGGTCCTTGTCGGAAAGATACTCCGCATCAGGATTCGGCGTTTCTTTATCGTTCGGCACTTCTACAAACCGGAATTTCAGCTCCTTCGATTTTTGCTCCGGAGGCAGGTATGCCGGTTTGGCAGGGATAACCGGGACAAAGGCTTTATAAACATCGGGAACAATGAAAAGAAGGAGGTGAAGGAGTATGGCGATCAGGATTGCCTGCCTGAATCCGAGTCTGAATCTGAAAATTCTTTTCTTTTCTATTATCATCACGCAAAAATATATACGCGTTTATTTTATATGCAAGCGGCATACCATAATTGATGCCATCAGTGATTTTCCATCAGAAAAGGAAAACATATAATGAAGCATCACCGGAAATTCAGCGACAGGATGTCCTGCAGAACGAATTTTGGGAAATGACAAGAGCGCCGCCGTGGGTAATCAGTGTATGTAGCCTAATGATTCGAGGGTCTTCAATTCGGATTTGCTGAGTGTCTTCACGCTGTAGCTGACCGTCATTTTCTTCACGATTTGTTTCATCCTGGCAAGATATCTATCCGCAGCATCTTTTCGGGTTTCCGCGAGGTTGCGTGTCTCGCCGGGGTTTTTTGCCGTATCGTACAATTCAGCCTTTTTTGTGTCGAGGTTGTAAATGAACTTCATTTTACCGTCAATAATCGCCTTGCGGTCTCCAAGCTCGGCTACGAGCACTCTCTTTTCCTCCCGTGCAACAGATTTACCATCTTTCAGACCGGGCAAGAGCGATAAGCCGTCGAGATTCGCCGGCGGATCAATTCCCGCCCAATCGAGGACGGTGGGGAATACGTCAACAAGGCTGGCCGGTGTCTCGAAGATTCCGGGTTTCAGAGCCGGGTTAATCATTAAAATAAAACTGTTAATAAGTTCATTGTAGCAGGTGGTGCCGTGCCCAAGCCCTCCATGCTCCATGAACTCGTCGCCGTGGTCCGGGACAATGATTATCAGCGTATCCTTCGTAAGACCTGCATTCTCGATAATTTTAAATAATTCCTTGATGAGGCTATCGAGATAAATGATCCCTTCGTCGTAGCAGGCATGAGAGTATTCGAGTTGTTCGGGCGATATCGAATCCGGTTTACCGTTCACGTAAACCGGTCCTCCATTATACTTCATAAATCTCCCCTTGAAGGAATTCGGTTTAAGATAAGGGTTATGGACATCCATATAATGGAGATAGACGAAAAAGTCTTCTTCCTTTATTCTCGGCAGAACATCATTTTCAAAAACCCTGTTAATCTTCGATCCGTCGCAAACACCAGCCCCTGTTTCAGAAAAACAGTCAACGTATCTGAAATATTCGATCCCCTGAGCGTATCCATAGATGTTCCTTATCCCTGGATTGCTCGAAATCGCAGCCGTCCGGTATCCAGCCTGAGCGAAAACTTCCGCGAGGAGGAGGTTCTCCTTTTTCATAAGAGGCAATCCGCCGAGGGCGACCGGTCTCGTCGGGTGATAGGATTGCGGGACGGAGAAGAAATGTGATCCGTGTCTGTAGGGATATATGCCGGTGAGCAGCGATGAGACCGAAGGAACGGTCTGGGGTGCAGCCGACACTACATCTTTAAAGAAGACCCCCCGCTTGATCAGGCTGTCCAGGAAGGGTGATGTCGGTCTATCGTAACCGTAGAAGGACAAGTGATCACGGCGAAGCGCGTCCAACAAAACGATTATTACGCCCTTCCTGTCTTTTTTTCCGCCGCATCCGATTATGATTCCGACGGCGCACAACAACAATATTACGAGCGGCAAGCGGAATTTATTTGTTTTAGTCAGATTTATCATATTGGGGATTTCAGCGGCATCTTAAAATTAGTTTCCCGACGGTTTTCCTCGAAGCGAGCTCAATGAGCGCGCATTGCGCATCTTCCAGCTTGTATGTTCCGCCAATCAGCGGGATTATCTTTTTCTTCGCCGCAAGAGCGATCCCTTCGCGAAGATGCGCCTGTAATCTTTCTTCGGAGCGTGTGCCGAAATATTTAATGACATTTAGCCCGAAAACCCCGTTGTTCCGGTTCATCAGCAGCATGGGGGAGAAACGCAACGATTTGACGAAGGCGGTCAGACCCCCGATTCTCGATGCCTTTCCTTCTTTCATTATATCCGCGAGACCGAACAGGACGACCCTACCAGATGGAACGAGACAACCGAAATCGCGGATTAGGTTCCGCCCGCCGATGGGATCCAATATACAGTCCGCTCCCCTGCCGCCGGTGATTTTCTGAACCTCGCTGCGGAAATCCTTCTCGCGGTAATTCACAACATAGTCCGCGCCCGCCTCTTTTGCAGTCTTGAACTTGACAGCGCTGCCTACGGTGGCGATGGTCTTTGCCCCGCGGGTTTTTGCGATCTGCAGGGCGAGCCTACCAACCCCTCCTGCCCCTCCGTGAACCAGAACCCAGTCTCCTTCCCGCACCCGGCACATATCTATCAGGGCAATCGCGGCGGTGACGTAGTTGACGGGTATCGAGACCGCCTCTTCGAGTGAGAGGTTTTTCGGCACTGGTATCGCCTGTTCTTCATCTATTATGATCTCGTCCGTATATCCGCCGAAATATGTCAAGGCAGCGACACGGTCGCCTTTTTTAAATTGGCTTCCCTTCCCCGCTTCCTTCACAAAGCCGGCAATTTCATACCCCGGAACGGAGGGGAGTGCGGGAGCGTCGGGATACAGGCCCTGCGCCATCAGGACATCGGCGAAGTTTACGCCTGCGGTATGCACTTCGATAAGAAGATCCTTACCCTTCGGCTTGCCGGTTTCCTTCTCCTCGAGCCTGAAAAGAGGTTTCCTGCCCGTTTTATGTAATATCATTGATTTTCCCATTTCAGCGATAATCCTTTTTAAAGGTTTTCTGATTTCTTTTACAAACTGATAATTTACA
>Ga0315293_10000138_pt1:0-2500 | contig 61184 bp, 53 predicted proteins | sample YL17G13_20_MG_FD_203071 | JGI IMG/M metagenome (GOLD analysis project Ga0315293, IMG submission 203071) | Sediment microbial communities from Yellowstone Lake, YNP, Wyoming, USA - YL17G13_20 | ecosystem: Environmental > Aquatic > Freshwater > Lake > Sediment | place: USA: Wyoming... | reverse complement strand
ATAGCAGATTCAAGCTGGTAGGGGGGCCACCCAGGCAAATCCGGGTGGCTGTTAACTCCGAGAAGCGAGTACGAGGCCGCAAGGCCGTAAAGTGATCGATCCCATGCTGCCAGGAAAAACCTCTAGTGAGTCGTGAGGGTGACCGTACCGCAAACCGACACAGGTAGACGAGGAGAGTATCCATAGGTGCTTGAGTGATCTCTCGTTAAGGAACTCGGCAAAATCACTCCGTAACTTCGGGAGAAGGAGTGCCCCATTAAGGTGAAGGACTTCGCGTCCCTAGCTCGAAGGGGTTACAAAGAATCGGCCCAGGCGACTGTTTACTAAAAACACAGGACTCTGCTAAGTCGAAAACGATGTATAGGGTCTGACGCCTGCCCGGTGCTGGAAGGTTAAGTGCGCGGGTCAGCTTCGGCGAAGCTCGCAATCGAAGCCCCAGTAAACGGCGGCCGTAACTATAACGGTCCTAAGGTAGCGAAATTCCTTGTCGGGTAAGTTCCGACCTGCACGAATGGCGTAACGATCTGGGCGCTGTCTCAACGAGAGGCTCAGCGAATTTGCAGTCCCGGTGAAGATACCGGGTACGCACGGCTAGACGGAAAGACCCCGTGAACCTTCACTATACCCTAATAGTGAATTTTGGTGCGATTTGTGCAGCATAGGTGGGAGGCTTTGAAGCGCGGACGTTAGTTCGCGTGGAGCCAACGGTGAGATACCACCCTGATCGTATTGGACTTCTAACCTAGACCCGTAATCCGGGTCGGGGACCCTGTTAGGCGGGTAGTTTGACTGGGGCGGTCGCCTCCCAAATTGTAACGGAGGCGCCCATAAGGTTCCCTCAGGCTGTTTGGAAATCAGCCGTAGAGTGCAAAGGCATAAGGGAGCTTGACTGCGAGACCGACGGGTCAAGCAGGTGGGAAACCAGGGCTTAGTGATCCACCGGTTCTGTATGGAAGGGCCGGTGCTCAACGGATAAAAGGTACTCCGGGGATAACAGGCTTATCTGGCCCAAGAGTTCACATCGACGGCCAGGTTTGGCACCTCGATGTCGGCTCATCGCATCCTGGAGCTGAAGCAGGTTCCAAGGGTTCGGCTGTTCGCCGATTAAAGCGGTACGTGAGCTGGGTTTAGAACGTCGCGAGACAGTTCGGTCCCTATCTGCCGTGTGCGTAGGAGATTTGAGGGGAGCTGCCCTTAGTACGAGAGGACCAGGGTGGACGGACCTCTGGTGTACCTGCTGTTTCGCCAGAAGCATCGCAGGGTAGCTATGTTCGGCAGGGATAAACGCTGAAAGCATCTAAGCGTGAAGCCCACCCCAAGACTAGATCTCCCTTTCCAGAAATGGAACTAAAGACCCCTCAAAGATTATGAGGTTGATAGGCCGGGGGTGTAAGTGCAGCAATGCATTTAGCTGACCGGTACTAATTGGTCGTGAGGCTTGGCCATTATTCTTTATTTGGCAATGCTCGCGGATTTTTCAACGAACCGTCTCTTTCATCCTGTTCAGTTGTCTTTTATTATTTTTGAATTTATTAAAGTTTCCCGGTGGTTTTTGCAGAGGGGCAACACCCGTTCCCATTCCGAACACGGAAGTTAAGCCCTCCAGCGCCGATGGTACTGCATCCAGGGGGGTGTGGGAGAGTAGGACGCCGCCGGGTTTTATTTTATTATCGAATCAAACTCTTTCTCTTCACTATATTTTTATTCCTAATTCCATAACTAATGAATTAAGCGTTGCCTCGGTGTTCCCCTGCTCTTCCGCGTTGCTGTTTTCATCTCTGATTATCCATGTTCCGCTCGTTGAATTAAGGGTATATCGAATGTCCAAGTTTAAAATGATATTATCCGAGAGGGGAAAGTCGGCGTCTGCCCCAAAAATAAACTGTATCGAATTGTCCAATTCTTCTTCAATTGTAAATCCAAGATCCTCATAAGCACCGTTTAGTGAAAAGTTGTTAAAGGAGTATCCACCTCCCGTTTTAAAGTATAGTCCAAATGAAGGGGAGGAAACGAAGTAATAGTCGAGGTTTAGATTTACGGAGATAAGCGTCAGGCTTCCTGTTCCGATCGAATCTGCGCTGAGCTTCACGAGGGCGAGAACAGGTCGGGTGAAGAGATGGCGGCCGGGCGATATGCGGCTGAGATGGTGCACGGCGGGACTGATGGAGGCTGAGTGCAGATTCAGGAGGGTCAGGGGATATAAACAGCTTCATAAACTCGATACTGCTCTCCAAACAGCTTTCACAAAGAAAAGCCTTGCCCCTGATACCTGGGCGGCTTAAGATGATAACGAAAGGAACTCTTATCAATTTCAACTATAAGAGGGACATCCTCTAACTGCTTATAATATAAGCCAATAGTAGATATTTATTTCGTAAGTGTATCCTGGTTTCTGTAAATTGGTAGTTGCTTAAGCCGAGTGGAGCGTAGCGGAACGAGGCTTAAGCAAAAAAGTTGAAAAAGCAGAGAAAAGGGTCAAGCTCGTTCTCAAAAAGCATAG
>Ga0315293_10000136_pt1 | contig 61634 bp, 55 predicted proteins | sample YL17G13_20_MG_FD_203071 | JGI IMG/M metagenome (GOLD analysis project Ga0315293, IMG submission 203071) | Sediment microbial communities from Yellowstone Lake, YNP, Wyoming, USA - YL17G13_20 | ecosystem: Environmental > Aquatic > Freshwater > Lake > Sediment | place: USA: Wyoming | collected... | reverse complement strand
CCTCCACGCTGTTTCGCGCCGCCAAAATATTCCCATGCGGGGCGATGACCGGCACCACGCAGCCCGTGCCAAGAATGAACCGGTGGCCATTGGTTTGCTGGATGGCGTCTTGCGCTTCTGTCTGGACTTCGTGACTGTTGCCCAATACGATGGTCTTTTGGCTGATCCCGCCGCAGACGGCCCGTAAGACCTCGGAGGTCTCGCACAGGGACGGCGGCGTCTCGCGGTCGTGCCAGTTCACGATGGGGAACAGGGACGAGAAATGAGTAACGAGTTCAAAGTAGATATTGAGACCGTGCAGGTGGAGCATATTGCACCACAAACCCTGCGCCGGTTCAAGCGTTATATTATCGAACGGCAGGCCGAAGGTTTTGTATTCGTAGAGCGTGAGCAATCCCACCTGGGCGTGCTGGACGGCGTAGAAGACCCCGTCAATTCCGGTTTCGATGGCGGCTGCGACGAAGCGGCGCGTCGTCTCAGCGATGGTCTGCAAGCCTTTCAGAACGGCTTCGGGAGACTGGCGGAGGTGGACGATCAGCCTGTCCCCACCGGCCAGGTTTTTGGCTTGCGCCAACGGACTGAAAATGGTCTGGAGCAGGGGAACCTCTGGGCCGAGTTCGCGGCGCAGGAGGCGCAAACAGGAGAGTTGTCTGGAAAGATGCGGCGCGGAAGGGTCAAGCGCGGGCAGGCGTTCCCAATCCTGCGGCTTTTCGATCACGTATCTAGTGTAACGCCGCGTCCCTTCGGGGTTGCCTTCCCAGGCATCCTCCGCGCCCCAGTCTTTCAAACAAAAGGACGAGGCCGGGGTGACTTTGACCAGGTCGAAATCGTAGCGGTGCTGGAAGTCCACGGTGGCGGCGGCCAGCGTTTCGGGCGACTGGTCGTCCACCGGGAAATGCCGCCAGAGGGTGACCGGCGGGCGATCTAAGGCCAGGTCGTCGGCGAGGCAGGCTTGCAGGCGTTCGCGGTGGGTAAGAGGCATCATATTCCTGGAAAGATGACCGTCACCTCGCTGGTGACGGTCGCTGGGTATCTAAACTCGAGGGGGCTTATGCCACCGCGATGTATTCAGCAGTGGCTATAGGACTTGGTACAGGTAGTTTATCTTCCTGTAATCCATGCAAGTGCAACTCGATAGCTTCTTGCATATTGCGTGTTACTTCCTCGTGAGTCTTGCCCGTCGCCACACAACCGGGCAGATCGGGCGAGTAAGCCGAGTAATTTCCATTGGCTTTTTCGATAACGATCAAGTATCGGGACATATTACTGCTCTCTTTCAATTGGCTTTCTCAGTTGCGCTTGTTTCAAAATGCTATTGAATGTACCTGGGGCAAGTTCATGACTAGGATGTCCAGCGATGGTGACGCGACCTAATTTTATTGGATGTTTGTATTGACGGTGGCTGCCCTTCGAGGCAATAAGATACCAACCATCTGATTCGATGAGTTTGATGGCGTCACGTACTTTCACGGGAAAATTTTAGCACAAAAATGGCTTTTAGGTGTTCGCGGTGAGGGATTTCTTATATCTCCCTTTTTACTCCTTGCTCATTTCTTCCCCAATGTTCTCAACAATTTCTCCATTTCCTCTTCTTCCCCCTCTTGATTGCTGAAGTATTCCGTCATGAATTGCGACCGTCTCAATCGCAGCGCCATCGGGGCGACCACCTGCAAATCCTCCACCATCACCGCCTCGCGCCCATCCGCAGCCGCGTAGGCGCGGGCTGCTTCGAACCAGGTAATCTCGGCGCGCAGACTGTCAATGCCCATTTTCTGCACCAGTTTAATGGCAGGCTTTGCTACCTTGTCGGGCAGCGCCACTTTTTGAAGGCGATGGCGGGCAACCTGGATCTCGGTCGCCGCGGCGGATATCTCTTCGGCGTAAGCGGCGGACATCTGGCGCGGGCTGGTCAGGTACGAGCGGACACGACGATAGGCTTTCAGCCGCTCATCGGGTTTCTCCAACCCTTTTACGATGACGCGCAGCCCGAAGCGATCCAGGATCTGCGGACGCAGCTTGCCCTCCTCCGGGTTCATCGAGCCGATCAGCACGAAGCGGGCACGGTAGGTGGCAGATACCGGTCCGCGCCGGACGGTGTAGCTGCCCTGGGCGGCTGCGTCCAGGATGGCGTCCACGATGTCATCGCCGAGCAGGTTGATCTCGTCAATGTAGAGCAGGTTGAGGTCGGCTTGGGCCAGGATGCCACGCCGGATGCGCAGCCGTTCGTGAATGGCAGCCTGTTCGCCAGCCCCCGCACTTAAGGGGTCAATCCCGCCGACCACGTCTTCCAGCCGGGCGTTGAGCGGCAACTCAATCAAGCGGACGCGATCGGGCGCGGTCAACGGTTGACCTTCGGCGAACTTCCTGGCGCAATCCGGGCAAACGGCCTCCAGTCCGCCCGTTTCGATGTCTTCGGGCAGGCAGCCGTAGTGACACAGGCTGCGCTCGACCATGGGCAGCAGATCCAGCAGCGAGCGGACGGCGGTTGTCTTGGCTGTGCCGCGTGGGCCGACCAGCAGGATTCCGCCGATGGCCGGGTTGACCAACCCCAGCAGGAGTGCCAGCTTCATCTCCCGCTGGCCGACGATTGCCAGGAACGGGAAGGGAATTGCCTCGGCCAGCCCGGCTTCCTCGGCGCTGACCGGCGGGACGGCTTTGCCGGAGACGAAGTCCACCAGTTCACGCAGGTTGCGGAAAGGGTGCGCCACGCGCTCTTTGGGTTCCTCTACTTCGGATGGGGTATTCGGGAGCAATTGAGATCCTTTTGAAAAGCGGTTAATGTTCCTTTTGCGCCAACCTGCGCTCCTGCCGCTCTCTGGCAGCCTGCATACGGGCTTTTTCGGCCGGGTTATCAGCGCGAAGCGGCGGCAAAGGTACCGGCTTACCGTCCTCGCCCAGCGCCACGTAGACCAAATAGGCCGTGTTGGTGTGCGTCTGCTCGCCAGTAATCGGGTTTTCAGCCACTACCTGCACCTCGACTTCTATTGAGGTGCGCCCCGTATACGTCACCTCGGCGTTCAAAATAACCAGGTCGCCAATGCGGATGGGCTGGCGGAAGGTCATCTGATCCATTGCAACGGTTACTACCCGGTGCTGGGAATGACGCATACAGGCCAATGCGCCGGCCTCGTCCACCAGTTTCATGATCCAGCCACCGTGCACGTTGCCGAGATTGTTGGCGTGCTCCGGCTGCATCAACTGGGCAATGGTAATGCGCGAGGCGCGCATGGGTTTGGGGGACAGAGTCATTAATCCAAATCCTCCCGCAAATCCCCTGCATCAACCGTGTGCAGGCGTTCAGGCTCATCGAGGAGAACATCCACCGTGTCTTGATAAAGCTCGCTCATCAGCGGGGCGAGTGGGAATGTGGCCGGCGGGTAGACATTGCGAGGGTGGGTGGGTGGCACCAGCTTTGGCTTGGAGATTTCGAGGGTGCGTTTGCGCAAGAGGCGTGGGTCGTTATTGAGGTAGCCGACGTAGAAACCGAGCACAGAATAGACCTCGCGTTCTGGGGTCACAAAGCCGACCCACTCGCCTTGCATGTTGAAGAGGTGTGGGTAAACCAAGAACACCTCGGCATCGCCGCGTGAGGTGTAGATGGGGATGATAGGATGTCTTTTGTTCATGACTGCTCCCAGAACGCGTAGATATTTTGAAACCGCGAAGCGACGAAGACCGCGAAGAAATCTTCGCGGACACGAAGAAAACCTTCGCGTCCTCACCTGCACTCCCCGGCACTTGCCCTGGCGGGTAGCGCCGGGGCAAGTGCGCAGCAGGTGCAGAGGCGTCGCACCTTCGCGGTGTTTCTTTTTGGTTGTGGCTGGAGGTCGCGCTATCAATCCACATCATTATACGTCCAATAGCGGTTGACGAAGAAGTTCCATAGCATGACCACGCTGACCGCAATGGCCAGGGTGAAATTCTTCGCCAGGAAATCAGGCGTCAACGATATCCGAAATGACGTACTTTGAAGAAACGTGAGCATGGGCGGCTCGAGCAACCAGAGGATGGAGATGCGGATGGCGATGCCAGCTACATTGACGGCGAAGAACATTACCAACTGGCGCATTATTGGACGCGAACGGGAGTCTGGATACGTCCAGTGGCGATTCCAGATGAAGTTGCTGATGACGGCGCAGATGAAGGAGATCGTTCCAGCGACTACCAGCGGAATACTGAGAAGCCGGGTGAGCAGGTTCATCACTCCAAAGTCTACGATTGCACCGATGACGCCAACCGCCATGAAGCGTAGGAAGCGCGTTCGTTCTTGAGGATGTGTGAGGATGGTCATGCCAGCCCAAGTTTCTTTTTGAAATATGGGATTGTCTGGCGGATGCCTTCCTCGAGGCTGATCTTCGGCCCCCAGTCCAGGATTTCGCGGGCGCGGGTGATATCGGGCTGGCGGCGTTGAGGGTCATTCCCCAATTGGGCATTTTTCTCGAAGATGAGACCTGCTTTGTTCCCGACTATACGATTGATACTCTCCGCCAATTCGAGCACGGTCATCTCGACCGGATTGCCGATATTGACTGGCAAATGTTCATCCGACAACAGCAGCCGGTAGATGCCATCAATCAGATCGTCCACGTAGCAAAGACTACGGGTATGCGAACCGTCGCCGTAGACGGTGAGGGGCTTTCCCTGGAGAGCTTGCTGAAGGAAATTAGGCATCAGGCGGCCATCGTCCAGTCTCATGCGCGGGCCGTAAGTGTTGAAGATGCGGGAGATGCGCGTGTCCACGTTGTGGTAGTTGTGATAAGCCATGGTCAGGGCTTCGGCGAAGCGCTTGGCTTCGTCGTACATCGAGCGCGGGCCAACCGGGTCGGTGTGGCCCCAGTAGGTCTCCTTTTGCGGATGCTCGAGCGGGTCGCCGTAAATCTCGCTGGTCGAAGCCAGTAGGAAGCGCGCCCCCTGCGCCCGGCAGACGCCCAGGCAGTTGTGCGTCCCCAGCGCCCCGGCTTTCATGGTTTGGATGGGCAGGTTGGGATAGCCGAACGGCGAGGTCGGGTTGGGACTGGCCGGAGAGGCGAAATGCAGAACAGCGTCAATCCTGCCCGGAACGAGGATGTAATTCGAAACGTCATTCCGATAGAAGGTAAATTCCCTATTGCTAGACAGGTGGGCAATGTTATCGGGGCTGCCAGTGATGAAATTGTCCATCCCGACCACCTCATGGCCTTCGGCCAGCAGGCGGTCGCACAGATGTGAACCCAGGAATCCGGCCGCGCCGGTGATGAGAATATACATCTTTACCTCTCAATTGGATGTCATTGCGAGGAGGGCGATCCCGTTCGCTCCTCTCCCTGGCCTAGCCCGCCAGGGCAGGCAGGGCATGCTTTACCCGACGAAGCAATCCCCGACTAGGGAGGAGATAGCTTCGCCGCTATAGAATAGCGGCTCGCAATGACAGGATTATTTCTTCCAATCAATCCTGCTGGTCAGCCCATCCCCGGTAATTTGCTGTGTCTGGCCACTGCCAATATCAACCAGCCACAGGTTGCCCTGGTACAGGACGGCCAGGAAATCGCCCTCGCCTGTGATCGCTTCCGGCGACCAGACCGGCGTCTGGGGATCGAGGCCGGTCAACCCCTGGCCAGGGAAGAGCCTCTGCCGGTTCGAGCCGTCGCGATCCATTACCACCAGGCGATAACGGCTGGTCTCGCTCTGGGCTGGGAAAATGGCTTCCAAATAAGCAACCCGGTAAGCCTTCTCTGGCCCGTTCACCCGCAGCGGTGAGACGGCTGGATAGGCGAACATGCCGGTCTGTTGAACCAGGCGGACGTTGGCGTTGTTGACCAGCGAAAGGCCGAGCAGGTCGAAGAAGGGCGACTCTTCGGGGCTGACCAGACCTGTCGGCGGGGCGTGTGTGACGACGAACAGCGTCTCCCCGTCCGCGCCCCAGGCCAGGCTGGGGATCCAGGCCCAGTCGCCGTGCGTGTCGAGCGGGGTGACGTCCAGCCAGGGGATCAGCGTACCGGTTTCTGCGCAGCACCTACTCGGCAGGTCCACGAAGCCGACGCCGTCCGGTCGGGCGTAAGCGAGTTGTGCGCCGTCCTGGGACCAGGCGAATATTGTCCCCCACCAGCCGTAGATCCCGCCCGCGTTCGCCCCGATGATCATCTTGGGCTTGACCACCACGCCGCCAACGCTAAATGTGACGGTGTAAAGGTCGTTGTTGGCCTGCCAGCCCGGCGGTGTGGCGCGTGGCTCGACCGTTGAATAGGCTACGGTGTTTCCCTGGCCGGGAACGAACCCAGCAAAGTGTTTGATATTGGAGACGTTCAGGTTGATGGGCGTCTGCGTTCCCTCGCCGGTGCTGACGACCCATAATGTGTTGATCTCTTCTGCCGCAGGCCGGGTGGATTTGCGGGTGAAAAGCAGCCAGTTCCCATCTGGCGAAAGAACGAAGATATAACTGTCCAGGTCGCCGGTGGTGACCAGCGGGCGGCGGTTGGCGGTCGAATCTTCCATCAGCCAGGCGTTACCTGCGGAGAGATAAACCAGCTTGCCGGGAATGGGCAGGGGCGCGAAAGGCGTCTGCACGCCCAGCATGACGATCTCCGGCGTGGCAGGCTGTAGAATGATCTCCTTGATGACCGAACTGCTCGACTCCACGCCATCCTCGTACCCGTGGCGGTAGGTTATTTCTTTCAGCCCGTTCTGGCCGGCCTGGATCAGGCGCGTCTCTCCTTCTGGCAAGGACTCGTTGCGCAGTTCTTGATGCTCGAAGGGGATGACGACTTGCTGGGTGGCGAATACCTCGCGGATGCGCCGCACGCGCACAGAATCGCCCTCTGAAAGGACGGTATATCCTGGAGGCTCGAGGCGATCCAGATTACCCAAAGTAATCCCTGCCGCAGTGATGGCTTGCTGCACGGTGGTACCGGCTGGGATGCTGACCGGCTGCGTCGCGCCATCCGCCTCGATGTTGACCGTAATGTCCGCTTGCGAAACCTGCGGTGGGCGGCAGCCGGTCAGGAACGTGAAGGATACCAGGAATACCGCAATATTATATGTCATTGCGAGGGAGCGCAGCGACCGCCTATCCTGGCGGTCAGGCCAGGGAAGCAATCCACACGTGGTTGGGGGAGATTGCTTCAACCTGCTTCGCAGGTCTCGCAATGATACAAGGTAACCTTGCCGTGCTAGAAAAATGCCTGCCATGCGGATACTGGTATAATCCAACAGCTAGTTTGTCCGACCGACGATGATCATCGCGCCATCCGCGATCGTGATGCTTTCCAGCCTGAAGCCGGTGGCGATCGGCCCCAACGAGCCGGTGTAGGCTTCGTTGATAATGGCCGTGGCAGCCTCTTTCAAGCCGTCAGGGACGGGCAGCGGACCGAAGTCAGCGGAGGTCAACTCGATCTTCATTTGCCCTTGTTCGTCGACTCCGGCAGTCAGGATGAAATTGGCTGTCACCTGGAAAAAGCCCTGTGTGGCCGTGCCGAAGATTTCGATTTGCCCGTCCCGCAGGTACGCTTGCGGATTGGTTATGAACGGGCTGTTCTGCGTCTGGAGCTTGAAAGCCAGGTAGGAGGTCAGTTGGGTTTCGGTGATGATTAGCGTAACAACGCCCGACTCCGCACCAGCAGCCACAGCCGCCTGGATGGCCTGGTTCAGGCTTTCGACCGCCTGTGTCGAGATCGGGATGGACGGCGTCGGGTAAGCCGGCCCGCCGATGTTGATTATGCAGGCCAGGGTTGCGAGTATCAGCGCTAGCGCGGCGAAGACGAGTCTTTTTTGAATAAGCGTAGGACATCTCTCCGAACGGGAGTATTATAGCATGAGCGAATCTGAAAACCCTGCGCAGTTGGCTCTGGCTGCTGCTCTGGAAGCGATGCTCTTTGTCAGCGCCGAACCGGTGCCCCCGGCGCAACTGGCCGCCGCGCTGGAAGTCTCGACTGCCGATGTGGAAGATGGCCTGGATGAACTGGACGAGGCGCTGCGGACGCGTGGCTTGCGTCTGCAACGCCACGCCGGACATGTCCAACTGACCACCGCCCCTGAAACGGCCGAACTGATCGAACGTTTTCTCGGTCTGGAGGCGATCAGCCACCTGAGCCGCGCCGCGCTAGAGACTCTGGCGATCATCGCTTACCAGCAGCCGGCGACCCGTCCGCAGGTGGATGCGGTACGCGGCGTCAACAGCGACGGCGTGATGAAGAGCCTGCTTGGCAAGGGGCTGATCCAGGAATTCGGGCGCGCCGAAGGCATTGGGCGGCCAATCCTGTATGGCACCACGCCCGATTTCCTCCAGCATTTCGGGTTGAGTTCACTCAGCGAATTACCGCCGCTAAACTTATCTGTGTTGCGGAATGGAAATAATGGTAGCCCACAGGCTACCATAATGGCAGCCAGGGCTACCAGAACTACGAAGAGGCGTTGAAAGGCTGATAGGAGAAATCCATAAATCCTGCAAATCAAGCAGTGCAACCCTACGCCGACTGCGAAGCGTCCCCAAAGCACAGTGGAGCGGAAGGTGGTCAAGCGCAGTTGTTTTTAAACCCGTTTTTTTATTTGCTTGAGCGTCTCCTTCGCATAGCGATGATAATCATCCAGCAGACCAGAGACAGGAACTTCGATCTGTGTGCCGCCCATGTTGACTATCCTGCTCTTGCCAGACAATCCTGTGATCCGACGGAAATCCTGCTCGCCAAGCTTCGAGGCTTTTTCCAACGCTGGGATTGCGCTTTTGTCTCCCATTTTCGCGAGCAGATCAATTGCACGGCTGCGCAGGAGGTCATTTTCACTCTCTAATGCCTGGACGAGAGGTGCAATGGCGGGAGTACCAAGGCGGGTAATTGCCTCGTAAGCGACGTGCCATCTACCACTTGCCTGTCCCAGTTCTTCCAGGTACGACTTCAGAGCGCCATCGACATCGGCAATGGGCTTTAACCGCTCATCTCTTAACGCCTTGGCATCCTTCAGCCAATCCTGTGTGTTCATGCGAACTACGGCATTACTGACACCTCTGTTCAGTGTTTCTTCCCATTCTCTGATCGCGTCGTCCATTTTCCCCTTTTGTTTGTAAACCATGCCCAGGTTGGAACGCACCAGAGCGAAACTGGGGTCGAGGAGTAATGCTTTGCGGTACTCTTCCGCAGCTTCGTCCAGCTTGTTCTTTTCGTGGAATTTCCATCCCAACTGGTAGTGTTCCTTTGCGGTTTCTGGTCCAGTCGATCTACGTGTCTCAGTCGGTTCCCGGCTGGGCTCCGCTGCTTGAAAGCCAAATAACTTCTGTATCCATTTCATCGTAGGTCTCCTTACACTATTCTCCTATCACAGAATTAAGGTGGATGTCATCATAGAAAGTTTCCAGCCAACAAGTTTGCGTGTCATGGCTGTGCCTCCCACCACTCCCGCCATTGGGCGGCATCGGCGCCGAAATCTTGACCTGTCATCACAAATAAGGTTTCCGCAACTTTTCCGGGAATGTCTTCGAAAATATGAGATTAATACTTTGAGGTATCATTCGCCGGCTCTAAGAGTGGAATTAGCATTGGTACGGCTGGTCGGGCGACGTAACCAATAAACTACAGAGAGTGGAGAACCTGTTATCATTTTATCTTCAGACTCTTTATGAACATGTCGGCGATGGATTGAAAAGCCGCAAAGAATTCGGGGTTGCCGTAGTTCGTCCAAATGGACAGCCTGAATATCTCGCCGCCCCTTTCAGCCCAGATATCGCGTAATTCGAAAGCCGGTTCTCCCGAGTAGATCCGATAGGTTTTCTGATAAGCTGGCAGCCCAGCGAGGGTGACAGGACCGTCAGCACTCACTAACCCTTTTGAAAGGATCACCTGGATATAAGCTTCTTGCATGACTTGCTCTACATTGGCGCCGGGCGGGAGCGGCTGGCGGAAAAGTGCAAGAAAACGAGCCATGACCAGACCACCGTAGAGGGTATGTGGATCTGCCGCGCCGGCGACCAGCTCACCATCTAATTGTATGGGGTAGGTGACGAATGCAGGGTCACCGGCGGTATATATCTTCCACCCGTCCGGATAATCGAAGGCAACTTGTTCGTTTTCGAAATGAAGGAGCTTGGGTTCCGTGGTCGCGGCTGGTGTAGGAAAAAGGGTAATTGAATTGCAGGCAATGGCGAGAAGGATGGCGAAGGTCATCAAGATTGCCAGATTAATATTAAATCGGGTATTCATATTTTAAAGTATAGCAGGTTCATCCATCAGGTGCAACTTGCAGCCAAACCCACCTACAGCGTCCCCGAAGCGTAGGGTACAGGGGCAAATCGTTTGGTTGAGAACAACCAGGTTTCATTGAGCGACCAGGGGTTTGTGTCCTGCCCCCAAACGATCCTATACAAACACGCCGCTCACTGTAGTCACAATAAAACCATCTATTTCACGGGTCTTATACTCCAACTTACTGCCTGTTCCAATTCCATGCTGGAAAAGATATTTGGATCCTTGCAGTTTCATATACGCTTCCCGCAATGGGATTGGGACATCCCACTGTTCTTGCGGCAACTGGCAGACCTCGGCAAGCAGAACCGGAGTTCCGCCTTTAGAGAGGGATGACATGATCTCCGCTTGCTGACTACTGGAGGGTGGATCAGATTTGTAATGGATAAACACAAAGATTTTATTGGGTTTGGGTCCAAAGAGTGGCATGCCAGCCTCCTGTACCATAAACTATTGCTAATTACCCGACGCTTTGACTGAGCCGGTAAAGGATAGGTTTTAGCCGTTAAGAAGAACCGGATAACTCTCTAAAATATTTGGATCAGCCCAATCGATCAGGGCGACTCTGCTTCCCAGGTGAACTTGCCCAGTTCGCAAGCCCGGTCTGTCATGATCGCCCATACATAAATATTGATCGTACCGCTCGCGTGTGTGGCAGAAGAGAATTTGCCCTCGAACTGTCCAACGCTGCCCATATCAGCAAAGGTCGGAAAATCGAAGGGCGAGCTGGTCAGATCGTAATTCTGGCTTTCGGTGAATTGACTGCTCCCCATGGCTGGGATGGAAGCGCTGAATCCGCCATTGCTCGTCGAAATGAGCATATCACCCAGATTGTCATGAATGCGCCCGATGGTGAGGCCGCCACACTTCAATTCCTGCAGAGTAAAGCTCACGCCCGTGATCGAAGCCCCATCCTGTGAGATATCGAAGCTGAGCATGCCGCTGCTGGCTTTATCGCCTATATCGATCGCACCGCTGAAAGACGAACCGGGTGCCGGCATGGTGTTTCCCCCGCAAGCGGTTATGACCAGGGCCAATGCAGCCAATCCTAAGAATATTAATCGATTTCGTTTCATCAGGTTTTCCTCCTATCAAATAATTCGGGTATTTATCATTTCATTACCGGGGTATCCTCACGGTGAGTGATCGAACCAGGTTCAACCCTTCAACCATCCGGCTGACTGTTTTCCCCGCCATCGCTTGAGCTGTTGCCTCAAGACTCGGAGATGGAGTAAATGAACATGAATATTCTCTCAATGACTCCACTGAAGAAAATTCGATTTTACCATGCTGAGTTAAGCAACGCATCCTTAAGGTAATGACGAGACCTTCGCTTCGCTCCCTGGCCTAGCCCGCCAGGGCAGGCAGGGTGACATGCCTTTTTTGCGATGGAGTCATTTTTAACTATACAAGAAAGGGCAATCTTATACAAGAGGCAATTTTTTAAACTCCTAAAAAGCAACTACACGATTAGAACTTTCAACATTGCTTTTTTCTGCATTCCAGTTGATCTGCTTATGCCAAGGTTGAAAACACAATATATTCCCTGCAGGGGTGACCAGCTCTAATAGTAGGGGAGCGAAAATCGGCTTTTATCAAAATTTGCCCCTGCATGTGGACATCAATTAAAACAAAAAGAGATATATAATGACATTGGAAAAGCCGCGGAGTAGTGACATTTGCTGCTTGATTTTTACTCTTATTATGTGTAAACTAAGAATAGAATAAACAACAGTGGCGCAATCCATTCGGAACATGGAGGATGAAATGCACGCCAAAAATCAGATCTCGCTGATACATAAAACCCTATATGGAATTATGTCCCTGGCAGTATTCCTGGCCGCCTTTGGTATCAGGAATTTGCCAACCGTCCGCGTTCAGAGGGTTGGGACAGGGTCACGATCAAACTGCCAAGCGCGCGCATATGGTCTGACCGCGATGTCCCGCTTTTTGAAGCGTATGGGCTGGAAAAGCCGTGGCATAAACGCATAAGAATTCCTCAGCATAAGGTATACATGTACAAAACCCGGTCGGCCTTCTTCTTTTCAATGCCACGTAATGCGGTTGGATTGCTTACTCTTGTGTTTTTATTATTTTTGGCGGGGTGCGTGAAAAGTGCAACTCCAATAGCTGAGACCACCCCGACAACCAAACCGAAGATAACATTAACTCCACAAGAAGGTCTTATATTCACATCCACTCCTGAGGTAGAAATGACGGAAAGTACGCCTCGTGTCTCACCCTACATTGATGTAATAGTTGAGGATGTGGAAATTCGATATCAGGCAACCAATCCTGTGCAGGTTGAGCTGGTTATTCGGGGCACATTACCAGATCAATGTAAATACGAATTTTATTCCATAGAAAATCGGCGGAATCTGAACGTCAAAATTAGTTTGAGTGGTATACATCCTGCCGATAATAGTTGTGTACAGACTATTCAAACCATAGAATATGTACTACTCTTGGGACGCGATATGCCAGAATCAGAGCGCGGTTTTTTCCCAGGCGATTACACACTTACAGTAAACAATTATCAAACCACCTTTTCTATAAAATAATGGCATTTAGGTTGTATTCAAACAGATAGTTTATTCGGGAGGCCACTATAAAGAATTGGACAATCACAATAGTTGAGTATAACTGGACTTTCGCCAAAAGTATGTTTTCATAGTTTTATTACCCAATCAGGAGATGAAAAATGCGCACAAAAAATGGAACTATTCTATTCTGCGTGGTCGTTGTTGTAACCGCTTTGTTGTTACTAACCCCTAATTCTGCTTATGCAGCACCTTTAGAGTATGTGCCTGTCACGGTTACCCAACCAGATGGTGTAGTAGTCAATTTGTTTGCCAGTGGGGATGAGTTTTATAACTGGCTGCATGATACGCAGGGGTATACAATCATCCAGGACCCTGACAGCGGCTATTATGTTTACGCAGATTTGGTCAATGGGGAGTTAGCCCCTACAAAATTTGTCGTAGGCAGGGCAGATCCGGCATCGGCGGGGTTAAGCCCCTATTTGAATATTTCACCAGAGCAAAAGGGCGAAATTCGGCAGGCGTTTCTCGATCAAACTCGATATCAAGCAGGGGAGATTGGAAACGCTCCAACTACCGGGACGATCGCCAATTTGGTGATTTTCATTCGTTTCTCTGGTGAATCTGAATTCGCTGATGCAACATCAACGTATACGAAAATGCTAAATAACTCGTTTGCGGGCGTGAACTCACTTTATAATTATTACCTGGAGGTGTCGTATGATGCGCTAACTGTCGCCTCATTTCTCTTTCCCACGCCGGGGAGCACCATCGTTTCGTATCAAGATAGCCATACACGTGGTTATTTTCAACCCTATAATTACACTACGAACCCCAGCGGATATATGGGGGGCAATAATGGAACAGAAAGAAGGCTGAGAGAACACACACTGCTAAGGGATGCGATCAATGACGTTAATGGCTTGGGACAATTCCCCCCTGGGGCAACCATTGATGGTGATGGCGACGGTATAGTTGATAGTGTCACTTTTATAGTGAGTGGCAGCCCGACAGGGTGGAGTTCGTTATTGTGGCCCCATAAATGGACATTGTCTACATATACTGTGACGATCAATGAAAAGACGGTGAGTGAATACGCTTTTCAATTACAATCAACGATCAATACCGGCGTTCTGGCTCACGAAATGTTTCACGTATTAGGAGCCCCTGATCTCTACCACTACAGATCTAATGGCATACAGCCGGTTGGTGGATGGGATGTTATGGAGTACGATGCAGACCCTCCACAGCATATGGGCTGTTTCATGAAATTCAAGTATGGAGATTGGATAAGCAGCATTCCAGAACTTACTTCATCTGGCACATATACGTTGAATCCGTTGGGGACTTCGTCTACGAATAACTGTTTCAGAATAAATTCTCCCAATTCAACAACAGAGTATTTTGTAGTGGAATATCGTCGCCCGACGGGCAGCACATTTGAAGGTTCGCTGCCAGGAACCGGTCTACTCGTGTATAGGATAAATACACTGGCGGGCGATGGAAATGCTTCCGGCCCTCCTGATGAAGTTTATATCTACCGACCTGGCGGAACAAATTCTGTAAACGGGAGTGTGAATACTGCGAATTTTAGCAGCAACGTAGGGCGAATTGCCATAAATAATGGTACCAACCCCTCCATCTTCTTGTCGGATAGAAGTGCTGGTGGTGTGAATATATGTAATATTGGTGCTTCCAACGCGACAATATCCTTTGATATCTGTTCCGACTTCATTCTTTCACCGTTACAGGGTAACCCTGCTTATGCCGGCCCATTTAACAGCCCCAGCAAGATTGTGGTTGAAGTCACAAAACCTATAAATGGGTTGGCGAAGAACGAGTTTAGCCTCTGGATAGGGGGAATCGCGGCAAATATCGTCACTTTATACGAAGACTCGGCTAAGTATGTACTCGAAGTGATGCCGCCTGTAAAGGGCGCTAACGGACTGTATGACTTGACCGTTTCGGCCGTGACCAGCTCCGGAACAGTTACAGATACAGAAATAGCCGCTGTTTCCTACGCTGCGGCCAACAACGTTGATGTTGTACTTTTAATTGACCGTACTGGCAGCATGGCGGGCAGCAAAATAGACGCAGCAAGAAACGCGGCTAAACAATTTGTGGACTTCATGCGCATCAATGATATGATCGGCGTAGTAAGTTTCAACACTAGTGCGACGACGAACTTCCCACTCACAACAATAAGCAGTAGTGACACAAAAACCCAAGCCAAAGCTGCTATTGATGCCATCAACGCTGGCGGTAATACATCTATCGCTGTTGGTTTACAACGCGCTCAGGAGCAGCTTACCACGCTGGGGCAGGCATCCCACCCCTGGGCGATCATTCTGCTTAGTGATGGGCAGGAAAATACTACTCCGTGGGTGGCCAGCGTTTTACCCGGCATTGTCAGTTCGAAGACCGTCGTTTATACGATTGGCCTGGGTTCGGGAGCAGACGAGGCACTATTGATGGATATTGCAGTTCAGACGGGTGGCACCTATAATTTTGCACCCGGTCCGGAACAGCTTGCTGCGATCTACAACACAATTGTAGGGGAGGTCACTAATCAGCAAACCCTTCTCTCAGAGACCGGAACTGCGCAAGCGGGTGTCATAGACACAAAATCGGTCGTGGTGGATTCGACGATCTCGGAAGCCACTTTCTCCATTAGTTGGTCGAATAGTGCAACCACGATCTCACTCCAGCTCAGGAAACCCGATGGAACGATCATTGATCCATCGACTGCTTCCTCCGATCCTAACATCGATTATTCCTCGGGTGCAACATTTGCTTACTACCGGGTCAGGACTCCAACTCTGGTGCCTGGGGTGTGGCAGATGCAGATCACAGGTGGCAGCTTCTCTTCCCCCTCAGTTGATAAAGCCGGTAACGTGGTTGCTGGAAAACCTTACCTGGCTCAGGTCACTGCCACTACAATACTTACAATTGAAACGCACTTTGATCAGAGCAGTTACGTTTTTGGCGAACCGGTGGGCATCATTGTCAGCTTGTCTGATAGTCAACCGATTCGGGGTGCCAATGTGACAGTGTCGGTGCAATCACCGTCAACCGCGGCGGCCTTGATCCGACATTCGGAGTGGATCGAGCTCAATGGCGATACAATACCCGACCCCGAGATTGCCGCTGCAATTAAGGCCGCCTCGGTTCAAACCACGACAAGCCTCACATTGTATGACGATGGCGCCCATAGCGATGGCGCGCCCAACGATGGTGTTTATGCCAATCAATTCTTCGGCACGACAATAGCTGGAACTTACACTTTCAATGTGGTTGCCTCCGGCAATACAAGTACTGGCGATGCCTTCATTCGGCAAGATTCGAAGGCGATTAACGTCGGCCAGGGCGATTCTACCTTCGCGGATGTGCCAACCAGCTATTGGGCTTGGGATTGGATCGAGCGCCTGTATAAGGCTGGCATCACCGCCGGTTGCAAAACCAACCCACTGGTCTACTGCCCAGAAAGCTCCGTCACGCGTGCCCAGATGGCCATCTTCCTCGAGCGCGGCATGAACGGCTCGGCCTACAACCCGCCGGCCGCGACCGGCATGGTCTTTGCCGACGTACCGCGCTCCTATTGGGCGGTCAAATGGATCGAGAAGCTCTACGCGGATGGCATCACCACCGGCTGCGGGACCTCGCCGCTGGTTTACTGCCCCGAAAGCTCCGTCACACGCGCTCAGATGGCCATATTCCTGTTGCGCGCCAAGTACGGCGCGGCGTACACCCCGCCCAATGCCATCGGTGTCTTCGCCGATGTGCCGCTCTCCTACTGGGCGGCGAATTGGATCGAGCAGTTGTATGTGGAAGGGATTACAGGAGGCTGTAACCTTTCACCGCTGTCTTACTGTCCGGAGAACTCGGTGACACGCGCCGAGATGGCCAAATTCCTGGTGCTGACGTTCAGTTTGCCGTAAGATCAAACCCATTGGAATGCCCTCCGAAGGTTAAGACTTCGGAGGGCATTTAATTCACTATATCGACTCCAGTCCAAGGCCCCCGATGGTGTTCCACAATCCCGGTGCGACGTGTAAAAACGAGATGCCTATAATAAACTCAATTCTCAGACGGGGATAAATATTCTCGACAAAATTGAGCATTTCAGGCGGCGTGGCTGCTTTCCCTATTGACGCAGGCGATGAGAATGAATTGCTTCGCAAGGTGGATGGCGCGGTTTACCGTGCCAAAGGTACCGGCCGCAATAAGATCATCCTGGCATTCGAGGAGCGTATGTTTCCCAAGACCGCTCACTATACCCAAACCCAATTGGAGCGTTTATCTGAACTATCCAAGGAACGGGGTGTCAGCGATGATGTATTGCTACGTGAGGCTCTTGATGATCTCCTCACCAAGTATAAGCATAATTACTTGTTCTTCGATCAGCTCAAGGAAAAAGGATAAGGGGTAGTGCTATAGATTCAACCACTTGGCTGCGGCGTGCGGCAGCTCGCTGAGCGGGCCTGCGCGCACCGTGCATTGCGGCAGCGAGTCGAGGAAGGCGCGGCCATATTTTTTGGTCAGCACGCGCCGGTCGAGGATGGCGACCACGCCGCGATCCGATTGGGTGCGGATCAGGCGTCCGAATCCCTGGCGGAAGCGTAGAATGGCCTCGGGCAACTGGTATTCGTAAAACGGATCTTCGAAAGTCTCGGAGCGGGCTGCCACCAGCGGATCGGTGGGCACCGCGAAGGGGAGCTTGACGATCACCAACACCGAAAGCGCCTCGCCGGGCACATCCACGCCCTCCCAAAAAGAGCGCGTTCCGAGCAGGACGGCGCGTTCGGAACTGCGGAAGGATTCCAATAAGGCGTTGGGGGAGGCGCCTTCGCCCTGTTCGTAGACGATGATATCGTTTTTTGCCAGCGGCCCGCGGATGGCGCGGGCGGTGCGTTTGAGCTGGGCGTAGGAGGTGAACAGGACCAGGGTACGGCCGCCGCTGGCCTGACATAAGTTGATCAGGGCGCGGTCTACGTGAGATTGGTGGTCAGGAGTATTTGGCTCGGCCACATCGTTGGCGATGTAGAGCAAAACCGCGCTCTCGTAATCGAAAGGGGAGCCGAGAGCGATTTCATCGGCCTCGTCAGCGCTGAGGGTGTTGCGCAGGTAGGTGAATTCGCCGTTGGCCGTCAGGGTGGCGGAAGTCAGGATGACGCAGGCTTTTTCGTGCCAGAGGTGTTTTTCGACCAGCGGGCCGACGCGGATAGGTGCAGCTTGGAGTGCCAACCGGTTGCCGTTCGGGTTGACTTCCACCCAATATACGTACTCATCGGACGGCTTGAAGATCATCGCGCCGACCATCGCCTCGGCCTCGCTCATGCGGCGGAATACGTTGCCGAGGCCGCCCACCACATCCTCAACTGCTTCCATGCCGTTGGAATAAAGCTGGCTGGCGGCCTTGTGCAGCTCCTCCAAAAGAGCGAGCAGCAGGCGAAAAGTCTCGTCAGCGCTGTCCCAAGCGATCTCGATTTCGTCCCAACCCGGCAGAGTGTGTGTGGCCGGCAGGATGCGCTCCTGGTGGGCGTATTGGTTGACCGGCTGACCTTCACGCTGGAATTCGATGAACTCATTCAATGCCTGGAAGAAGGCGCGTGCCTGGTTCTCTAATCGCCAGGCCAGGTCGGTGGCGCGGCTCACTTTTTGGTCCAGCGCGGCGAAGTCAGAGGGCGGCAAGAGGTTGCGGGTGAGGCTGAGCAGGTAGCCGAGGATGCCTGAGGTCGAGCCGCCGACTTCGCGCAGCAGGCGATCCATGTCGTTTTGAGTCAAGCGGAAGCTGAGGGCGCTGGTGGTGGCCGTCTCCAAGTGGTGACCCTCGTCCACAATCAGGTATTCGTAATCGGGCAATACCTTGCTGCCGGTGGCCACGTCGGTCAGCAGTAGGGCGTGGTTGACGATAAGCAGGTGAGAGGTCTGCGCCGCCTGTCGGGCGCGGAAGAAGGGACATGAGCCGCCGACGCGCTCCAGGCAGGTTTCGGTCGTGCAGGCGTCGTCCTCGGCGGAGACGTGCAGCCAGACATCGCGCTCGGCCGGGCCGGTCAGGTTGATCTCGGTGCGGTCGCCGCTGCTGTTATCCAGCGACCAGACCAGCACCTTGGCCAGGATGCGCATTTCGTCCGCGGTTTGCGGCCCGTGCCGGCGCAAGTTCTCGAAGCGGCGCGGGCAGAGATAGTTCGAGCGGCCTTTCAGCACGGCGGCGCGCATGTCCATGCCGAGAGCAGTACGCAGGTCGGGGATATCTTTCTTGATCAACTGGTCTTGCAGGTTGATGGTGTTGGTCGAGATGACGACGCGCGTGTTGTTCTGCCAGGCGAAGAGCGCGGCCGGGACGAGATAAGCGAAGGATTTGCCCACACCGGTGCCGGCTTCCACCATCAGGTGCTGGCCGGTCGAGAGGGCGGAAGCCACGGCGCGCAGCATCGCGACCTGTTCGGGACGGTACTCGTAATTTGGGAAGTGCTTCGAGAACGGGCCGCCATATTCGAGAATGGCAGCCACTTCGTCCGGGTTAATGGGGATCGGCTCTTTGGGAAGCTGGATGGCTGGCCCTTTGTGCTCCTCCGGCACTTCGAAAAGCGGACCCTCGACCTGCTCACGGACTTTCCGGGCGGTTATCTTCTCCTTCGAGCGGGCGCGCATCACCTGCTGGAAGACCCAGCCGCCATCCCATTCGATTGGCTCGCTCAGGCGGACGATCTCGGCCAGCACCTCTATCGGCAGCGTCATCGCCTGGGCAAACAGACGCTGGAAAACCGCGTGGGTGACGCGGGCGTCGTCCAGGGCGCGGTGGCTGGCGGGCAGCGGGATGCCGAGGGCCTGGCCCAGCGCGCCCAGGTTATAGCGGCTGGCCGAGGGCAGGAGAACGGCGGCCAGCTCGTAGGTGTCTATCCGCTCGCTGAGGCCGAAGAGATTGTATTTCTTGAAGAAGGAGAGGTCGAACGGGATGTTGTGCCCCAGGATGGGTGCATCGCCGATGAAAGCGGCCAGTTTGTCCAGAACGTCGCGTATTCGCGGCGCCTGGCGTACCATCTCATCGCTGATGCCGGTCAGGTTGGTGATGAATTCAGGGATGTGGCGGCCCGGGTTGACCAGGGTCGTCCATTCATCTTCGACGCGGTGGCTGTCGAAGCGGCGCGCCCCGATTTCGAGGATGGCGTCCCGCTCGTGGTCGAGGCCGGTGGTTTCGAGGTCGAGAGCGACTATACTCGTCACTTGTTTCTCGTTTCTCGTTACTCTTCCTTTGTGGGTTGCGGCAATACTTCGCGCAACGAGTCCAGTGTATTTACTGAGATAGGTTTGGTTTTGGCTTGTTCCCGCAGGAATTCTTTCAAATCCTTGGGTGTCAGGGATGGCAGGGGCGCATCCTTGACATTCAGTTCTGCTTTGGGATTTGTGAAAAGCAGGGCGGTCCTGATTTCCGGCAATTCCGTCCCTTCAGGGAGGAGCCGCGTCAGGTGGCGCTTGAGCACGTCCACCTCTGACCTAGCTTCCAAGTCCGGGCGACCCAGGTTTTCCTGTCCAAAAACCCGCAGGTAGGATTGGACAAATCCGCCGCCCCTGGCGCGCCAACGTCCCTTTTGATAGGTGATTGTCCCCCCCTGGTGGTAAGGCAACAGCGTCCAGATCCCGGCCGGGCCAACCAGCAGGTGTGAGGGCGGTGTCACATAATGGTAGATGGTGTACTCGCGGCCGAGGCCTTTCAGGCCGCGGTCGAGCACTTCGTCGGGACGCGGGCTGCGTCCCCAGCGGTTGCCGTAGTAGATGCCCATTTGGGATAGGAAGAAACCGATCAGCAGTGCGCCGAGTGAATAGGCGACTTTATCGGGCATCTTGAAGGTAATGTACATGCCGACAGCCAGGATGGCGAGCGCCACCAGGCTGGTGACCTGGCCAATGCGGGCGTTGCGTTTAATTAGCTTTTGGTTGGTTACGATTCTCATTTTGATTCCTTGAGAGATGTAATTTCATAAACTGGGAGCGGGGGGTGTGCGGGCGGCTTTGCACCCTTCGGGTATGCTTCGCGACCGCCCGTACACCCCCCATCCCCCAAGTTATTAGGATGCCTTGAGTGATTGTGGTAGCCCGAGGCTACCATTGTTCGATAGCCGAGCGGATCGAAGTAAGCACGCCAGATTCGACGGCCTGCTTCGCCACGCGCACGGCATTCTTGATGGCAATGGCGTCCGAACGCCCGTGGCCGATGAAGACCAGGCCGTTCACGCCCAGGAGCGGTGCAGCGCCCTCCTCGCTGGGATCCATCAATTTCTTGATGCTGCCCATGGCGGGTTTGATCAGCAGTCCGCCGAGCATCGCCAGCGGGCCGCCTTTCTTGATGGCTTCTTTGATCTTGTCCACCAGCAGCCTGGCGACTGCCTCGGAGGTTTTCAGCAGCACGTTGCCGGTGAAGCCATCCGTCACGGCCACGTCCACCTCGCCGCCGATCAATTCCTTGCCCTCGATGTTACCATAGAAGTTCAGGCTGGATTTTGCGAGCAGGGGATAGGAGGCCTTGACCAGCTCGTTGCCCTTGCCAGCTTCTTCGCCGTTCGAGAGCAGGCCGACTTTTGGGGATTTCACGCTGCGTACCTTCTCTGCATAGATGGCGCCCATGATGCCAAACTGGAGCAGGTTTTCGGGCTTGCAATCCGGATTGGCGCCAACATCGAGCACAACGCACGAGCCTTTGGCGGTCGGGAAGACGGGGGCTAAGGCTGGCCGATCAATGCCATGAATGGTGCCCAGGCGGAAATAGGCGGTGACGGCGGCCGCGCCCGTGTTACCTGCCGTGACGAACGCGTCTGCCTCGCCGTTTTTTAGCAAGTCAATGCCGACCGCCATAGAATTCTTGGAGTTGGGACGCCGTGCTTTGAGCACCAAACCCATCCCTTTATCTTCCATGGTCAGCATTTCGGGCGCGTGGACGACTACGATGCTCAGGCCTTTGGTGTTCTGTTTTTCTAGCACCGGCCCGATCTTGGCTTCATCGCCAACCAGGAGGATGCCAACACCGTACTCGCGGGCGGCCAACACAGCCCCTTCCACGTCCGGCGCGGGGAAGTTGTCACTGCCCATGGCGTCAACGACAATTCGGGTCATAGGTCCTCCTTTCAGACCTCACCCATCTTTACCCCCCTTTCATCCCCCCATTTCTGCCTGCGCCAGTGCCGCAGGCACAGGTGAACTTTGAAATGGGGGGACAGAGGGGGGCAGGTGAGGTCTTGCTTGACAATCAACTGAACGTGATTATAATACGGCTTGTTCCGCGCTGGTGCTGGAATTGGCAGACAGGCATGGTTGAGGGCCATGTGCCGCAAGGCGTGGGGGTTCAAGTCCCCCCCAGCGCACTAGAGATGTGACCGTCACCTTGAAGGTGACGGTCACATGCTTATTCCTCGATCTTCATCTTCTTCTCCAGCCAGCGGACGAAGCTGGAGAGAAGCAGCGTCATCGAAAGGTACATGAAGGCGATGACGTTGAAAGTCTCCATGACGCGGAAAGTGCTGGCGCGGCGCAGGCGGCCCATCTGGGTCAGCTCCGGTACGGCCAGAACGGTTGCCAGCGAGGAGTCCTTCAGGCAGGCGATAAAGTCATTGCCAAGGGGGGGTAATACGCGGCGGATTGCCTGGGGCAAGATGATGAAGCGCATGCATTGGAGGTAGTTCATACCCAGCGACTTGGCCGCCTCCATCTGCCCCTTGCTGATGGATTGGATGCCCGCGCGAAAGACCTCCGCTTCGTATGCGCCGTAACCGAATCCGAGTGCGATAATGGCGCGTCCTTCCATGGATATAACGCGGATACTGAATGTGGCCAATGATTGAAAAAGACCGATGTTCGGAAAGCTGGTTATCCCCCATACTCCAATTGCTTTGATCATTTCCACAAGAACGGGGACCAATGCGAAGGCAATGTAAAGCAACAGAACAACAAGAGGAATACCGCGCACAATCTCTATATATAATGTTGACGCATTGAACAGAAAGACATTCTTAGAAACGCGCGCCAGCCCGGTAATAAGTCCAAGAATAGTTGCCATCAGGAAAGAAAAAAGCGTAATGCGCAGTGTGGACTTTACACCCAGGGTCAGGTAAATGAAAGTGTCGTTATAATTCTTTGAGGTTAAAATGAGAATAGATAATGCAAGACCGGCAAGAATCAGTACGATTGCCCACCAGGGCCATTTTGAGATATTAAAATCAACCGGAATTATTCCACGGTGCTTTTGCTCGGTTTTAGATTGCATGTAAGTTTCCAGCACGAATGAAATTCAGGCAAGATGGGGGCGTCAGCCCCCATCTTGCAGGAGTGTCAGAAACGGCTACTAAACGGGTTATTAATATTCAAGCGCCCCAGGATCGGCAAGACCCCACCTGGCATTCAATTGTGCCAGCGTGCCATCCGCGTACATCGCTCGAAGAGCAGCGTTGATTGGATTAATCAGGTCGCTGCCTGGCGGATAGACAAAGGCCAGGAATTCTCCGGTCTCGAAGTATGAAATTACTTTCAATTGGCCGGGATTGGCGCCCATAAAGCCGAATGCAGCAACATCGTCAATGACAACCCCATCAATGTCACCGGAAAGCAAAGCCAGGACTGGTGCGCCAAAGTCTTCGAAGGCCACAATCTCCTTATCAGGGAAGATCGAGACGGCCGCATCATAGTTGGTGGTCTGGATTTGAGTGCCAACTTTTAGATTCTGGTCGGCTGTGAATTCATCCGAAGTATGAGTCTCATCGGCCCGCACCAGCAACGTTTGTGATACCGGTGTATATGGGATCGAAAAATCTACACCCCAGGCGCGCTGCATTTTGTACGTGATCCCATCGGCGGCCATATCGTATTCACCAGCGTTCATGGCCGGGAAGAGGCCATCCCAAGCGACTTCCTTGAAGTCGGGTACGCAGTTGAGCCGCCGGCAGATTTCGTTTACAGCATCGTAGTCCCAACCGACACCTTTGCTGGTGGCCTGGTCAATGCTGTTGAAAGGTGGATAGGCATTTTCCACCGCGACGGTGATTGTGCGCCCTTTAAGATCGGGCATCCCAGCCGCAGCAGTACCTCCGCCGCCCCCTGTCGCCTTGGGGGCGCAGGCCGTGAGTACGAGGCTGGCCACTGCCAAAATGCTGAGTAGCAAGGTTACTTTTTTCATTACTTCTCTCTCCTTTCGAATTGGTAGGATGCCGCTTCTGACCACGTAGGCGTAACGCCTTTGCACGTTAAGCATAGACGAATTTGTCTCTTTTTGCAAGGTAATTATTCTACTTTTCTTGGGATGATTGTCCTTCGCGATAGCGCTCGAGCAAGGCTTGTGTGCGTTTGTCTTTTGGATTGCCGAATAGCTGCGAGGGGGTTCCTTCCTCAATAAACTCGCCGTCTGCCAACACGATGACGCGGTCGGCGACATCCCGCGCAAATCCTATTTCGTGTGTGACGACCAGCATGGTCGTGCCTTCTTCTGCAAGTTTTTTCATAACCATTAATACTTCGCCGATCAATTCAGGGTCAAGGGCAGAGGTGGGTTCATCGAAAAGCATTACCTTTGGTTCCATTGCCAGGGCGCGGGCAATGGCAACGCGCTGTTTTTGTCCACCTGATAGTCGGTTGGGATATTCGTCGCGCTTGTCGCTCATGCCGACGCGTTCGAGGTTCATCTCGGCGATCTTGATGGCCTGCGCCTTGCCCATGCCTTTGACCGTCACCGGCCCTTCCATAACGTTCTCGACTACCGTCAGGTGAGGGAACAGGTTGAATTCCTGGAAGACCATGCCGGTGCGAAGGCGGATATCATGAATTATCTGGCGGCGTTGTTTGCCCTTTATTCCGGGATGGATTTGCAGGCCATCCACCTCGATCATACCATCTGAAGGTTCTTCCAGGAAGTTGATGCAGCGCAGCAGCGTACTTTTGCCTGATCCGCTTCTTCCGATCAGGCAGATTACCTCTTTCGGTGTAACCTCGAGAGATACATTCTTCAACACGTACAGCCGCCCGAAATACTTATCCAGATCGGTTGTTTTTATGATGGGAGCCATGGTTATCGCTCTCCACGAGCCATACGGGTTTCAAGACGGCTTTGTAACGCTGAAAAGATCAACGTCATGATCCAATAGAAGACCGCGGCGACGATCAATGCTTCCAAATTATGAAATTGGGCGCGCCCAACTCTCGTTGCCCGCCACATCAATTCGTGGACAAAGCCTGTGGCCGATACAAGCGCTGAATCTTTAAGCATAGCGATGAATTCGTTGCCGGTTGGAGGGATGGCGAAGCGCAGGGCTTGCGGTATGACAATCCGGCGCATGGTTTGTCCTGGCGTCATGCCGATTGCCAGAGCGGCTTCGCGCTGGCCCTTGCTGACCGAACTGAGGCCGGCGCGAAAAATCTCACTCATGTAGGCGCCATAGTTCAGACTGAGTGCCAGCACGCCGGCCCAAAAGCCAGGCAAAATGATTCCAATTTGTGGGAGGGCGAGGAAGAAGAAGAAAATTTGGAGGTAAAGCGGCGTCCCCCGGATGAGCGAAACGTAAAACGTACAAAGCGCATAGATTGGGGGAAATTTCGAAAGCCGCCCGAGTGCAGCCAGCAGCGCAAGGATGGTTGCCAGCAATATAGAAAGTGCCGAAATGCCGATGGTGACTCCCACGCCACTGGCGATGAAAGCAATGTTTTCTTGGATAAACGCCTTGTCAATGTGAATCGTTTTTAATGTAAAACTGCCGAGTGCGATATTCGTGCTGCTGAACAGGAATACCAGTAACATCAGCATGACAATCCATGAGATGGCTACGCCGATCGCGAATCGGCGTTTGGCCCGCAGTTGTTCAGCATAGATCAGATCAGCTTGGGACTTGGTTCCGCTTGTGCCTGATGTTTGGGGACACATGATATCTTCTTTTGCCTCACAAAAAAATCATGGAAGCGGCATCATGCCGCCTCCATGATGGTCGAAGCTATTACTTTGGCTCCTGGGTTAGATCAACGCTGAACCATTTGAGCGAGAACTGGGCTAGCGTGCCATCGGTGTGCATAGCACTGATGATGCTGTTAAGTTCCGCTAACAGGGTATCGGCCGGCAGGCTAGACGACTTGTCAAGCGCCACAGCCAGTCTTTCCCTGTAGACCGGTCCACCGATCTGCACAACGGGAAAACCCTGGGCAAGGTTTGCGGCCACTACGGTACTGGCGGTAACATATCCGACGAAGTCGATGCGACCGACTTTGATCGCCTGAGCACATTCCTGGTCGGTATCCAGCGGCACAACTGTCACGTTGGCTGGAGGCTGGGCAAAAACGTCAGAAGTTGGCAGGTCGAGAACCCCGTTCAGCCAATCTTCGTAGGTTGTGGCTGTGGCAACGCATAAGGCTTTACCTGACAGACCGGCGAGTGAGGTGATTCCGGAGTCGTTTTTCACCGCGACTACGGCGTCGTAATAATAATAGGGAGTAGTGAAGTAAAGAACTTGCTCCCGTGCTGGCTTGATTGTCATCGAGCCAACGCTGATGTCCCATTTATCCGCCCACGAACCGGCAGTGATGAGATCCCAGGATGGAGTGGCGAAGCAGGTCTCAACACCAAGCCGCTTGCCGATTTCGACTGCCACATCCACATCAAAGCCCTGCATTTCTGCGGCGGTCAATTGATCGGAGGTGCATTTCGTATTGGCCGGACGCTTGCCTGCAGTGTTAAGGAACGACTGTGGTTCATAGTTCGGGTCGGTGGAAACGATAATCGTCCCGCGATTCTGGATCTCGGTCAGCAAATCTTTGGCTTTTGGCGCGCCGCCGCAGGCCGTTAGTACAAGGCTGGCCACGATGATCAGACTGACGATCATAAAGTGCTTTTTCATAATCTTCTCCTCTTTGAGTGAAATTTATTTGGATAATGTAATGGGTAAGTGGGACGATTGGGTAAAGCCTCACCTCCTTTTCGGTGAGATTTCCTTAAATAATAGACCAAATTGGCTTTTTATGCAAGAGGAATCTGCGCTTATTTAGGCAATCGCGTCTATAATTGATACGTTTCTACTCGATAATCAAGGAGATGCAAATGGCTACGATATTCCCTTCACCCGAATGGCTGGAAAAGCTTGGCGAAAAGTTGAACGCCGACGAACAGTACGCACGCATCGCAAAAAAATGGGAAGGCGACATGGCTTGTGTGGTCGAGCCGGGTGGGCCCCTCAAAGAAAAGCTCATTTATTATCTCGACCTGTGGCATGGCAAGTGCCGCAGGACGGCGATCCTGAAAGACCTGACGGAGGTTAAACCCGCATTCATTCTCAAAGCGTCATACGAAAACTTTGCGCGTGTCATCAAGGGTGAACTCGACCCGATGCAGGCCATGATGACCCGCAAGCTGCAAGTCCAGGGCAGCATGGCTTACATGATGCGCAACGTGCCGACCGTGCTGGATTTCGTGCGCTGCTGTCGTGACGTTACCTCCGAAATCCTCTCTTGACCATGCAGCCGATACTCAAAATCAACCTGTCCACCCGCGAGACGAGCGAATACCGCATTCCGGACGAATGGGAACGCGACTACCTGGGCGGGGCTTCGCTGGCGGCGCGACTGCTCTATGCCTCCCTGACCTCGGAACTGGATCCGTTTTCTCCCGCAGCGCCGTTGCTCTTCCTGGTCGGCCCACTGACCGGCACGGTCGGCCCGGCCGTCGGACGCTTCGTCGTGTGTGGCAAATCGCCCGCCACCGGGCTGTGGGCCGAATCCAACTGCGGCGGATTCTGGGGGCCGGAATTGCGATTCGCTGGTTATGATGGCCTGTGGATCACCGGAAAGGCCGAGAAGCCTGTATACCTGTGGGTAATGGATGGCAGGCTCGAGGTCCGTGAGGGAGCGCACCTTTGGGGGCTGGATACGTATGAGATCCAAACCAAGATCAAAGAAGAACTCGGTCAACATTCCGCCCGCGTGGCTGGGATAGGACCAGCTGGCGAACGCGGCGTCCTGTTCGCCAATATCATGTGCGATCATGGCCGCGCTGCCGGGCGCACCGGCCTGGGAGCGGTGATGGGGGCCAAGAATCTCAAGGCCATCGCGGTGGAAGGGAATGGAAAACCCCCACTGGTTGACGCAGCGGCGTTCAATGTTCTGCGTTCCCAGGTCAATCAGGCCTTGAAAACCGATACGATGAGCCATTTTTATCATGAGGTGGGCACCTCCGGAGCGGCTGATTACCTGGAGTATCTGGGCAGCCTGCCTAAGCGTTATTATCGTCAGGGCGTGTTCAAGAATGTGGATAAGATTTCCGGCTCAACGATGGCTGAAACCATCCTGACCGGCACGAGCGCCTGCCATGCCTGCGTCATCGCCTGCGGGCGCGTGGTGCGTCTGGAAGACGGCGCCAAACGTAAAGGGCCGGAATACGAGACAATTGCCGGGTTTGGCTCCAATCTACTCAACGATGATCTGCCATCCATCGTGCGCCTGGGTGAACTGTGTGACCGCTATGGCATGGATGTCATCAGCGCCAGCAATACAATTGGCCTGGCTTATACGCTGTTCGAAAAAGGCTTGCTGACTGAAAAAGATACCGGCGGATTGGCTTTGAATTGGGGCGACGCCGGGGTTGCCGAGCAGTTGATCCATATGACCGCCCGCGGCGAGGGATTGGGCGAAATACTGGCGTGGGGATCACGGCGCTTTGGCCGGCATTTCAACGCCGAGGACGAAGCGGTGCAGGTCAATGGCCTGGAAGTGGCCTACCACGACCCGCGCGCATTCTCCGGCATGGCGCTGGTGTACGCCACCTCGCCGCGCGGCGCCTGCCACAATAAATCCGACTACTTTACTGTGGATATGGGCCAGGCGGATGCCGAACTGGGCCTGGAATTCTACGAGCGTCATAGCGGCGCAGAGAAGGCGGCCAACGTCGCCCGGCACCAGGATTGGACAGGCGTCTTGGACGCGTTGGTGATGTGCCGGTTTGCCAACGTTCCGCCTGAACGGATCGCTGCTCTCATCAATACAGCCTGTGGGTTTAATTTCACGATGAACGATCTGCTCTTACACGGCGAGCGCGCCTGGAATCTCAAACGCGCCATCAACAACCGAATGGGGCTGACGCGCGCCAATGATAAACTACCTAAGGCTTTGATGGAACCTTTCCCGGATGGCGGCGCGGCGGGATACGTGCCGCCCATCGAAGAGATGCTTACTGCTTATTATGCCATCCGCGGCTGGGATCCGGAAACGGGACGGCCAACGAAAGAAAAACTCCATGCCCTCGGCCTGGCCGATGTGGCGCATGATTTGTGGAAATTGTGAATTAGTCGAGGCCGGAAGCCGCACTGTGGAGGAATTCTGCATGAAACTCGTTACTGTTAGTGAAATGCATGCCATCGAGCAAGAGGCAGATGCCAGCGGCCTGACCTACGCGCAGATGATGGAAAACGCCGGTCGCGGCCTGGCCAAAGAAATCTTGCGCCTGGCGTATAGCCAGGACGACGAAGATATGCAGGTGCTTGGCCTGGTTGGGCCTGGTAATAATGGTGGCGATACACTGGTTGCGTTGGCTTTCTTGGCGGAGAAAGGCTGGCAAGCGCGTGCTTATCTGATCCACCGTAAAGAAGAGGGCGACCCGCTCGTTAAGCGACTGATCGAAGCCGAGGGCGAGATCGTTGTTGCCCAGAAAGACGATAATTTCGAAACGCTCAAAGCCTTCATTGGCACTTCCGATGTGCTCCTGGATGGCATCTTGGGCACTGGCTTCAAGTTTCCTTTGGAAAAGGAGATCGCACACGTGATGGTGGCTGCCAAAGAGGCGCTGGCCGAGTCGGAATGGCCTCCTTATATCGTGGCAATGGATTGTCCCTCCGGCGTGGATTGCGACACGGGAGAGGCAGCCGCGGCCTGTATCCGCGCGGATGCCACGCTGACGATGGCGGCTGTCAAACAGGGGCTTTTGAAAATGCCGGCTTACGATCTGGTCGGCGAGCTTGTTGTGGTAGATATCGGCCTGCCAGACGATCTACCTTCCTGGAAGGCGGTACAGAACCAGGTCGCGGACGATAAGCTGGCAGCGTCCATTTTGCCGCCGCGCCCCTCGGACGCGCACAAAGGGACTTTTGGCACGGCGCTCATTGTCGCTGGCTCGGTCAATTACACCGGTGCGGCCTTGCTGGCCGGTAAAGCTGCCTATCGGATCGGAGCCGGGCTGGTGACGCTGGCCGTCCCTGCGCAGTTACACGCAGCCCTGGCCGGGCATTTCCCCGAAGCGACCTGGCTTTTGCTGCCGCACGAACTGGGCGTCGTCGCTGCCGATGCAGCAAGCGTGCTGACCGAGAACCTGGAGCGCGCCACCGCCCTCTTGATCGGGCCAGGCTTTGGGCTGGAAGACACCACGAAGGAATTCCTGGAAAAGCTGCTGCGCGGCGCGACCCTGCCGAAGATCCCCCACGGAAGGATCGGTTTCATCCAGACCAAGGCGGGAGACGCAGAGTCTGAGAGGCTGGTTTTACCGCCGCTGGTGGTTGACGCTGACGGGCTGAAGTTGTTGGCGAAAATCCCGGATTGGCCGAAATTGCTGCCTGCGCCCGCAGTGCTGACCCCGCATCCAGGCGAAATGTCGGTTTTGACCGGCCTGACGAAAGAAGAGATCCAAAAAGACCGCCTGGTGACTGCGTTGCGCTTTGCGCAAATGTGGGGCCACGTGGTCGTATTGAAAGGCGCCTTTACCGTCATCGCCTCGCCGGATGGATGGACGACGACCATCCCGGTGGCCTCGTCCGCTTTGGCGCGAGCGGGTTCGGGCGATGTGCTGGCGGGTCTGATCGTCGGCCTGCGCGCCCAGGGAGTAGAGGCGTATCCGGCTGCGGTGGCCGGGGCGTGGATCCATGCCCAGGCAGGGCTGTATGCCGCCAAGGTCCAGGGAAGCACCGCTTCAGTTTTGGCAGGAGATGTGTTGGAATCCGTGAGTGATGTTTTGGCGGTATTGGCGTAAAACGTAAAACGTGATGCGTAATGATCGAACAAAAAAGGAGTCCATAGCTTCTGGACTCCTTTTTACGTTTTACTTTTTACTTATTACGCCTTGCTCACTTCAGCTCTTTAAGAACTCCTCCAGCGCTTCCTTGCTGATGCGGTAGGCGTTACCGAGTTTCTTGGCTTTCAGCGTGCCATCCTTGATGGCAGCCAGCACATCTTCCTCCGAAACGCGCAGCACCTGGGCTGCCTCGGAAGGTGTCATTACGTCCGACATGCCGCCGCCAGTCGGCGCGCCGCCGCTAGGGGGTTGTTGCTGTTGTTGGCCGGATTGCATCCCGCCTTGCAGCGCCTGGCCCATCAAGTTGCCGATGCCCATCCCGGCGCCAATTCCAGCCGTCAGTCCGGCTCCGCCGCTGGGATTCGAGGCAGCGTCGCGCATGGCGTCCGCAGCCTGAAGTTGGGTGTAGGTGGCCATGTCGAGCATGCCCATGTCACGCAGTTCCTGGGCCGATTTCTCAGCCGGCCGCAGGTTCGTGATGGTGAAACGCTTGAGCGTCAGGCCAATGGCGTTGAATTCTTCCTCAGCTAGAGATTGGATGAAGGAGCCTAGCTCGATGGTCTTGGCGAGCATTTCAGGGACGGCCAACTTGGCGCCCCATTCGTTGAGCGTGTCCTGTAATTTGGAGAGCAAGGCGCTGCGCAGACGCTCTTCGATGGCGTCAACGGTGAACGAGGCTTTCTTGCCAACCACTTGAAGGATCAATTGCTGGGGATCCTTGACCTCGAAACCGTAGATGCCGTAACCCTGCATGAGCGCCACCCCCAGGCCCATGCCTGGGTTGCGGACGAGGATCGGCTGGGCTGTGCCCCACTTGCGTTGGGGAAATTCTTTCATCGAGACGAAGTAGACTTCGGCCGGGAAGGCTGTCTTGCCGCTGGTCAAAAGGTCCTGGACTTTCTGGGTCAGCAAGGGGATGTTAGCCGTAGCGATGATGTGCCGTCCAGCGCCAAAAGTATCCAGCGCCAGGCCGTCGCGGAAGAAGACCGCCGCCTGCCCGCTGCGTACGATCACGTTCGAGCCGAGGCGGTATTCGCCATCCGTGGTATTGTCTGGGAAGCGATGGACGATCTCGTTTTCCATCTCGTTGGGGTATTCGATAATATCAAAAATGCGTGCCATAGTTCTCTCCTTTTTAGTCAAATCAACATCTTGATTATAGTCTATCGGATGTTTTGATACAAGTATTTGATATAGATTAATCTACGCTGCCATGTATGAAAAGTTTTATTTTGGCTCCTTCATCTGCTTCCCGGACCCGTCGCCGCGCACCATCAGCACCTCCGCCAGGATGCTGACGGCGATCTCCTCCGGCGTCTCGGCCCCGATCCCGATCCCGATGGGCGAGTGGACGCGTGCGAGTTTCTCATCGGAAATACCTTGCTCGTTGAGTTCCTTGACGGTCATGGCCCACCGTCGGCGCGAGCCGATCACACCGATGTAGGCGGCCCGGGAATCGAGCAGGGCAGGCAGGCCGGGCACGTCTACCGCGTTGCCACGCGTGGTCAGGACGAGGTAGGTTTGTTGGGTGATGTTCAGGTGCAGGGGTAGTTCGGCCATCGGGCAGGCATAGAACTCGTCCGCGTCGGGATTGGACTCGGGCGTGCAGAACTCCGGCCGATCGTCCGAGACGGCAACGCGGAAGCCGAGCCATTTGGCGAGATGTGCAACGGCCTTGCCGACATGTCCGCCGCCGATGACGACCACCATTGGGGCTGGCAGAATAGGTTCCACAAACACCTCCACCTGGCCGCCGCACACGCCTACGTCGCCGCGTGAGGGGTCGGTCATGTTGTATTCGAGCAGGCGCGGCTGGCCGTCACTGAGCGCGGCCAGGGCTTCCTGGATGACGCGGTTTTCCAACTCCCCGCCACCGACCGTGCCCAGGATGTGCCCATCCGGATAGACCAGCATCTTGCTGGTGGCGTGGCGCGGCGTCGAGCCGCTGGCTTTGACGACGGTGCACAGCGCGGCGGGCTGGTGGGTGGATTCGAGTTCGGAGAGGGATTGATATATAGGGTTCATTCTCAAAGGAGTTTTCTTATCGCTTCTTTGAGAAGAGGAAGATCGTCCTGGATGGTATCCCAAACAATCGAGAAATTGACGTTGAAATATTCATGAACGATTTTATTGCGGATGCCGGTCATTTTCGTCCAGGGTATCTCAGGGTGTTCGACCTGGAACTCATCCGAAATATTATTGGCGGCTTCGCCGATAATCTCGATTTCGCGTACGACTGCGTCTTTTGCCATTGCGTGGGAAAGAAATTCATTTTCAGATAATCCCCGCGTGTAACCTTCGACCATTCCGATTGCGTCAAGAATGTGGCGTAAATAAACGGTATCATCCTTCTTCATAGATGATCACTTTCTCTTTTTCGATGTAAGGAAGAATATAGGGGCTGATACTGTCTTCGGCGACCAGATCCACGGGACGGCCAAGGGCTTTCTGCAGATTTTCTTCGATGTCAATCAACTTGAAAAATCCCAATTTGGGGCGGGCATTTGACGGCTTGAGCGTAATAAGTAAATCTATGTCGCTGGATGTCGTTGCTTCGCCGCGTCCAAAAGACCCAAACACTGCCATGCGACTGACATAAGGTTTGAGCAGAGGAATTGCTTTTTTGCGGATTTCTGCGAACCGGTCCATAGCTACATTTTACCTTACATTAACAATACATAACTGCTGATAACGGCCCCATTGCGGTTGCCATTCGAGTTCGGGGTTGTCCGCCAGCGGTATGCTGACCACGCGGCACGGCGTCGAACCGCTGGATTTGACCATGGTGCACAGGGCGGCGGGCTGGTGGGTGGCTTCGATTTCGGCGAGGGATTTGTAAATATGATTCATACGACTTATATTCTTCTGATTGATTGTGAATTTCGAACTTCCAATATAACTATACCACGGTTGATTTTTCAAGGGCGATTGGCATATTGTCAAGGGCAATGGGTAAGCAAATGGCGCAAAGTATACGAATCCAAGTCACATAGTTGCCAATTCTGTAAGCTCTTGGCCTGTAAGGCAATCCAGGAATTCTGCAAGGTATGTAGAGTCCAGCCATAATGTATTTTTGCATCGGCACTAAAAACTTGCTCCTCCATTATCCTTATTGGATCTCTTGCAAGCGCAATTACCTGAACACTTAGGCCCAGGAGGGCAAGAAGCAATACAATAATCATATCCTTTATATTTTTTTGTGCATATTCAATTGCAGGTGCGACCAAAAACCCAAGAATAGGAATAATTGGTGTCAAAAGGCGCGATCCCCATGAGACGCCTCCGTCCCAAGCGTACCATGATGCTATTGTGACAAGATAAGCCAGTATCGTTATCATGCAGGCAATAGCCAATGCTTTTTCTCTTTTGTAGAAGAACCAAGTGCCAGGTATGGCCAAGGTTAATATCGGAGAATATAGAAAAATCGAACGGCCAGGACTGAGAAGTACTCCATACAAGCCAAACAATAGTGATGAACTAAAATGTTCGCTGCTACTATATCCAAAATTGAGTGGAGAGGCAAACCTGACCCAGTTATAGAGCGCCAGAGCGATCAAGCCAGCAAAAATGATTGCACCTGACCAGATTGCTGTTCGTTTGCTATGCAAAATAGCGAAAACCCAAATCGGAAAAGCAATTAAATTTGTGGGTCGGAAAAGAATTGAGATGGCAAACGCTAAACTGCTGGAATAAGGTTTTTTGTATGCCGCAAAACACAGGCTGGTCATTAAAAATGCACCTGCTCCAACTTCTGATAAGAGTCCTCGGGATTGATACCACCAGTCTGAGCATATTCCTGTAAGTAATACTGTTATTATTGTTGTTCTCCAATCGAAATAGCGTTTTAGCAAGAAGAAAAGGGCTGTCATCGCTAATGCCCCATAAAGCGCGTTAATTTTAATTGCCAATCTTACACCGGCTATGGATGGTGCGGCTTCATACCCGTATAAAAAGAAAGGTTGGTCGTATTGTTTTTCTGCCAGCTTGTAAACTATTGCTATGCTGAACACATTACCTGGAAAGTATTTTCCATACAAATGGTTATCGTGTCCAATTTGACCGATACTGAGAACGTTTTGCAGTTCTTGGAGTTCATCAATAGCCAAACTTCCACGCGTCGCCAAAGACAAACCGGTTGCAAAAACCGTAACTTCATCGCTGAGTTGCAGATTTCCCCTTGAAGTTATCCCATAGAAAAATAGGAAAAATGAGAAAAACGCCAAACCCACCGCATATATAGTTTTGTTTGCCATCCGAAGCTAGATAAGCTACTCCCATCAAATCCTTGTGCGAGATAATACTTCTCACGCCAGTTCTTTCGCCTGCACACGCACGCGGATGGCTTCCACCAGGGCATGCACATACACCAGGCCTGCCTTGCTCGGGTTTTTCTCCAGATGCTTCCAGCGCCGGGCTTCGAAGAACAGGCAGGTGCGCAGGTCGGTCAGGGATTGGGTCAGGTCCCGGTTCGCTTTGTGCAGGGCAACGCCCTGTTTGGCGACTTTGCGGCATTTTTGGACTGAACCCCAGTGTTCGTAGCCGTTGAAGGATTGGGCGAAGGGGATGATATTCTTCCATGCCGCGCGGCGGGAGGGGAGGTCGCCGTCAATCAGTTGAGAATTGGGTATTTTATTCATTGATCACCTTTCCAGTAGTCCCAGGACAACCGGCAGCAACTGCTTTTTGCGCGAGACCACGCCTTCTGCCAGCCGCGTCCCATCCGGCTGGGGCGGGTAGGGCAGGTCGGAGAGTTCGGGTGGCTCATCGGTCAGGATCAAGCGGCTGGAGCCGTTGACCACGTCGGTTACCATCAGCATGGCGAAATCCAGGCCGCGCTTGTCGCGCAGGGCGGTCAAGGCGGCACGCAGGCTTTCGAGGTGCTCGGCCAGTTGCAGCAGGTCGGTGACTTCGGCCTGGGCAATGGCGAAGCGGTAACCTCCGGCCTCGTAGATTTTCAGGTCGGTGCTGACGATCTCGTCCGGTTTTCGGGCTGAAAGTCCGGCGCTGGCGCTCAATACCTGCTTGCCGAAGGATTGCACGGTCTCGCCTGCCAGGGGGCCGCCGCGAGCGAAAGCCCAACGTCCCAGCCGCTCGGCGGCCTTATTGTCACGTTCAGTGGTGGTTGGCGAAGTCAGGACGAGCGTATCCGAGAGCAGACCGGCCAGCAGCATCCCGGCCAGGGGCGGCGGGGCGCTCAACCCGGCCTCCTCGACCTGCTCCGAGACCAGCGTGCTGGTGCTGCCGACGATGTCTACTGTGAAGCGGATCGGTACGTGCGTGGACGGGTTGCCCAGGCGGTGGTGATCGAGTATCTCCAGCAGTTCGGCCTCTTCCAGGTTGGCAATCGCCTGGCGCGGCTCGTTGTGATCCACCAGGATGACTTTCAGGCGCGGCGGGTTGAGCAGGTCGCGCTGACGGCAGATGCCCACGTACAGGCCTTTTTCGTCCACCACGAAGAAGTCGTCGCCCTCCTCCCGCAGGATTTTATTGAGCGAGTCACGGATGCGGCTGTTGGCGGCAAACTTGGGAACGTCGGACTTGCAGGCCTCGCGGCAGGGAATATCCAAAATCTCGGCCAGGCGCAGTTCCTGCCGCTGCGGGTGCAGACCGACCAACTGGCTCACCAGCCCGAACAGACTCGTCCCCGTGACCAGGCCGCGCGGCGTGCCGTCTTCGTCCACGACCGGAGCCACGCCCCAGGTACGCGAAGCGATCGCCCAGGCCTCTCGCAGGGGTGAATCCGGTTTGGCTGTATCCAGGCGGCGGGTCACGGCCTCGAAGCGGGGCGAGGCGTCGTTCAGTAGGAACGGAGCATCCAAACCCACCTTTTTCAGCGCCCAGGCCGTCTGTGGGTTGACCGCCCCGGCGCGCGCCGCGAGCGTATCCGCGCCATCGCGCTCGCGCAACAGCCAGGCATAGCCCATCGCCGCCGCGACGGTATCCGTATCCGGGTTGACATGTCCGATGACGTAGATTCGATCTGCCATAAATCTATCCGGGGTTATCTGTGTTGATCTGTGGTTGCTTTCAGCGCCATCCACACTTTCTCTGGCGTGACCGGATTCTCATCAATGTTGACTCCAACCGCATCTAGTATAGCATTTCCTACCGCTGGTGCAACCCCATCCATAGGGATTTCGGCCACGGCCTTGACGCCGAAGGGATGGCTCGGCTCGAAGGTCTCGACGAAGATGGTATCCAGTTCCGGCATCTCGTCGGCGCGGAAGATGTGATAGCGGTCGAAATCTTTCACAAAGGGCTGGCCTTTCTCATCATACAGCATTTCCTCGCATACCGCATAGCCCAGCGCCTGGGTCATACCGCCTTCAACCTGGCCGGAGGCGGTCAGCGGGTTGACGATCACGCCGCCATCCACCGCCATGACCAGTTTGTCCACCCTAACCGCGCCGGTTTCGGTATCCACCGTCACCTCGGCGAATTGCGCCGCAAACGGGGGCGGGGAAGAAGACGAGACATAGGAGGCTACGCCCATGATCTGTTCCTGGTCGGCGTGATGGAGGGTATCAAGGGCGATTTCGGTTAATGAGATTGCTCTGTCGTCCGGGGCGATTGCCTGTTTGTTGGAGAGTCGGATAGTCTGATAGTCGGATAGCCCTAGCAGTTTCGCTGCACGGATTTTGATGCGTTCGGCGCACTGCTGCGCGGCCTTGACCACCGCCGCGCCGGAGATGTAAGTTGTAGATGACGCATAAGCACCCTTGTCGAATGGGGTAAAGTCGGTATCCGAGGAGTAGACCAGGATATCCTCGGTTGGGACGCCGAGCACTTCGGCGGCCATCTGCGCCAGGACGGTGTCGGAACCAGTTCCCAGGTCAGTTGCGCCGACGAGCAGGTTGAACGAACCGTCGTCGTTCATCTTGATGGACGCGCCGGCCATATCAAGATATGGAATGGCGGTACCTTGCATGACCATCGCGACGCCAATTCCTTTCCTGTTAGGGCGGAGTCCTCCCGCCCCTGGACGGGGAGACCCCGTCCCTACATGCCAATTTGGATTTCCGTATTTCTCATCCCACCCAATGGCCGCCTTTCCCTGCCGCACGCACTCCTCCAGCCCGACCGTGTGGATGATTTCGGGATGCGGCTCGCGGCCTTCGTTCCAGGCTGTGGAGAACGGATGAAATTCTCCTGGGCGGATAGCGTTCTTCAGGCGGAATTCGAGCGGGTTGAGCCCGAGTGCGCGGGCGATCTTCTCCATGTGGCGCTCGACCGCCCAGAAGCCCTGCGGCACGCCGTAGCCGCGATAGGCGCCAGAGGGGGTGTGATTGGTGTAAACAATGTCCGCATAAAAGCGGATATTCGGCAACTTGCGGTATTCGCCATCGCCCACGTACAGCGCCATGGACTTCTGTCCGGTGTTGCCGGTCACGGTTAGGGCGTGGCAGCCGTATGCGCCCGTGTCGCTCAGGATGTACATCTCGTTGGCGGTCATCGTCCCGTCCCGCTTGACGCCGGTCTTCACGCTGATGCGCATCGGGTGGCGCGAGCGGGAGGCGGTGAACTCTTCCTCGCGGCTGTACTCGCAGAGCACCGGGCGGCTGGTGGCGATGGTCAGGTGGGCGGCCACGTCCTCGATTAGGACCTCCTGCTTGCCACCGAACCCCCCGCCGATTCTCGGCTTGATGACCCTTATCCGCTTGACAGGCAATCCCAACACCGGGGCCAATTGCCTGCGGACGTGGAACGGGACCTGGGTGCTGGTGCGGATAACCAGGCGGTCGTCCTCGTCCCAATACGTCACCGCCACGTGCGGCTCGATGTGCGCCTGCTGGACTTTGGGGACAACGTACTCAGCCTCGAAGATTTCATCGGCCTCGGCAAAGCCTTTCTCTACATTGCCGATGTCAATGCGGATTTCGGCGGCCAGGTTCTTCGCCGGGTCGCAGACCGCGAAGGGGATGTATTCCGGTTCATCGTGTAGGATCGGCGCGCCAGGTTTCATCGCTTCGGTGGAGTCAACCAAGGTGGGTAGGATTTCGTAGTCCACGTTAATCAGACGCAGGGCTTGCTCGGCAATTTCTGGAGTCTCCGCGGCGACGAAGGCGACCCGGTCACCCACGAAGCGGACTTTATTATCCAGTGAAAAACTATCCAGCGGGCCGGGGATGGGATCGGATTGACCGGCAGTAGAGTAGACGACGCGGGGAATATCTTGCCAGGTCAGCACGGCCGCCACGCCGGGAAGGGCACGCGCCTCACTGGTGTCAATCTTCTTGATGCGGGCGTGGGCGTGCGGCGAGTGTAGTACTTTGGCGTGCAACATGCCGCGCAGCTCGATGTCCGCGGCGAAGGCGGGCTTGCCCTGCGCCAGTTTGACGGCGTCCACCTTGACCTCCGGCTTGCCCACCACTTGATAGGGCTTCGCCTCCGGCGCGACGACGATCTTGGGCGCGACTTGCGTAGTGACCAGCGATCCGTTGTCAGTTATCAGTTCTACAGTGGGGGGCATTTCAGGTGTGGCCGCGAAACTACTGATTGCTGATAACTGTTCACTGTTCACTGGCTCACCCCGCAAGACCGCCGCAGCGCGCAATACGGCTTGCACAGGTTTCGCGTAGCCAGTACAGCGACACAAAACACCACTGATCGCCTCACGAACCTCGGTTTCAGTTGGGTTGGGATTCTTGTCGAGCAAGGCTTTTGAAGCCAGGATTTGCGCTGGGGTACAGTAACCGCACTGGATTGCGCCGGTTTCGATGAAAGCTTGCTGGAGAGGATGGAGACCCTCGGTCTTCTTCCAGCCTTGGTCGGGAACCTGTCCCAGCGCCTCGATAGTGACAATGGTATGACCCACGGCCTGCGCTGCAAGGATAAGACCGGCGTTGACCGTCTTGCTGTCCAGCAGAACGGTGTCCGCGCCGGTCAGGCCATGTTCGTCGCCGAATTTGACGCCGTAGTAGCCGAGGCGGCGCAAGGCGGAGAGGAGGGATTCACCTGCGGGACAGGTGGTTTCATGGGAAGTACCGTTGATGGTCAAAGAGAGATTCATGGTTATGCTCCTTTGGACCTCTCCCCTGGCCCTTCCCCTCGAAGGGGAGAGGAGTTTAAGCGGTCAGTAAGAGTTTGGTTGCAGAAAGGGGGCAGGGGGTTAGGTCTGCTTGCCAACAAGCCACGCAGTCAACGTCGCAATGCCTGTTAGCAGCAACCCAATCACCGCCACCATTAGGCTTTGTATAAGGGAAATGAACCCCAGGAACATGTACAACATGCCAGGAGCATCGGGCAGTGTCCAGGTAGGAACGGCATCGTTGAGTGTATAGCTCCAGAGGATGGGGAGAGCCAGGAGGTAAATTGTGGTAAGTACAAACGACAGGGTGGTCTCAGACGCCGAACGCGCGCTGAGGCGGAAAGCTTTCAACCCGAGCATGGTCAACAGCCAGGCGATGAGCAGGGCGATGGCGGAGGTGATGGCGCAGAAGAGGATGATGTCTGCCTGGCTAACGAGCGAGCTGAGCGAGTACGTCCGGCCGTCCAAAACGGCGTAGCGCAGGTTGAAGAGCAGCACGTACAGGAGCGCGCCAGCCAGCAGCCATGCGATTTTACGTCCGCGTTTCAGGAAAACCACGGTGGCAGGGATCGCGGCCAGCAGCAGGGCCGCCAGCCCTCGCCAGGTGCGCTCGCGGAACAGGCGTTGAGATCGCGCCACGTCCATTGCTTGCTGGTAAGTATCCACTACATCTTGACCAGGCTCAACCAAAACTTTGGTCGCTCGCTCACCAATAGCAGGGATATAAGTCTGCTCAAGTTGAATCTGCTGGTAAGCTACTGCATCGTGAATGGCTGCTAACTGCACATCGGACAGGTTCAGCATATTGGTCAAAACATGCCCCTGGTTCGAGGCGGGGATATTCGCGCCCAGCAGCACTGCGACGGTCGGAGCCACGTCCACCATCTGGATATCTGGATAGGAGCCGGGTTTCACTCCCGCGCCGACCATCACGAACGGTTCGATCAGCGTGAGCGGGTCCTGGCCGCCGTGCCCGCCGCGGTCAATCTGGCCGTGATCGGAGAGCACGATAATGGTATCCTGTGACGGGTCCAGGTTGGTGACGATCTCGCGCAGGAGTTCGTCCGAACGGTTGGCAGCAGCATCCCAGCGCGGGTCGAGCGGGCCGCCCTCGTGATGTCCTGCATAGTCCACCTGGTCAATGTGGATCAGCACCAGTTGGTAATCCTGGGTGAGCCAGGGCAGGGCGGCGTCCACCACTTCGCGGTCGGCAGCATTGTCTTCGCCGGGGGTGTAGAAGCCGGCGTCCACGCCGCTTTTTACGAGCATCTGCTCGAACCACGAGTAACCCGAAACGGCGGTCTTCTGGCCGATCCGGTCGGCGGCGGCGAAGATGTCATCCTGGGTGAAGGTGCGGACATGGGATTTGTCTGGCGGGTTGAGCGGCTGTCCATCGTTGATGTCGGGCCATGCGCCGGTCAGGAGTGCTGTCCAAGCCGGATTGGAGAAGGATGGCGGACGGCTGTGCATGGTGGCTTGCGCGCCCTGGCTGCGCAGCTCGTTCAGAAATGGCATCACGCTGATATTTCGCGAGGTATCCTCGCGCAGGGCGTCTATCAACACGAACACCACCTTGTGGGTCAGCGGGGCGCCCTGAGCGTAGTCGAAGGGTTCCCCTGGCGCGGGTGGGTTATCCTTCAGCGGCGAGCGATATTCGAACATCGAACCCATCAGGCCTGCCGTCCAGACGTAGGCTCCAACTGCAATGATAAGACAGGCAAGGATGCCGAGGATGAGCCAGAAAGATTTTTTCAACACTTTTCTCCCGAAAGATTTTCTTTGATGAATTTTTGGCGGAGGCGGTTGATCGGGGCGCGTTCGCCGGTGGTTTCGTCTACGTAGTACCAATGTTCCCAACCGTTGCAGGGAGCGTCTTGGGCTACAGAGCCAGTCTTATGGATCGAACCGATGAAATCTTTATATTTGATATTGCCATCTGATAAGATAGTAGCCGTTTTTTCATTCTTGCCGCCGAAGAACAAGGTCTGACCGGGTTTCAGGAGTCCGTTTTCCAAGAGGTTGCCAAAAGGAATTCTTGGCTCATTTTTCTTACGATTTACAATGTAAACGTCCTTATCAACGAACATTGTTGGTTGGATTGTATCAATTCTCTCTTGCGCAATTTTGATATATGTTTCATCGCGCTCAATGCCAATCCAGTCACGCTGAAGCTTTTTTGCGACTGCACCAGTCGTACCGGAACCAAAGAATGGATCGAGCACAATGTCGCCTGGATTGGAACTTGAAAGAATAATACGATACAGCAGCGCCTCGGGTTTTTGCGTGGAATGGGCCTTTGCGCCGTTGATCTTTATGCGCTCGGAGCCAGAACAAATTGGAATAACCCAATCTGAGCGCATTTGCAGATCGTCGTTGAGGGCTTTCATGGCGTGGTGGTTGAAAGTATATTTTGCACCTTTTTTCTTTTGCGCCCAGAGCAAAGTTTCGTGTGCATTTGTAAACCGGACTCCCCTGAAATTGGGCATTGGGTTTGTCTTGACCCAAATGATGTCATTCAAAATCCAAAAATCCAAATCTTGTAAAATCGCGCCGACGCGGTAAATGTTGTGATACGAGCCAATGACCCAGATGGTGCCGGTTTCTTTTAGCACACGGCGGCAAGCGGAGAGCCAGGCGCGGGTGAATTCATCGTATTCTTCCAAACTTTCGAACTTGTCCCACTCATCGTCCACTGCATCCACGCGTGTCATGTTTGGCCGCCACAACTCGTTGCGCAGTTGCAAGTTATACGGTGGGTCGGCAAAGACTAGATCCACCGAGGCCTCAGGCAATTGGGCGAGAACTTCGGTGCAGTCACCGGGGAGGATGGTGTCAAGGGGGAGGCTATTTGCCACGTTATTATTCAATCTTATCTCGCTTGGTAATATTGTGGCGAGCACAGAGGAGTTGAATGTTGTCAACTATGAGAGATGAGCCACCTTTGGAAAATGGGATGATGTGGTCAAAGTGCAAATTATTGGTAGAACCACATATTACACATTTTCCACCATCGCGTTTCCATACTTCAGCTTTGACAGCACTTGGAATCATGCGGTTATGTTCTAAATCTCGTCTTTGGTCTTGTTCAATTTCTTGATAGGAAGCAAGCTCTAGACGGAATTTGAAAACTATTCGTCCTTTACTTTCTTCGAGCCATGAATCAACTGAGTGAAATAAGCCATTGTAAACCCAGATGCCATTGCGTAATTTCTCGTATACTTTTACTCGCTCTGGTGAGTTTCCCCTGACTTGATAACCTTTGGCGGCTTCATAAAATAATCCATTTTGAGTAAGCTTGCCTCTTTCAGTTATCATCGGCTGGTCATGCTCTTTTGGATTATTTATACCTTTCGTTTTTGCTATATCATGACCTTCATAGCAAAGCACCTTACCCTCTTCTAAAACTTGGTCGGCATATGGAGCGCCTAGACGAATACTCATTAGAATTACGGAATAATCGGGTTTAAGACGAAAATTCATACCCCGTTGAAGATTGACTCCTTCAATCTGGCACATCTCTAAGTAAGTGAGAATATCGCCGGGTTTTGCGTTCATGGCAGTTCTATGTTCGGATAATTTTTCTGATGCACCATCACCTCCCGCACCACCCGGAACCCGACCGACTCATACAGCCGGAAAGCAGTGGTGCGGTAACTTTACTTAATGCACACTCTCCGCGCATCTCTTCGCCAGCACCGCCGCGACCTCGCTGCGATATTCGGCGTGAGCCCACTCGTCGGCTGCCTCGGCGAAGGCGTTGCGGGCTGCCTCCTCCACGCCGCCCGGTTCGTTGCCGTCCATCGCCAGCAATGGGGACTTGCCCCAGCCGCCCAGCGCCAGGCGCGTCCGTCCGGAAGGCCATTGCGCCAGCGCGGCGCAGACGATGGGCTTATCGGCTGGCGTGCGGGCGACACTCTCAAAGGCGAGCTTGACATTCAAAGGGATTACGATTTTGGTGATGAGTTTGTCTCGCAAATTATCAGCGCGAAACGGAAGCAGGTCACCGAGACCGATCACTGATGACTGATTACTGATTACTGTTACTTTCGCGTCCAAAGCCAGCATTGCCGTAGTGAACGTCGAGCGGCCATCGCACGCGACGAGCGTCCCGGCGACGGTGGCCATCTGGCGCAAGTTGAAGGTTGTTTCCAGGCGGATAGTCTCCTGCAAGGCAGGCGGGATGTGCGCCGAATCGAGCAGGGCCTGCAAGGTGGCCGTTGCGCCGATTTCCAGCTTGTTCCCGCTTTTATGGATTTTGTTCAATCCCAGCGCCTGCAAGTCCACAACAGCGAACCGCTCTGGCGAGGGACGGTTGAGCGAGGTCCCGCCTCCGAGGGGGCGGGTATCCGGTTTCGACAAGAGCCGGGTGGCTTCGTCAAGAGTTTTGGGGCGATGATATTCAGAAATCATAATAGTCTCACTGGTCTGAATGGTCTGAATAGTCTAACTGGTCGTCCTGGGGGAGGTTGATTTCGTAGGGCGCGGAAGGTTCTTTGATGGAATGAGTTTTGGATTTGGTGAGATACGAAATCAGGGCATTGATCTGTCGTTTGGAGCTCTGGGCTTTTTCGTAGGCGATGCTAAATTGCTGTTTGGTGATGTAATTCTGGTCGAGGGCAGTGTACAAAGCAGACTGTGCTTCTGATGCTGAACGGCGGGCGTAACCAAGGAATCGTACAAATTCAGAATCAGAGCCGGAGTCTAACCCCTCGGCGATGTTGAGCATGACTGAATTTGCCGAACGCCGTATCTGGTCGCGCAGTCCAAAATCGCGCCCGAACTCTCCCCCTGACGTGAATTGATAAACGAGGTTGGTCAATTCTCGAGCTGTTTGCCAGGCGTGAATGTCCTCGAACCGTTTGATGGTCGCCATGCCTCTATTATAACAAGACACTGGGCATCTCGACTGGTTCATCAGGCAAGACGAATTAGACTAATAAGATCAATCAGACCAGTAAGACTAATCAGGATACACTTTCCAGCCTAGCTTTTCCAGGATATCTGGATCGGGTGATTCAGGCAGGTTCATCAGGAGTGCATTGGCTTCGGCCAACAGAGTGCCATCCTGGCTATAGATGGCGGAGGTGGCTTCGGCGGCGCGTCCCTTGTCGCGACCGGCGCGGCCGACCACTTTCAACGGTTGGCCGACGGGCACGTTCTTGCGGTATCTCACTTCCAGTTTGCCGGTGAACATGAAGCGCGGAGCCGCTGGGTCGCTCATCAGGGCGCGGCCGGCTGTCTCGTCCAGGATGGCGGCGACGATGCCACCGTGCAGCACGCCGGGATAGCCCTGGAAATGCTCGGGGGCGGTATAGTCCGCCATTATTTCCCCAGGACCGGTTTCGTAGAACTTCAGGTGCAGTCCAACGGGATTTTCGATGCCGCACACGAAGCATTTGCGCGAGTTGGGTTGTTTGTTCATGTGTGTATGATAGACTCCTTGATGCAGCTATATTTTATTACAAGTTTTTCTAAAAGACCGGAATCACCTCTTGTATCCTGGGCAAATCAGGACTACGATTTGCGGGTTTATTTGTGAAGAGTAAAAATGTATGACAATTTCTTCTTCCGATGAACGTGACCTGGTCACCTCGTTCAAGCGTGTTCTCGTCGGCAGGCCGCTGCCCACGCACGAAGCGCCGCACCAAACCATCGGCAAGACGGTTGGTCTGGCCGTCTTCGCCTCGGATGCGCTTTCTTCCACCGCTTATGCCACCGAGGCTATCCTGGAAGTGCTGGCTTTTGCTGTGCCCCTGGCCGGCATGGCCGTGCTGGGTTACTCGATTTACATTTCCATTGCCATCATTTTCCTGCTGGCAGTTGTGACCATTTCCTACCAGCAGACTATTCACGCCTATCCGGGCGGCGGCGGGGCGTACATCGTTGCCCGCGATAACCTTGGCGAACTGCCAGCCCAGACCGCCGGCGCGGCCTTGCTGACCGATTACATCCTGACCGTCTCGGTCAGCATCTCCTCCGGGGTGGCGCAGTTGGCCTCCGGCTTTCCGGCGCTGCATCCCTACCGCGTCGAGATCGCCGTCGGCCTCGTTCTTATGATGATGATCATCAACCTGCGTGGGGTGAAGGAATCGGGCGTCACCTTTGCCATCCCGACCTATTTTTTCCTCGGGGTAACGCTCATCACCATCGGCATCGGTTTTTTCAAATACTTTACCGGCGGACTGGATGCGGTGACGGGCGTGACCCCGGCCGCGGTCGAGGCGGCGCGCGGCGTGACCCTGTTCCTGATCCTGCACGCCTTCTCCAGCGGCTGCACGGCCCTGACCGGCGTGGAGGCCATCTCCAACGGCATTACGGCTTTCAAGGAGCCGAAGAGCCGCAACGCAGCCACCACGCTCATCTGGATGAGCGCCATCCTATCGGTGATGTTCTTCGGCATCACTTTCCTCTCGAATTCCATCGGCGCGCAGTTCTCGCAGACCGAGACGATCATCTCGCAACTGGGGCGCACGATATGGGGAGCAGGCTTGATGTGGTATGTGCTGTTGGGCAGCACCACGCTCATCCTCGTCATGGCGGCCAACACTTCGTTTGCCGATTTTCCCCGCCTGGGCGCGCTCCATGCAGGGGACGGCTTCCTGCCCCGGCAGTTGACTTTCCGCGGCAGCCGCCTGGTCTTTTCTAATGGCATCGCCGCGCTGGCCGGATTTGCATCCTTTCTTATCATCGTCTTCAAAGCCGAGACCACCGCCCTCATCCCCCTTTATGCCATCGGCGTATTTCTCTCGTTCACTCTCTCGCAAATCGGCATGGCCGTGCGCTGGTGGAAATCGGGGCACCTCAAACCGGATGAGGAATTCGTCCAGCAGGGTGGCACGGTGCGTCATGACCCGCGCTGGAGACTCAAATTGGCGATCAACGGTTTCGGAGCAGTACTGACAGCCATCGTCATGATCGTGTTTGCCGTGACCAAGTTCCTCGACGGGGCATGGATCGTCATCGTCCTCGTCCCAACCCTGGTGCTCATTTTCTTCCGCATCCACCATCACTACAGGGATGTGGCTGCCAATCTCTCTTTGGAGGATTTCGGTGAGGCGCCGCGCGTCCAGCGCAACCGCGTGCTGTTGCTCATCAGCGGCGTGCATCGCGGCGTTCTGCACGCCCTGCGCTATGCCCGTTCGTTCTCCAACGATATCACTGCCGTTTATGTTTCTGCTGACCCGCTGGAAGAGGAAAAACTCAAAAATAAGTGGGCAACCTGGGGCGACGGTGTGCGCCTGCACATCATCGCATCGCCCTACCGCCGCCTGATCGAGCCGCTGATCGCCTACATTGACCAGATGGCCGATCAACTCGGTCCGCACGAGATGCTGACGGTGGTTGTGCCACAGTTCATACCGGCGCAATGGATCTACAGCGGCCTGCACATGAACACCGCCTCGCTGCTGCGCAAGGCACTGCTCAAACGGCCTGATATTGTCATCATGGAAGTGCCTTACCATCTTGGACAGAATGAGCCTCAGGAAAATGCGGTGTAGTTCTTAACACGAAGGACAAGAAGTTCCACGAAGAAAAAAAGAACGCAAGGCAAGTAGCCTCCGTGCTCTTTTCTTTGTGCTCCCTTGTGTCCTTTGTGTTTAATCATTTTTCCCCGGCGGGGCGAAGAGTTCAGCCAGGCGGCGGGCGCCATCCTGGTTGGTGACAGCCAGCACCTCATCTTCGAGTTTAAGCGCGGTGTCGCCGCGCGGCAAAATGACCTTCCCGTGCCGGATGATACCAGCAATGACGCACTGGTCAGGCAGACCCAGGTCCTTGATGGCAACCCCGATGGCCTTCGCGCCCGGTGGGATCTTCTCCTCCACCAGCGAGTAGCGCCCCCGCCTCAGTTTGAGCAGGGTCATCATATCGCCCAGAGACATCTCCTCCTGAATGAGGTGCGCCAGCACGTTGGCTGAATTGAGGGCCACATCCACGTGGAAATTTTCATTGAAAAGCCAGGCGTTGCGCGGATTGTTGACGCGGGCGATGATGCGCGGCACGTTGAACATCTCGCGCGCCATGTAACACAGTACGAGGTTGTTGGCGTCGGTATCCGTGGTGGCCGCCAGCACTTGCGTATTACGGATACCGGCGCCCTCCAGCACCTGCGGGTCAATGGGAGAGCCTTCGTAAATGACCTCGGTGGGCAGTTCACGGTGCAGGCGCGCGAGCAGTTCGCGGCGGTGTTCGATGACGCGCACCTGATAATTCTCGGATAACAGAACCGCAGCCAACTGAGCGCCGGTTCGTCCGCCTCCAGCAATGATGACGAACATGTCAGGCCTCCTTTCCGGTCAGGCTGGCGTGCAGGGTGGCTATGCCAGTCTTCGTGGTGCTGAATATCAGCACATCTCCGGTTTCCAGCACGGTATCCGCAGCAGGCAGCGACGAGCGCCCGGAGCGGGTCAGCGCCACCGGCAGGCAGGGTTCGGCCTTGCCCAGCAGTTCGCCCAGTTTGCGGCCATTCCACTGCTCGGGGACGATCGTTTCGTACACTTCCACCTCGCCATTACCGGCCGAAAAGACGGTATGCACGGCAGCGCCGCCGAGCAGTTCCTCGATGCGCTGCGCGCCCCAGGCGGTGGAACTGACGATCTGGAAGCCGAACGCTTCCAGCACCGGGCGCAGGTTTGGGTCATAGTTGCGCACGACCACGTGGGGGACTTTGTAAACCGTGCGGGCTGTGTGGGCGACCACGGCGTTGAGCGTATCCGAATTGGTCACCGCCGCCAGGCCCTCGGCCTTGTCAATCCCGGCGCGTTCCAGCACCTCCTTCGAGAGCGCCTCGCCGGTCACGGTTCGGCCGCGAAAATCGGGCTCCAACCGCTCGAAGGACTGCTCGAAGCTGTCCACCACAGTCACCTGGTGTCCCTGCTGGAACAAGCGGTAGGCCAGTTCCGAACCCAGGCGTCCGCATCCAACGACAATCACGTTCATATCTCACTCCTTCAGCCAACCTGTTTTTTACGGCACCTGATACGGCACGTCAGTAATGATGATGCCGGGTTTGGATAACAATTCGCTGCGCAGCAGGTTGGCGGTATTCGTGTGCAGCAGGTTGTGCCAGGGTTTGGATGGCACGAACTGCGGCACCACAATTGTAATCGTTTCATCCGGCTGGCGGTGAGCAACGATTTCCTCGATGTATTCGAGCAGCGGCTCGATGAACAACCGGTATGGGGAATCCAGGATGACCAGCCGGACGCCCTCGCCCCAAGTTTCCCACTTCTGGCGAACTTTTTCCGCCTCCAACGGGTCAATCGAGACGTGCACGGCGGTAATATCATCCGAAAGGCGGCGGGCATAACGCAGCGCCTCCAACGTGCCTTGATGCACACCGCTCAGAGGCATGATGACGCGGTGGCGCGCGGCGCGCGGCGGGGCGCCGGCAAAGGTATCCAATGATAAACCTTTCGAAAGCGAATTGTAATGGCGGTGTATCAGGGAAAACATCATGACCAGTAAAGGCAACAGGATCAGCACCACCCAGGCGCCGTCCCGGAATTTGGTTACTGCAAAAACTACCGCGACAACAGCAGTACACACTGAGCCAAAGCCGTTGATGATCATCTTGATCGGCCAATTCTTCTCGAAGTGAAGTGTCGAGCCGCGCTCAGGGCGCTCTTCGCCGGGTTTGAGCCGGCCGATCTTTAGCCAGCGATTTGACATACCGGCTTGCGATAATGTAAAGGACAGGAATACTCCGATAGCGTATAACGGAATGAGTCGGGTGACACTTGCCTGGAAAATCACGATCAATAAAGAGGCGATTAATGCCAGTGTAATTATGCCATACGAGAAAACCAACCGGCTGCCGCGAAAGGATAACTGCCGGGGCAGGAAGCCATCTTTGGCAACCAGTGCGCTCAGACGGGGGAAGTCTGCAAAGGCGGTGTTCGCAGCCATTACCAGGATGACGGTTGTGCCCACAATAACCGCAAGATATGGTAAACCGCGCCCATTGAATATTGTACGCGCCAGTTGCGAGATCACGGTCTCTGTTTCTGAAGGTAATGCCGAAGTAAAGTGAGCCAGGAAGAATACCCCCAGCATCAAGACCGCCAAGATACCGGCCATCCAAACCAGCGTGAGCCCGGCATTTCGGCTGCGCGGTTCTTTGAAGGCAGTAATCCCATTGGAAATCGCTTCCACTCCTGTCAGGGTGGTTGTTCCGCTGGCAAATGCCCGTAATATCAGGAACAGGGTTATGGGTTGCAAGACTTGCGGTACCTCAAGGTGCGGCGGATCGATAACAGTACCCAGGCTCCCTGTCAGATAGCGGAAGAAGCCAATGCCAACTGAAAGGAACATGGTTCCGAGGAAAAAATATGTAGGAAACGCAAAAGCGATTCCCGATTCTTTGACTCCGCGCAAGTTGATGAGCATAACGAACAGCACAAAGCCGACAGAAATTGGGACGCGATAACCAGACAATTCCGGGTAGGCTGATACAATCTGTGCCACGCCTGATGAAATCGACACGGATACTGTCAGAATATAATCTGTCAACAGGGCTGCGGCTGCGATCAGCGCAGGTAATTTACCGATGTTATCTCGAGCAACGATGTAAGCGCCGCCGCCATCCGGGTAAGCGTGGATGGTTTGTTCATAGGAAAGGGTCAATATTGCCAATAAAACTACTATTGCCAGCGAAATTGGCAAAGCATGGCTAAACGCCCCTGTGCCGGCCAGCGCCAGGATGATCAGGACTTCCTGCGGGCCGTAGGCAACAGAAGATAGCGCATCGGACGAAAATACCGCCAGGCCGATGAACTTGCCTATCGTCTGGTGCGGGGCGTCGGCGGTGGCCAGCGGACGGCCGAATAGCCAGTTCCGCCAGGTGCGCGGCGGGACGTATTCGGTCGTGCGCTGGATGATCGGCGTGCCGTTGGTTTCTTCGGGCAGCATGGTCAGTCTCACAAAAGAGAAACCCTCGCCGGGCGAGGGGCGAGGGCTATTATATTACGGATTTGGTTACTTTCTTGGTGGTTATAGCCTTTGCCACATCAGGGGTGCAAGTTCCCGTGAGCGGGCTGCAATGCGCTCTTCGTCAAGGGAAAGCACCTTCTTGTTCTTCATCAGGATTTCGCCTTTGCAGACCGTGGTATCAACCGTTGCGTCCACCAGCCCAAAGATGAGATGGCCGAGGAAGTTGGCTTCGTTGAGCGGCGTGGGAGGTTGGTAGTCGAGTATGGCGAGATCGGCGGGGCATCCCTCGGCGATCTCGCCCAGGCGCAGGCCAAACTGCCGCTCGCAAATCTCAGCGTTGTTCTGCAATAACAAAAACGGCGCTTCGACGAAAGCCACGCGCGGATCCCGGTTGTCGAGCCGATGCAGCAGATAGGCGCAGCGCATCTGGGCGAGCATGTCCGAGGACATCCCATCGGTACCCAGTCCGACCAACACGCCCTTCGCCAGCAATTTGAGCAGCTTGGTGACGCCTACCGCGTTGTTCATGTTCGATTCAGGATTGTGGACAACGCAGGTTTTGGTGTCAGCGAGAATCTGCATCTCGGCCTCTTCAATGTGGACGCAATGCACAAAGATTGACTTCTCGCCGGTGACGTTCAGCCTGTGCAGCCGTTCCACGGTTGGCACCCCGTACTTTGCCAGCGAGTCGGTTCGATCCGCCAAATCCTCAGCCACATGAACATGGCAGCCCACGCCGGCATCTTTTGCTATGCCCACGCATTTTTCGACTGTCTCGTCCGATATGGTGAAGGAAGCGTGCAGCCCCATCATGGCCGCGATCTGACCGTCGCCATATCCAGTTTTTTTGATGAAGCGCTCGTTTTCGGCGATCCCGCCACCCGGCGCATTGCGATCCGAGACCTCGTAGCAGAGCGAGGCACGGATACCTGCCTGGCGGACGGCCGCCTCGATCAAGTCGAGCGAGCCATCCCGCATGGATGGCGAGGCGTGGTGGTCAATGACCGTGGTCGTACCATTACGGATACACTCGATGAGAGGAATCTGGGCGGAAAGGGTAATATCTTCTGCTGAGAGCGCTTTATCGAGTTTCCACCACAGCTGCTCGAGGATCTCGACAAAATTGGCCGCTGGTTCTCCCGGGACGGCCATGCCGCGCGCCATAGTGGAATAGAAGTGGTGGTGTGTGCAGATAAAGCCGGGCAAAGTGATTTTCCCTGCGCAGTCAATCACTTCGGCTTTTGGAAAACGTTCCTTCATTTTGGCAGAATCGCCAACTGCTGCGACCAGTTCACCATCGGTGACAACCGATGCGTTCCACAGAACATGGTTGTTCTGGCCTAGTGTCACCACTATACCATTCTCAAATCGAGTTGGCATGAATTCTCCTTACAAGTTCGCTCTTATTTTGATGCTCAAATATGAGTATGAACATTTCTTCTCGAGCTTCGTTTTCGCCACGGATTAGCACAGATTGACACGGATTTATCTTTTTTAGTTCGTGAAAATTCGTGAAATCTGAGGCTAAGCTTCCCTTAGCATCGCAAGCTCCTCAGCGCTGCGCGCCCGCATGGTGATGGCGCCGACGAAGCACTTCTGCGCGCAGATCGAGCAGCCGATGCACCTGGCCGGGTCTGTCCGCGGCAGGCGTTTATCGTCGAGGGCGATCGCCAGGTAGGGGCAGCGGGCGCAGTTGCCGCACGAGACGCATAGTTCATGGTCGGTGTCTGAAACCTTCTTGACCGACGAGAGCGCCATGAAATCAACGATTGGACGTGGTTGGGCAATCCCAATCAATTCGCGTATCGATTGGATGCCGCGCTCTTGCATGAGGAACGCAGTGCCTGATGCAAGCTCCTCGATGATCCCAACGCCGTGTTTCATAGCAATCGTGCAGAACTGGACGGTCTTGACGCCCAGCGCCAGGAAATTCATGGCGGCTTTGTAGTTCATCGGACCAGCGTTGCCTGAGATTTCTATTCCTTCTGGTATGGCCTGCGCCAGTGATAAGTACGAAATAGGCGTGACCCCTTCGCCGCTCATGCCGACGATAACGCCCTCGTCCCATTTGCGGTTGCCCGAGGCTGGACGGAAAGCCAGGGTGGGGAAAGAGTTTGCCAGCGTAACCCCAGCCTTTTTATCTGGATACTTTGCGAGCACCTGCCGTATCGCCCGCAGGATCGGGATGATGGAGGTCACGGCGGCTGTCAATTTGAATAGCTTAGGGATGTCAGGGTTCCCGACCTCCATGATCCAGCCGATGATCTTGGCTGTAAGGGGTGCATTCTGGGAGACGATGTCGCCCTCGGTGCTGTCGCCGCCCTGCGGACACGATAACGAGTACTCGATACCCATCGCGCCGGCTGCTTCGAGCTTTTTCGTATTTGACTGCCAGCCGGCCGCGTCGCTCTCGTCGTGACCCGTCACCGGGCCGCCCGTGGAGGCCATCGTCAGCCGGTCGGGCCACTGCTTGATCAATTGTTCCACCTCCCGGCAGACACGCTCGAGCGGGTGTCCGGACACGTTGTCCGCGTTGGCGTATGTATAAGGGCTGAAGGTGAACATGTACTCGGACGGGATGTGGATCGGCACGTTGTCGAAAGCAGTCTTCATGATGGCGCCTGCCCAACCAGCTTCGTAGGCTTTTATCATCTGCTCCAACCCATCCGTGACCGGCGAGGCCGAGAGCAGGTAGGGCGAGCGGATCGGGCGTCCGAAGAACTCGGTTGCCAGGGATATAGGCACAGGGTTATAGCCGGGCAGTGCGTAGGTTGATTTGGTCACCTTCTCGATCAAAGGTTTTTGCTGGCCTTTCAGATAGGCGTCAATCTCAAGGGCTGCATTCTTGCCGGAGGCAGCCGCTTCGACCACAGTGGACGGGCCAGTGAGCATGTCGCCAGCGTAGAAGACGCCCTCGACTTGTTCGCGCGGCAACGTGGAGCGCATCCCAATTGCGATGACGACTGTGTTGATGTCGTTTCTCGCACTCTCTGTCCCCTTGATATCGCGCACATTGGCGGGATTGAAAGGCTGGCCTTCAGGAAGTTGAACCTTGATCGTCTCAATCCCCGAAATACCCTTTCCGTCTTTTTTGATCCGGCTGAGGCGGATTCGACCATTGACCTCGATGTCACGATCAACCAATTCCTGTCGTTCTTTGGCAGCCAGCGGCATCTCGGAAAGCTTTTCGAGCATGAAGATTTCGACGTGCCGGGCGCCTCGTTCTTTGGCGGTGATGGCGCAGTCCATGGCGGTCGCGCCTCCGCCGATTACAACCACGCGCCCATCGAAGCTGTATGCCTCTCGCCTGGAGAGCAGGTCAACCATTTTGATCGCCAGATCTTCGTTCTCGACACTAATCTGGATCGGTTTCCAAAGGCCAGCGGCCACACATGCGGCGTTGTAGCCCTGCGTCAGCAGACTCTTGGGATCCTCGATCTTCGTTCTGGTCTTTACCTTGATCTCACCCAGTGAAAGGAGAAAATCAATATCGGTCTCGACCACTTTTTTATCGAGATGCTGGTCTGGGATCAGGTTCATCATGCCGCCGAGTTGGTCGCGGGACTCGAAAACATCAACCGCGTAGCCCATCTGCGCCAGTGCAGCCGCAGCTCCAAGTCCGGCGGGGCCGCCGCCAACGACCGCGACTTTCGTCCCATTCGGGGCTGGTCTGGTCAGTTTTGGGATTCCTCCCAGGCGCTTTGCCATTTCGACCACGGTAGCCTGAATAAGAGGGATATTGATCGCCCCATCGAATTTCTTGTGCGTACAGGCTGCCATACAAAACCTGTCTGGGCAAACCATGCCGCAGACACCGCCAAGCGGGTTACTACTCATGATTTCACCGGCAGAGCGCTTGAAATCCGAGGGATTTCCAACGCGAGCCGCCATGATGAAGTCGAATGGCGAGCAATTGGCAGGGCAGGCCGCCTTGCACGGCTTCTCCTCGCAATACTCGCAGCGCAGTAATTCTGCCTGAAGTTGATGTTTGGTCATGATGAGCGTATCAACACTTTTTTTATCCATATAATACCTCTATAAGTTTAGTTTTTTCAGACCGCCGAGCAACTCTAAATCTTCCGGCAGGTCCAGGTCAAGAGCTAGCCGGTCGGAATTGACCACTTCCAGTTTTGCTCCGGCCTCGGTCGCCCGTTCGCTGTGACGTTGGAACGAACCCGGCCCGTAGCCGTACTCGATCATGCCGGCGGGATTGACAAATAGCCCGTTGGTGCCGTCCAGCCGCCGGTCTGGGGCGATGACGACCACTGGTGGTTTCTTGCCGCGCTTGAGCAGGCGGCGCACGTCTGCGGGGGTGATCAATGGGATATCGGCGGGCAGGATCAGCACTGCGTGCGCGCCGTGCGCCTTTGCCACAATCGTGGCGCGCTTGATGGCTGTGTTGAACTGCGGCGCGCCGTCCTCCAAAACGGTTCGCCCACCCATGTCACGCGTCAGGGCCAGGGCGGCCGGGTCACGGCTGACGACCAGGGTATGTTCGATTTCTGAAACTTTGTTGAGTGTCGTCAGGGTATGCTCGAGCAGGTAACGGTTCAGGCGGGTGCGCTGATCTTCCGTCAGCATACCGGCCAGGCGTGATTTGCCGCGCCGTAGAGGTTTGACAGGGACGATGGCCCAGATGGTCATAATGTTTGAATAAAGTCTAGCACATCTTGGGCCAATCTGCGGCGGTCTTCGGGCGTTCTCATGATCGTGTTTGTGACCAGCGTTTTGATGCCTATATTTTCTACTTCGGTAGCTTGTATTTGATCAACTCTATCGAGGACGAAGTGGGTCAACCGCGAGCCGTAATGCCGGGCGACGGCCAGCGCCGAAGGTTGGATGCCCAGCTCGGCGTACATCTTCGCTGCCGGTCCCTTGACCGTCCGCCCGCCGATGATGGGCGAGACGGCGACGACGCGACCTAACCCCTCGATGCCCCCCTTCCCTGGTAGGGGAGGGGAAGGAGGGCGCAGGGGGGTAGGGGAGAGGTCCAACACAGCTAAAATCGGATCAATGCTCACCCACGGGTTGGAGGGGCAAATCACGACCGCATCCGCCTTTCCTAATGCTTCCAATATGCCAGGCGCGGGTTTGGCGGACTCTAAACCCGCAAAGCGGAAGCCCTTGACCCTCGGTTCGCATCTGCGGCGAACGAAATATTCATGGAAAGCCAATTCGCCGCATTCCTCCGTGTCCACGATGGTGCGGACGGCGTCATCACTCATCGGCAGGATGGTATGTTTCACGCTCCAGGCGCGGCAAAAGTCACACGTGATCTGGCTGAGTGTCTGCCCCTCACGCAGACGGCGCGTCCGCTCAATGTGGGTGGCGAGGTCTTTATCCCCCAGGCGGAACCAAGTTTCGCCGCCAAGTTTTTCGATATTTTCCAGCGCGTGGAAAGTTTCATCGGCGCGACCCCAACCGGTTTCGGGGTTCGCTAGTCCCGCCAGTGTGTAGCAAACTGTATCCAGGTCCGGGCAGATGGTCAGACCAAGATGCTCGAAGTCGTCGCCGGTGTTGACGACGATGGTCAGGTCTTCAGGGTGCAGGATTTGGGCGAGTCCGTCAGCCAGTTTCGCGCCGCCGACGCCGCCCGCCAGAGCAACGAAATTAATTGTCGTTATTATAGTAGCCAAGGCTACTATTATGTCACATTTTCAGACAAAGTGTGGTGGTTATTTTTGGCTCATTCCCAATCTGACGGTATAATCACTCAAATTCATAGAAAGAAAACCCATGCGCCGCTTCCTCTACTTCACCGTCTTCGTCTCTGGCATGACCTCGCTGGCCGCTGAATTTGGCGCCTCGCGCCTCTTGGGTAATGTCTTCGGGACGAGCAACCTGGTTTGGGCAGCCATCATCGGCCTTATCCTCATCTACCTTACGGCAGGGTACTTCCTCGGCGGCCGCTGGGCGGACCGCTCGCCGCATCCCAAAACGATGTACCAAATCCTGGCCTGGGGTGCGTTTACGCTCGGCATCGTGCCATATATCGCCCAGCCTGTCCTGCGAGCCGCCGCAACCGCTTTCGAAGGGTTACAGGTGGGTATCCTGCTGGGGTCTTTCGTGGCTGTGCTGATCCTGTTCAGCATCCCGGTCACGCTGCTGGGGATGATCTCTCCCTTTGCCATCCGCCTGAGCTTGGAGGACGCCCAACACGCCGGCAACGTCTCTGGCAACGTTTACGCCATTTCCACACTCGGTTCGTTCGTCGGCACGTATCTGCCCGTGCTGGTGCTGATCCCGACCATCGGCACCACTAAAACCTTCCTGGTCTTCAGCGTTTTCCTACTGTGTGTGGCGCTGACCGGCCTGGGTCTGAGCGGCGGGCGCAAAGCGGTGCTCTACTACCTTCTGATGGTTGTACTGCTGGTTGGTGTCGCTTTCCTGGGCGGGCGCGGCGGCATCAAGAAAACGTCTGGTCAGATCTTCGAGACCGAATCGGCCTATAACTACATCCAGGTGCTGGAAGTGGACGGCTATCGTTACCTGCGTTTGAACGAGGGTCAGGGTATCCACTCAGTCTACAATCCAGATACACTCAATTACGGTGGGCCGTGGGAGCAGTTCCTGGTCGGGCCGTTCTTCTATCCGGACCATGCGCCTGCGGACGTACGCCGGATCGCGATCCTCGGCCTGGCCGCTGGCACCACCGCACGCCAGGCGGCAGCTGTCTTTCCTAACGTGGTCATTGACGGCTTCGAGATTGATCCGACGATTGTCAAGGTCGGACGTGAGTATTTCGAGATGGATCTGCCCAATCTGAACATCATCGTGCAGGACGGGCGCTGGGGCTTGGCGAACAGCCATAAGAAGTACGACCTGATCGGCGTGGACGCCTACCGCCCGCCCTACATCCCCTGGCACATGACCACGCAGGAGTTCTTCCAAATCGCCGCTGATCATTTGACCGACCAGGGCGTGCTGGTCATCAACGTCGGGCGCACCCCTGGCGACCGGCGGCTGATTGACGGCCTGGCGACAACCATCGCGACGATTTTCCCATCCGTTTACGTTATGGACATCCCCGGCACGTTCAACTCGATGCTCTACGCCACGCTCCAGCCGACAGACGCTGCGAACCTGGATCATAACCTGCTCGCCCTTTCTATGCGCGCGGACGTGCCTCCGCTCCTGCTGGAATCTATTTCCCTAGCCTGGGAGAATCTTCAGCCCGCGCCGCAGCATACGACAGTCTTCACTGACGACCTGGCGCCAATCGAGTGGATCACGAACAATATGATCCTGGATTTCGTGCTGCATGGGGAGATAAAAACTTTGCAGTAGTGGACCTAACCCCCTGTCCCGCTTCCCTAAAAGGGAAGGCGTTGCCGAAGGCGGGGGATAGGTCTGAAAGGAATTGATGAAAACCGTTTCTCGTGTCTTCTCCTGGCTCATTACTCTTCTCACCCCTGTCGCCTTAGTCTTCCTCGGCCTGCGCCTCTTGCTGACGCCGGTATTCTTGCAGATCGAATACCGCACGCCCGCCTTTCCGCCGGATAGCTACGGGTTCAGCCTCCAGGATCGCCTGCATTGGTCACAGTTAGCGCTTCAGTACCTCGTAAATGTTGCCGATATAAACTTCCTGGGCGATCTGACCTTTCCCGATGGCTCGCCGCTCTACAATAGTCGCGAGTTGAGCCACATGCAGGATGTTAAAAACGTGGTGCAGCCGGTGCTCAAGATTGGTTACGGCGTCTGGATTGTCGTTTTGGGGCTGGGGATTTGGGCGCAGTGGGGGAGCTGGTGGCAGGCTTACCGTCGTGGCCTGTGGAGGGGCAGCTGGCTGACGGTCGTGGAGGTGGCAGCGATTGCCGTCTTTGCCGCGACCAGTTTCTGGCAGTTCTTTACCGATTTCCACAACCTGTTCTTCGAAGGTGATTCGTGGCTGTTCCTATATTCTGACACCCTCATCCGGCTTTTCCCGGTGCGCTTTTGGCAGGATGTCTTTCTGGCAGTGGGCGTGATTGCATTGGCTGGAGGCCTGGCGTTGGGATTGGGGTTGAGGAAAAATAAAAAGTAGGGCGGGTTTCTTACCCGCTGGAATTTGGCCTGCGGGATTGAATCCCGCCCTACCTGCCGGTATCTGGTATGGCAAGATCGAATCCCGCCTGCGCGTGAGGCTGAAATCGTGATGCGGTGTTATGTATTGCGAAAGGGCGAGAATGCCCGTCCCTTCGTGGTGTATAATGGTAGCTTAATTGCAGCTACCATTATACCTTTTCAAGGAGCAGAAAAATGCCGGGATCGTTGATGCTGCAAGGCAAAGTCGCGGTGATAACTGGCGCTTCGCGCGGCATTGGGCGGGCCATTGCGCTCGAACTGGCCCGGCAAGGCGCGGCGGTGGTGGTCAATTACCTGAAGTCCGCGGAAGCCGCCGAAGACGTGGTCAACGCCATCCTGGATGGAGGCGGCCGGGCTGCGGCCTTCCAGGCGGACGTGTCCGATTTCCAGCAGGCGCAGAAGTTGTTCGCCTTTGCCGCGGATACCTTCGGCAAGATAGATATCCTGGTCAACAACGCCGGCATCACCCGCGATATGCTTATCATGATGATGTCCGAGGAAGATTGGGATATCGTCCTGAGGACTAACCTGAAAAGCACCTTCAATTGCTCCAAGATCTCCGTCAAGCACATGATGCGCAACCGTTACGGGCGCATCATCAACATCACCTCCGTCGCCGGGCAGATGGGCAACGCCGGTCAGACCAATTACTCGGCTTCCAAGGCCGGGCAGATTGGCTTCACCAAGGCGCTGGCGCGCGAGGTGGCAGCCCGCAATATCACCGTCAACGGAATTGCCGCAGGTTTTATCGAGACCGACATCTGGGCCGGCGTTTCGGAAGGTATGCGCGAAGCGGTCATGCGCATGATCCCGATGGGACGCAAAGGCCAGCCGGAGGAGATCGCCTATGCCGTCGCCTTCCTGGCATCGGACCAGGCGGCTTATATCACCGGCCAGATCCTGGGTATCGATGGCGGTATGGCGATGATGTAAACAAGGAGACTTCGATGACTGTTTATCATTCTGGCGGTAAAACTACACTTACTTCAGATGTTATATTGACCATCGCCCGCATGGCTGCCCTGGAAGTGGATGGCGTCCATGGCCTGGCACCCGTTCGTGGCGGCGTCAACCGCTTGTTTGGTCGCGGCCAGGACGGGGTCCGGATAGAGATCGATGATAACATAGTGTTTGTAGACGTTTTCTTAGTGCTGAATAATAACGTCAATATCCGCGAAGTCAGCCGGAACGTCCAACTCCAGGTGGCGCGCGCCATCACTGAAATGACCGCGCTCGATGTCAGCCACGTCAACATCCATATCGAGGATATCGAATACCCGGCCAATGAGGGCTGATACGCTATGAAAGCACGCACCAGGGCACGCGGTTTGGCCCTGCAGGTACTTTACGAAATTGATCTAGCCGGCCATTCTCCAGCGGAGGTTTTGAAGGAACGCCTGGAGGATGAGCCTCTCAGCGAGGAACTGGGGGAGTTTGCCCGCCAGATCGTCTTCGGCGTTCTCTCCATCTGCGAACAATTGGACAGCATCCTGACCAAATATGCGCCCGAGTGGCCGCTCGATCAGGTTGCCATCATTGACCGGAACATCCTGCGCATAGCTACCTGGGAGTTTGCCGTGCAGAAGGAAACGCCGGTCAAGGTTGCCATCAACGAAGCGGTCGAGCTGGCGAAGCAGTATGGCTCGGACAGCGCTTCGCGCTTTGTCAACGGCGTGCTCGGCAGCCTGGTAGATCATCAGAACGAAATTTCACAGGTAATCCACACGGCAAGAAAAGGCTAAGGGTATATGGAATTTTTGGGTATCGGTCCGCTCGAACTCCTCTTGATCGTGCTCCTTGCGCTGATCATCCTGGGGCCAAAAGATCTTGAAAAAACGGCCAAGAGCATCGGGAAGGGATTGAATCAGCTTGTCCGCTCCGATACCTGGATAACGATGACGGAAGCCTCCCGCCAATTGCGTACGTTACCGAACAAGCTGATGCGCGAGGCCAATCTGGAAGAGTTCCAAAAGATGCCAACCCAAGAGCTTTCTGCAACAGCCACGGAGACTCAGAAAGCGCTAAAAGCCTGGACGACGCAGCCAGCAATGGTGATCAATACGCCTGAGAAACCCCCCGAACCTGCCAATACGATTGCCCCACCAGCAAAGGACGGCGAACAATCGCAATGAGGCTTTATGCGTAAATTCTGGATTGCATTGTGGCGTGTGGTAACTTTCCCCTTCCGGGCAATCTGGTGGCTTGTTTCCCTGCCGGTCAGGCTGTACAAGAAAGCCTTTGCCTTCCTGACCTTCGAGCCTGAAGACCGGCCGATCGTGGACGCCTTTGCCGATACCGTTAAAAAACCGTCTGCGCTAATGGGTCACTTCGAGTCGCTCCGCAAGCACTTGTTCCGGATGTTGATCGCAGTGGCGTTCGGGATTTTGCTGTGCGCGACCTATACGACCCAGATCATTGATTTCCTCGCGAAGCCTGTTGGAGGCATTAATACGTTAAAAGCCATTGACGTGACCGAATCGGTGGGCGTGTTCATGCGCGTGGCATTGCTGGGGGGCTTCGCAGTCGCCTTGCCTTATCTTGCATTCGAAGTCTGGCTATTCGCCGCGCCGGGGCTGAGCGCCCGGGCGCGCCGCCTGGGTTTGTTGGGCATTCCGCTGGCCGAGGTTTTTTTCGTTAGCGGGATAGCGTTCTCATATATTTTCCTGTTCCCCACGGCGCTGCCTTTCCTACTCAACTTCATGGGCATCCAGACTATCCCGCGCCCATCCTCGTACATCAATTTTGTCACCGGACTCATGTTCTGGATTGGCGTATCCTTCGAATTTCCACTTATCATCTACGTGCTGACCCTGATGGGTATCGTCAAACCGCCCACCCTGGCTCGCAACTGGCGC
>Ga0315293_10000135_pt1 | contig 61655 bp, 48 predicted proteins | sample YL17G13_20_MG_FD_203071 | JGI IMG/M metagenome (GOLD analysis project Ga0315293, IMG submission 203071) | Sediment microbial communities from Yellowstone Lake, YNP, Wyoming, USA - YL17G13_20 | ecosystem: Environmental > Aquatic > Freshwater > Lake > Sediment | place: USA: Wyoming | collected... | reverse complement strand
AGCAGGCCGGCCGCGATCGCGGGGAGGACGGCGTTCTTCGAGCCGCTGATCCGGACCTCTCCCTGGAGCCGCAGGTCGTGGGTCCCCCGGATCCGGATTCTTTCCATAGAAACAATTCTAAGGGTTCGGCCCGGAAAAGGCAAGACGTACGGCGCGCATTTCCTTTCGTGTGGGAAGGAATTTTAGGCTCGGGGCGCGCCCTCCGTCGGCCGCGGCCTGTCCCGGCGAGCCAGGCCGCTTCGGCTCCGGGCTCCGCTCTCCTCTCTCTCCGGTCGAGGACCCGTGCCCCTGCGCCTTTGTCCAATAGCACATGAAAAGAAATGCTCCCCGCCGAACGAACTAGATTTTATTCAGCGCCTGGTCGATGTCGCCGATGATATCGTCCGGGTCCTCGCCGCCGACGCATAGCCTGATGAGCTGGGGCGGGATATCGGCCATCCGCCGGGCCTCCTCGCCCTGCTGGGAATGGGTCGAGATCGCCGGTATGGTGGCGACGCTCTTGATCCGTCCGAGGTCCGTGGCCCGGTAGATGATCTTGAAGCTGTCGAAGACCTTCCGGGCGTTGGCCGGCGGCCCGTCCACTCGGAAGCTCATGAGATGGCCGTAACGGTTGACCTCGTTCCCGGCGCCGTCGCCGGAGTCCACGAGCTTCATGTATTTTTTGGCGATGGGGTGGAGGTGATAGCTCGGGAGTCCCAGGTAGTCCACCTGGTAGACCCTCGGGTGGGTCTGGAGGAACTCGGCAACCTTCTGGCAGTTCCGGCTGACGAGGTCCATCTTCGAGCGCAGTGTGCGAAGGTCGTTCAGGGCGAAGAGGGCGTTGAAGGGAGAGGGCGACGGGCCGTTGTCCCGGTAGGGCCAGAACTTCACATACTCGGCGAAGCTCTCTTTGAACCGCGGGTCGTCGTTCTTGATCTTGGTGACGATCGGCTTGCGGCTGATGAGGGCGCCCCCGATGGCCAGGCCCCCGGACGTGATGGATTTGGTCAGGGAATGGACGACGATATCGACCCCGTGGGCGATGGGCCGCATAAGGGCCGGCGTGGCGCAGGTCGCGTCGAAGATGACCGGCACTTCCCATGAGCGGGCCAGGTCGGCCAGCGCTTTGACGTCGCAGAAGGATTGATGGGGATTGCTCGGCGCTTCCATGTAAACGAACCGGGTTTCCCCGTCGATCTTCGATTTCCACTCCTCGATGTCCTCCGGGTGGAGGACCCAGCGGCATTCGACCCCCCGCTCCTTCATCTTCCGGACGGCGAAATGCTGAAAGGTCCCGCCGTAAAGCTGGATGGAGGAAACGAAATTCATCTGTTCCGGACCGTCCTTCTGTTTGACGAGGAAGGGATCCACGGCCGACATAATGGCCGACATGCCTGAAGCCGTTACGAGGCAGGATGTGTCGGACCCCGTCCGATACCCCTCGAGAAGCGCCATCATCCACTCCAGGTAGTAGGTTGTCGGGTTGGCGATCCTCGTGTAGCACCAGGTCGGGACGAGGTAGGCCAGGGCGGCCTCGAGCTCGTCGGCGTCGCGGTAGGCTTGCGATGTGGCCAGGTAGAGGGGCTCGATGATGGCCCCCTGGTTCCGGACGAGGGCTTCCTCCATGGAGTACAGTCCGTGCACGGCGATGGTGTCGAATTTCATCGTCTTCATCCGGGTGAGGGCGGCCTCCCTTTCGGCGATGAGCTTCCTGGACGCGTCGACGTACTTCTGGACTCCCGAACTACGTTGCGGAGCAAGACTCATGATACCTCCAAAGAATGCAGAAAAGGGCGTTCGTATTTTGGACAATTCAATCGAATAAAATTCGGAAGGCTGACTGGCATGACACCAATGTCTGCTACGCTATAAAATAACCGCAAACGGGGGCGATAGTCAAGCTGTCGAATGTTAAATTCGAATTTAAGGCCTATGAAGGCCGTGATGTTAAACGGAGGGCATGGAGAAGGGCTTTGCTCCCGCTCCGATCCAGATCGCCTGAGACTCGCGTTCTTCTCGGCTCCTCAGGCCCAAGACTCCAGGCACATCTAATGAGCTGAAGGAAACCCACCCTCCGACCTCTGCCGGAGACACGGACCTCTCAGCCCCCTTGATTGACCAAGGGGGGTTGGGGGGATTAATGGAATTCAGACAAAGTCTCGGACGTGTCTCCGTCCCTCGGAGGCCTTCGGCTGCCCTCGTCGGACGCTCATCTCAGGCTGATCTCCGCATGGTCGCTGCAGCCCTTCTCCATGCCCTCCCATCACGGGCCTCCAAGGCCGTTTCGGCCTCATCCCAGCTTATTGTTCAGCGACCCACAACAAACGTAAGAGAATCTCAATATTATGACATTGCGGCGTCTGTGTTCTCTTGAGCAAGCTCAGACATCATCAGGCGCAAGGTCCGCTCAGCCCGTCCCGTCCAACCCTCCCTCCCCACACGAAAAAAATGCTGCGAAATATTTTCAGGATTAGATACTAAGTGCAAACTTCACCCTGTGTCTTTTCTGGCGGTCTTATTTGAGCCCCGCGATCACTAGGGGAAGACTAATTTTTCTTACAGCGATGTATGGCCAGCATGTCCGAAAGGATGGAATAGCCGGTTTCGATCTTGCCCGCGCCTGCTCCCTGGATGGTGATCTTCCCCATCAGGTCCGTGTCGAAGGTCAGGGCGTTTTGGGCGCCCATGACGCCGGCCAGGGGGTCCGACAGGAGAAGCTTCTGGGGGGAGACGCTCGCCTCGATTTTGCCGTCCCGCTTCACGGTCCTGGCGATGAGCTTGTAGCGGAAGCCGGCGGCCTTGGCGGCCTCGACGTCGGCCCTGGAGATGCCGCTGATGCCGGTCCTTTGGACTTCGGACGTCTGGACGTCCCCTCCCAGGAGGACGTTGGAGAGGATGACGATCTTGGCCAGGGCGTCGAATCCCTCGACATCGGCGGTCGGGTCGGCCTCGGCGTAACCCAGCTTCTGGGCCAGCGCGAGGGCGTCCGCGTATTCCATGCCGTCCTGTTCCATCTTGCTCAGGATGAAATTGGTCGTCCCGTTGAGAATGCCCTTGACCTCGCGGATGTCGTTCCCGGCCAGCCCGCTCTCGCAGAGATGGAAGACCGGGGTGCCGCTCATGACCGTCCCTTCGATCCGGAACTGGAGCCCGTTCTGGCGGGCCATATCGGTCAGGTCCCGGTAATGCAGGGCGGCCGGACCCTTGTTCGAGGTGACGACGTGCTTTCCCGTGCGCAGGGCCTTGCGGATATAACCCGTGGCCGGCTCGCCGGTCTTGATGTCCGTGTAGGACAGCTCGGCGATGATGTCGGCATCGGTCTTTTCGATCATATCCAGGGGGTCGATCACTTCGACCTTCGGCTTCTTGGGGTCCTCGTAGGTGCTGATGGGTTTTCCCTCGGCGAGGAGGCCGAGGAGCTTCCGGATGTCGATCCCCTCGGGGACGACGAGCGACCCCTTCAGCTTGTCGCTGACGGCGACGAGGCGGACTTCGAAGTCAAAGGCGTCCCTGAGGTGTTCCCTTTTCCTGTCCAGGATCTCCAGGAGACCCTGCCCGACGGTGCCGCAACCGATCAAGCCTATCTTGTATTCCATGGTCCCTATCCTCCCGTTCTATCGGATCCTTGGTGGATCCTCGTGGACCGGATGATAGCATAATTTTCCGGATAAAAATATAAGGGCCGCCCTTCAATCGAAGGACGACCCTTTTGGATCGCTTTTGGACCGAACGGACAGGCTTACTTCGCCGGCGCAGCCTTGATCTGGTTCTCGATCCACTCGGTGGTGACGCTCTTCGGGCGCTCGAGGGGAAGCCCGAGGGCGCGGCTCCAGATGAGCTGGGACAGGACGCCGATGGCCCGGGAGACGCCGAAGAAGACGGTGTAAAAATCATATTCGGTGATCCCGTAGTGATAGAGCAGACAGCCGGAGTGGGCGTCGACATTGGGCCAGGGGTTCTTGGTCTTGCCGTGTTCGGTCAGGATGTCGGGAGCGACCTCGTAGACGGAGCTTACGACTTTGAAGATGTCGTCGTTGGGCAGGTGCTTGAGGGCGAACTCCCGCTGGGCGACGTATCTCGGGTCGGTCTTCCGGAGGACGGCGTGGCCGTATCCGGGGACGACCTTTCCGGCGTTGAGGGTGTCCCAGATGTACTTTTTGAGGTGTTCCTTGCTCGGCACGCCGCCGAGGTCCTTCATCAGGTCCATGATCCAGCGGAGGACCTCCTGGTTGGCTAGGCCGTGGAGCGGTCCGGCCAGCCCGTCCATGGCTGCGGACAGGGAGTAGTAGGCGTCGGAAAGGGCGGAACCGACGAGGTGGGAGGTGTGGGCGGAAACGTTGCCGCCTTCATGGTCGCAGTGGATGACGAGGTAGAGCCGCATCAAGTCCACGAAGGCCGGGTCATCGGTGACCCCCAGCATCTTGGCCATGTTGCCGCCCCAGTCGAGTTTCGGGTCGGCCGGGATATGCTTGTCGCCCTTGTAGGACTTGCGGAAGATGTATGCGGCGACAGCCGGGAGCTTGGCCAGGATGTCCATCACGTCTTCGTACATGGGGTCCCAGTACTCCAACTTGTTCATGCCCTTCCTGTAGCGATCCGCGAAGTGGGATTCTTTCTGGAGCTGCAGGATGGCCATGGCGAACTGGGTCATCGGGTGGGTGTCCGCCGGAACGGCCTTCATCACGTCGATGAGGTACTTGGGGAGCTCGCTCCTCCGGCGCCATTCCTCGGTGATCTCCCGGGCGTCCTCGTAGGTGGGCAGGTCGCCCGTGAGGAGGAGATAGAAGATTCCTTCCGGAAGGGGCTCTTCTCCGCCGGGGGCCTTGGGGAGCTTCTGCTGAAGCTCGGGAATGGTGTAGCCGCGGAACCGGATGCCTTCCATCGGATCCAGGGCCGACGTCTCCCAAACCATGCACTTGACGCTGCGAGCGCCGCCGTAGGCCTGGTCGATCGTCACGTCGGAGATCTTCTGCTCTCCGTGTTCTTTGCGGATCTTCTGGACCCTCTCCCTCATGGGGACCATTTTCGATACAAACTTTTCCTTTAGATTAGCCATTTACGTCCTCCTTTGGCTATTTGTTTAAGGTTTAAAAAGCAAATATACCATGCCTGTTTTCCTAAAGTCAATCCGAATTCCCTTGATTTTTCCCGCTTTTCCCGCTATTTTAATTTTAGAAAAGGAGAACACCATGGGATTTGCCGCATTTCTGCTCATCATCATCGTCCTTGTTGCCCTGATGGCCGTCGGCATGTACAACAGCCTCATCACCCTGAGGAATAGGTGCGACAACGCCTGGTCCCAGGTCGATGTCCAGCTGCGCCGCCGGTTCGACCTCATCCCCAACTTGGTGGAGACGGTCAAGGGCTACGCCAAACACGAGAGCGGGGTCTTCGAACGAGTCACCCAAGCCCGGACCCAGGCCATGGGCGCGGCGACGCCTAAGGAGGCCGGGCAGGCCGAGAACGTCCTCTCCGGCGCCCTCAAGTCCCTGTTCGCGGTCGTCGAGAACTACCCGGAGCTCAAGGCCAACCAGAACTTCCTGATGCTCCAGGAGGAGCTGGCCGGGACAGAAAGCAAGATCGCCTACGCCCGGCAGTTCTACAACGACGTCGTCATGAAGTTCAACATGAAGCAGCAGGTCTTCCCCTCCAACATCATCGCCAACATGTTCAACTTCAAGGAGAAGGAATACTTCGAGATCGGCGACGAAGCGGCCAAGGGACCGGTCAAGGTCAGCTTCTGAGGTTGAAAGGGAAGCTCATCGCTCCCCCTTGGATCATTGCCGCTTCACGGCATTATTGCTGATTCCAAGAGGCGTTTCCTCTGATGTATGAACAGATCGCCCGGAACAAGTGGAAGTCCTTCGGGCTTGTTCTATTCTTTGTTGTCTTCATATTTGTCCTGACCCTCGTTTTTGAGCAGGTCGCGGGATGGGGGAAAAGCGGGCTCGTCCTGGCCGTCGTGGTTTCGATGTTCATGGCGGCCGGAGGGTTTTTCGGGAGCGACAAGATCGTCCTGGCCATCAGCCGGGCCAGGCCGGTGACGAAAGAAGAATTCCCATATCTTTATAACGTGGTCGAGGGGCTGACCATCGCCGCCGGGATCCCGACGCCGCGCTGCTACGTCATCGACGACACGGCGCCGAACGCCTTCGCAACGGGCCGCAACCCGCAAAATTCCGTCATCTGCGTCACGACCGGGATCCTGGAGAAGCTCAACCGGGTGGAGCTCGAGGGCGTCATCGCCCACGAGATGTCCCACATCAAGAACTACGACGTCCTCCTTCAGACCCTGGTCGTGGTCATGGCCGGCGTCGTGGCCCTCCTCAGCGACTGGATCCTGAGGACTTTCATGTGGGGGGGAGGGCGGAGAAGGAGCAGCCGCGACCGCGGGGCGGGGGGCGCGGGGGCGATCCTCATCGTCGTCGGCCTCGTCCTGGCCCTTCTTTCGCCGCTCATCGCGATGATCATCCAGCTCGCCGTATCCCGCAAGCGAGAGTTCCTGGCCGACGCGAGCGGGGCCATGCTGACCCGGTACCCGGCGGGGCTGGCCTCGGCCCTCCGGAAGATCTCCGCCGACACCGAGCCCCTCGAGGCGGCCAACAAGGCCACGGCCCACCTCTACATCGTCAACCCCCTCAAGGACATCAAGGGCGCGGTCAACAAGCTCTTCAGCACCCATCCGCCCATCGAGGAGCGGATCGCGGCGCTGGAGAAGATGTAAATAATCTCATTTGCGCCCGTCTTTGTAAAAAACTTGCATTTCCTAGGTAAATGTTTATAATTACCTAGGAAATGTCAAATATGGGCAAAAACCGCTTCGCGGGCGAGGTCACGGAGAAGGCCCTCGGCTTTCTTAAGAGCCGTGGAAGTCTGCGCTCCCGAGATCTTACCGAAATGGGAATTTCCCGCGAAATGCTGCGTTATCTCTATAAGAGAGGGCTGATCGAACGGGCAGGCCGCGGGCTCTATAGGCTCGGTGGGCAGATGGAAGAGCATCGAACGCTTATCGAAGCCTCAAAGCTCGTGCCGAAGGGTGTTGTCTGCCTCCTTTCCGCTCTCCGTTTTCATGAAATAGGCACTCAGGAGCCATATGATGTTTGGATGGCCCTCCCCAACAGCGCCTGGCGGCCGAGGATCGAGGCTCTCCGCCTGCGATTTGTCTACCCATCGGGAAGAGCTTTCTCTGAAGGTATTGAAGTCCGCGATTTTCCGGGAGGCAGGATTCGAGTCTACAACCCCGCCAAGACGGTTGCCGACACGTTCAAGTTCCGCAATAAAATCGGGCTGGACGTGGCTGTCGAGGCGCTTAGAGATTGCCTTCGGTCGCACAAGGCCACCCGCGACGAGCTATGGCATTATGCCGAGATTTGCCGAGTTCAGAAGATCATGAAGCCCTATATGGAAGCTTTGTCGTGACCCAGGACCCTCTAACGAATCTCGCAGCGTCTGTTCATCAGCGGCTGCTCAACCTCGACCCGGCGAGGACTCACGATTTCACGCCGGTCTTGAGAAGATACGCATTCGAGCGGTGGCTCTATCGGCTGGGAAAATCCGACCATGCCGAGAGTTTTGTCATGAAAGGGGCCATGCTTTTTGCTCTATGGACCAGCGACGCACCGCGTACGACAAGGGACCTCGACCTCTTGGGAATCGGCAACGTTACGGAAGCCGGCCTCCGGCGAGTCTTCTCGAAAATCGGTCGTATGAAAGTGGAGCCGGACGGACTGACCTTCGAGGCGAACAATATGGCTGTCGAGCCGATCCGCGACGAGGTCGAATACCACCAATTTCGCGCTAAGTTTTCAGCCCGCTTGGGGAACATCAGGATCCCTCTTCAGGTTGATATCGGGACCGGCGACAGCGTATGGCCGGAACCGGAATACGTCCTTTATCCGACCCTCCTCGACATGCCGGCGCCGCGTATCCGAGCCTATCGAAAGGAGACCACTATAGCGGAAAAACTCGATGCCATGTTGGAACTCGGGATGGTAAACAGCCGCATGAAGGATTTTTATGATATCGCAGTCTTGGGCGACCTCTTTTCTTTCAAGGGTGCAGAGCTTCAGAGAGCCGTGCGGGTGTCGCTCAAACGAAGAGTTTTGACATCACTTTCAGAGTTGCCAATTGCGTTTACTAATGAGTTCGCCCAAGATAAGGACAAGAACATACAATGGGGAGCGTTTCTGCGCAGGATCGGGAAGAGCTCAGGAGCCCTGCCGTTCCATCAAGTCGTGATGAAAATAAGAAACTTCCTCCTCCCGGTCCTTCAAGCGCTCAATGCGAGAACGGAATTCAACGAGGTATGGGAACCCGGAGGGCCGTGGCGGCCTCAAGAGAAAGACAATGACGGGTGACGTCCATTCACGGAACAGCGGCCGTCCGTCCCACGCCCTGACGGAACAGAAGAGGCCCCTGTGGATCGCCCTGGCCATCACGTCGGCTTTGATGCTCGTCGAACTTGCCGGGGGATTCCTGAGTGGAAGCCTGGTTCTCCTCGCGGATGCCGGTCACATGCTGACCGACGTGGCCGCCATGGGGCTCAGCTTGTTCGCCTTCTGGCTTTCGTCGCGGCCGCGGACATCCGGGCACACCTTCGGCCTGCGACGGTTCGAGATCTTCGCCGCGTTCATCAACGGGGTCGCCCTGTGGGCGGTCTCGGGAGTCATCGCTTACGAGGCCGTGCTCCGGCTGAAATCGCCGCAGCCGATCAAAAGCGGCCTGATGCTCGCGATCGCCGGGCTGGGGCTGGCCGCCAACATCGCCGTCGGGGCGATCCTTTACCGGGGGCGTGAGAGGAACCTGAACATCCGCGGGGCGTTTCTTCACGTCCTGGCCGACGGGCTCGGGAGTATCGGCGTCCTGGCCGCGGCCCTGCTCATCAAGACGACGGGCTTGCTGCTCTGGGACCCGATCGTGAGCGTCGGCGTCTGCTTCCTGATGCTGTGGAGCTCCGGCCGTCTGATCAAGGAAGCGTTCCACGTGTTCATGGAGGGCGCGCCGGCGGGCCTTGACATCCCGGGCATGAACCGGGCCCTGGTCGAAGTCGCCGGCGTCCTCGACGTCCACGACCTCCACGTCTGGACGATCACCTCGGGCTTCGTCTCTCTGAGCGCCCATCTGACGGTCGGGAAGGGGACGGACCCGCGGGCCGTCCTCCGGGACGCCAACAAGGTCCTGACATCCCGGTTCGGCATCCGGCACTCCACACTCCAGACCGAGGAAGCCGACGAGCCCTCTTGCCCGACCGGGACTTGCGAGGGTCCGAGCTGAGGCCGGGACCGAATGGGGCGGGGACAAGTGCGCGAGCTCGGAAGCGAACGTGCCGAAAAGACGGCGTCCGCCGCAACGATATGCAAGGGCCGCGTGTTTTTTCAGTCGGACATCGGATTCAAGACAAGGAGGCTGCAAGCATGAAACATCAGCTCGTCCCGATATTCGCGGTCGCGGTTCTGGCCGTTGCCGGTCTCGCCCAGGAAACCAGAGTCTCTCTGCCCGAGACGCCGGCCGGTAGGCATGTCGAAGCCTACGTCCTGGCCTTTAACGCCGGGGATGCGGCCATGCGGGAATTCTTCGCCGGCCACATAGCAAAGGGCGCGCTCCAAAAGACGGCCGTCGAGACCCGGATGGAAAGATATAAGCAGATGCATGACCGTCTGGGTTCCCTCGAGCTTCAAAAACTCGCCGAATCCCGAAGCGATTTCGTGAGCGTCGTCGCCCGGACGGAAAACGGCCCGTTCGTCCGACTGGATTTTCAATTCGAACCGGCCGAGCCGTTCGGGCTCCTTGGCATCCGCGTCGAGGCCATGGAGGACGCCGCGGACGAAATCCTGCCGACGGCTGCTAAGAAAAACAACGACGAACTCCTTGCCGCCGTCAGGGAGTACGGCGAAAAAGCGTCCCGGGCGGAGGATTTTTCCGGTGTCATCCTCGTCGCCCAAAACGGCATTCCCCTCTTCGAGCAGGCCTACGGCTACGCCGACCGGGAAAAGAAGATCCCGAACCGCGTCGATACGAAATTCAATATCGGCTCCATCAACAAGTCCTTTACGGGGCTCGCCATCCGTCAGTTGGTCGCGGGAAAGAAGGTTTCGCTCGACGACCCCATCGGGAAGTTCCTGCCGGACTATCCTAACAAGGACGCCGCCGCGAAGGTGACGGTCCGCCATCTCCTGGACATGACCTCGGGCGTCGGCGATTTCTTCGGCGACAGCTATGAAGCGACGCCGAAGGAAAAGATCCGGTCTCTCGAGGATTATCTCCCCCTCTTCGCCGACAAGCCGCTCGAATTCGAGCCGGGCGCCAGGGAGCGATATTCAAACGGCGGATATATCGTGCTGGGCCTGATCATCGAAAAGGCCTCGGGCACGGATTACTACACCTATGTCCGCGATCATATCTTCAACCCGGCCGGCATGAACGATTCGGCCTCGTTTGAAAAAGACGCCGCCGTCCCGAACCGGGCGCTCGGCTACGTGCGGGACGGTTCGTCATGGAAGCCGAATTACGAGACCCTGCCCGGGAGAGGAAGTTCCGCTGGCGGCGGATATTCCACGGCGCGGGATCTCCTCAAGTATACGATCGCCCTCGCCGAGGGAACGATCGCCGGGGCCCCGGAGGAGATACGCGGCGGATTGGGAATCGCCGGGGGTGCCCCGGGGATTAACGCAGTCCTGGAATGGGACCCGAAGAGCGGTTACGTCGTGGCCGTCATGTCTAATTTCGGACCGCCGAGCGCCCAGCGCGTGGGCCGGCAGATCCATTCCTGGCTGCCGCGCTGAACGCGGCGCCACGAGTCCCTGGCGAACCCGGGTCGGGCCTCGTTCCGGGCAAATCCCCCTTAATCCGCTTTGGGTCACCTATTACATGATTCAATCAGTAATCCTATGGCCACGGACCGCATGATTCCAGGCGGCCTCTTGAAATTGCCCGCCTGAATCCTTATAATGACGGAGCCCTTAGGTGGGGTCGTAGTTCAGCTGGTTAGAACGCCGGCCTGTCACGCCGGAGGTCGCGAGTTCGAGTCTCGTCGGCCCCGCCACTCCACTGCCCAAGACGTTGTCCATATCATTCCCCCCTGAATATTAGGGGGGATAAGGGGGGTAAAGAAATACGGACAGAGTCTCGGTAACGTCTTGGTGATTCTTTCTTGAAATTTGCCTACCTCTCGTCCCCCCTTGTTTAGGCCAAGGGGGGTAGGGGGACTAAAGAAATCTAAATGAATCCTAGAGGGCGTTTCGGTAACGCCCAGAGCCGCTTTTTACGAAGATTGACTTCGCGCCCGGCCGGCGGTATATTTCCGGCGCGGTCGATAGTGGCGATTCATTGCCTGGAGCGGCCATTCACCGCGCTGCGGTGGTACCGGCCTTTATCGCCGTTGAGACCACGGGTCACGCCCTGAAAGAGATATCGAACTGAGGAGGCTTCCAATGTCGATCGATCGTCGAACGTTCATCCGCAACAGCGCCGTGCTTGGCGTCGCGGCGGCGGCCGCAGCAGTTCCGACCGGAGCCCCGGCAAGCATGCCCCCGTCTTCCGACGCCGCCGCGCCGGGCCCATTCGAGCTCGACGAGCTGACGGTGGCTGATCTCCAGAAGCGGATGCAGTCCGGCCAAGATACCGCGAAGTCGCTCGTGCAGAAGTACCTCGCGCGGATCGAGCGGCTCGACACTCGCGGTCCGGCGCTGCATTATATGATCGAGATCAACCCCGAGGCGCTAGCCGTCGCAGAAGCACTCGACGAGGAACGCAGGAAGACCGGCCCCCGCGGCGCGCTCCACGGCGTCCCGGTGCTCATCAAGGACAACATCGGCACTGCCGACCGCATGACGACGACGGCGGGTTCTTTGGCGCTGGAAGGGTCCATCCCCGCGAAGGACTCGTTTGTGGCGGCCCGGCTGCGCGAAGCCGGCGCGGTCATCCTCGGCAAGACGAACCTCAGCGAATGGGCGAACTTCCGCTCCACAAGGTCGTCGAGCGGGTGGAGCGCCCGCGGCGGCCAAGCGAAAAACCCGTATGCCCTCGACCGCAATCCATCGGGTTCCAGTTCGGGGACGGGCGGCGCCGTCGCCGCGAACTACGGCGCGGTCGGCCTCGGTTCGGAGACGGACGGCTCGATCACGTCGCCGTCCAACAACTGCTGCCTTGTCGGCATCAAGCCGACCGTCGGCCTAGTCAGCCGGTCGGGCGTGGTGCCGATCTCGCACTCTCAGGACACCGTGGGCCCGATGACCCGGACGGTTACGGACGCCGCCATCCTGCTCGGCGCGATCGCCGGACCGGATGCGGACGACCCCGTCACGAAGAACGCGCTCGCGCGCGGTCATCGCGACTACACGACGTTCCTCGACGCGGCCGGCCTGAAGGGCGCCCGCATCGGAATCCCGAGGAAGGGTTTCTTCGGCTACAATCCCCACTCCGACAAGATCGCCGAGGACGCCATCGCGATCATGAAGCGCCTGGGCGCCGTCATCGTGGACCCGGTCGAGTTGCCGGATGGCGACGAACTTGGCAAGGCCGAGTACGAGGTGCTGCTGTATGAGTTCAAGGCGGACCTGAATGCCTACCTCGCCGGCCTCGGGCCATCCGCCCGCATCAAGTCCCTGCAGGACGCGATCGACTTCAACGAACGGAACCGCGTCCGCGAGATGCCGTACTTCGGGCAGGAAATCTTCATCAAGGCGCAGGCCAAGGGGCCGCTGACGGAACAGGCCTATCTCGACGCCCTGGCCATGTGCGAGCGCCTGTCACGCACCGAAGGCATCGATGTCGCCATGGACAAGCACGTGCTCGATGCCCTCGTGGCGCCCACCAGCGCGCCGCCGTCCCTGACCGATCTCGTCAACGGCGACTACGGCTCGGGCAGTGCCACGACGTTTCCGGCCGTCGCGGGCTATCCCCACATCACGGTGCCCGGTGGTTTCGTGTTCGAGTTGCCGGTGGGTGTGTCCTTCTTCGGCCGGGCGTGGAGCGAGCCGGTGCTCCTCAAGCTGGCTTATGCGTTCGAGCAGGCGACCAAACTCCGGCGCCCGCCGGCGTTCCTGCCGACGGCCGAACTTTAGCCGCCGGACGCGGGATCTGACCCGAGCTGGTGCCAGAGGCGGTTGGCAGCGGCTTTGCGCTGTCCTCGTGGAGCTGATGGAGCAAACGGTGACAGGAAAAAGGCGCAAACCGGAAAAGATGGACCGATCGTCGGAGCGAGGACAAGTTCATGTTTATCGAGAAAAGATTACCGACGAAATCTGCAAGGCCCTCGGTTTCTCACCCACCGGCGTTATGCGCCGGTTGCTGGGGCCCTTATTCATGCTCCCGGCCAACCGTTTTAGCCGGATCGCCGTCCGCGTGGACAACGAAGTCGGATCCTCGGGACTGAGCGGCGGAGCTCGTCTGATTTTGCCCGATCTATCGCTCGAGGTCACCGCGCGCGGCGCGGGCAATATCCCAGTGGACGGACCCCTGCTCCTCGTCTCCAACCATCCCGGCGCCTTCGATTCCGTGGCGATTTTGTCTTGTATCCCCAGAAAAGATGTCAAAGTGCTTCTTTCGGACGTCCCTTTCACGCGCGCCTTCGCCTCCGCCCGCCGATACTTCATCTACGTGCCGCCGTCTGCCTCCGGCCGCATGAGGACGCTCCGGGCTTCGATCGATCATCTCAAGAGCGGCGGGACCCTGTTGATCTTTGCTCACGGCGATGTGGAGCCCGACCCGGAAATAAATCCCGGCGCCGCCGAATGCATTCAGGACTGGTCCCGAAGCGTCGAAATGATGCTGCGCGCAGTCCCGGATTGCCGGCTGCAAGTGTCGATCGTGAGCGGTGCGCTGATGCCGAAGTTCGTCTTCAGTCCTATCGTGAAGATCCGGAAAACCGCCGCCAAGCGGCAGAAGCTGGCCGAATTCCTGCAGATCAGCCGGCAGATGGCCTTTCCGAGAGGCGATAAGACCCATGTCCACATCTCCTTCGCCGAGCCGGTAAGAGGAATGGATTTGGTCGGGAACGAGACGATGCCGGCCGTGATCGACATCGCGCGCCGGCTGCTCAAGGAGCACCTGGAATCGCTGGGAACCCATCAAAGATCAGCCTGATCGGTTTACGTGGTTCCCCTCCATCGGCCGGAGAACGGCGGCCGGGGGGTTTTCGAGCGGCGCCTGGTCATGCATGAACCGGAGGGCCGAGCGTCAACGTCCACAGCTTGGTGAAGGCCAAACTTCTCCCGGCCTCTTATGCCCGTCGATGGGTTCGTGCTAAAATAGAATTGCCGTTATGAAGAAACCTTATATTAAAAAGATCGCCGCAGTTTCAAAAATCAACGTTTATCTCGTGGACGGGGAATATGTCCGCGATCGCCTGAGCGAGGAGTTCACCAACTTCGGCCAGCATTTCCGGTTCCGCTTCATCCCTAAGCACGAATTCTGGATCGACAAAGAGCGGACGCCGGGCGAGGAGAAATATTTTATAGACCACATGCTCCTCGAACACCTTCTGATGTCCAAAGGCATGGGCTACGACGACGCCCTTGCCCGCGCCGACCGGGTCGAAACGAAGGAACGCCGCAAGACCGAATACATCAAGAAGAGGATCCTTCCGCATGCCAAAAAATGCGCGTATATCCCCAAGATCCACAAGAAGCTCCTCAAGCGCTACAGCACGGAAAAGATCAGGACCTGGATCGTGGACGGGGAAATGGTGCGCGACCTGTTCTTCATTGATTACACCGAGGGCGGACATGACAAGGTCTATAAATTCATTCCGCCCGGAGAGGTCTGGCTCGACGATGACCTCCAGCTGAAAGAGATCCGATACGTCCTTCTCCACGAGGTCCATGAGCGGCGGCTTATGGCCGGGGGCTGGACATATTTCAAGGCCCACCGTTCGGCGAGCCAGATCGAATATTTTTGCCGGCATCACCCCGGAAAATTAGCGGTCAAACTCAGGGAAGAGATCAATAAAAATAAATGATGGCGGCTGGGCAGGCCGCACCCTGGTCTAAGGATCACGGCGCCGGCTTCCGGCCGTCGTGCAGCCTTGTCGCTTTTTCGCCGGGCGAATCTTTGTGTTCGCCAGCCAGGGCTACTTTACAGTTTCTTAGGTTATGACCGCCGGCTCACACGATTTGGGAGCCTGGAATTCTCGCTTCACAGATGGTACAATAAATGGGGACAGGTAAAGTCTTAAGGGCCGGGAAAGAGAGAAAATGAGATGACTCCTTACCTCCCATCCCTCACCCGTTACGACTCCATGCCCTACCAGCGTTGTGGGCGCTCAGGGCTGAAACTGCCGCGCATTTCGCTTGGCTGGTGGTACAACTTCGGCGGGCTGGATGTGTTCGAGAACAGCCGCGTCATCGCTCGTTACGCCTTCGACCACGGCATCACCCACTTCGACCTGGCCAACAACTACGGTCCTCCTCCCGGCTCGGCCGAGAAGACCTTCGGCAAACTGTTAAAACAGGACTTTGCCCCCTACCGCGATGAACTAGTCATCTCCACCAAGGCCGGCTGGGATATGTGGCCGGGGCCATACGGCGACTTAGGCTCGCGCAAGTACCTGTTGGCCAGCCTCGACCAGTCCCTCACGCGCATGGGCCTGGACTACGTGGACATCTTCTACCACCACCGCCCCGACCCGGAGACGCCGCTCGAAGAGAGCATGGGCGCACTGGACTCCGCCGTCCGGCAGGGCAAGGCGCTCTATGCGGGCATCTCGTCCTACCCGCCCGAAGAGACGCGCCGGGCCTCCAAAATCTTGCGTGACTTGGGCACGCCCTGCCTGATCCACCAGCCTTCGTACAACATGTTCGCCCGCTGGATTGAAGACGGCCTACTGGACGTCTTGGACAAGGAAGACATCGGCTGTATCGTCTTCTCGCCTCTCGCCCAGGGACAGTTGACCGGCCGTTACCTGGACGGGATCCCCGCCGGGGCGCGCGCCGGCAAGACCGAGCGCGTCTGGCTGACGCCGGAGAAGGTGAACAACAACCTCCACAAGATCCGCAGGCTGAACGAGATCGCCCGACAGCGCGGCCAGTCGCTGGCGCAGATGGCCATTGCCTGGGTGTTGCGCAAGCCGCGGGTTACCTCGGCGCTCGTCGGGGTCAGCCGTGTGGAGCAACTGGCGGATAACCTGGCCGCGCTGGAGAAACTGTCCTTTGCAGAGGAAGAGTTGCAGGCGATCGAGACAATCCTGAAAGAGTCATGAAATTACCGATCTCGATACGGCCCTGCGGGCCTGCTCGACCGGAAAAAGGGATCAAGTTGGAGGAAAACGCTTTGCGTCAGGTTGCCTCAGATCGTTCGGCACTGCGATCGGAGAACCTGTGGGTAAATCACCTTCTGGGCGAGGAGGTAAGCTCGTGAACACACGTGTAGTAACCCGGCTCGTCTCTTCTTTCGGCCACTCCCACCTGCGGTCTTTCATCCCGGTGCTTCTGCTTACATGTGGCGTAGCGATCACATCTCCCCAGGCGACGATGCAGGACGGCCCGGTAGTGAAACGGGAACTCAAGGTCCTTCACTTGGCCGGGTCAGGCTATGAGCGTGGGGTACAGCATGGGAGGCAGCTCAGTTCGGAGATCGCGGCCCTCGTCGGTCTTTGGAAAGACGATCTTCGGAAGGAGGCCAAGACGGATCCGGACTCCTTGATCAGGAGCTTTCTCGGCGAAACCAATTTCATGCCGTCCATCAAGAAATGGACACCCGATCTGCTCGACGAAGTGAGAGGGATCGCGGACGGCGCCGGGCAGCCGTTCGAGACCATCTTCGCATTTCAACTGGTCGATGAGCTGTGGGTCTTCATGGACAAGGGTGCTGTGGATCGCTGCACCAGCATGGGCGTGGCCAGACACGGTGCCCATCCTGCCTACGTGGCGCAGAACATGGACTTAGAATCGTTCCGCGACGGGTTCCAACTGATCCTCCACATTGCGGGGACCGAGTCCATTCCCGAGCAGTTCGTGTTCACCTCGGCAGGGCTGATTGGTGTAAACGGGGTTAACAATCGCTCGATTGCCATCACGTGCAACACCCTCATGCAGCTCAGCGCTTCGTCCGACGGGCTGCCCGTCGCCTTCATTGTCCGGGGCTTGTTGGTACAAACAACCGGCGAAGACGCCGTGAAGTTCGTAAATACCGTCAAGCACGCGTCCGGGCAGAACTATATCGTTGGTGCAGGCGATCGAGTCTACGACTTCGAAGCGTCGGCCGGGCAGGTGGTCGAGTTCCGGCCGGTCGCTGACGGCAGCATCGTTTACCACACCAATCATCCGCTCGTAAACGAAGACCTCAAGCCGTGGCACCTACAGCGGATCCAGTCGCAGACCGCGGAACAGGGGAGTGCTGGGAACAGCGAGACCAGGTTGGCTTCCATCCAGAAACGCCTTCAGCGACCCGCCTCAACGATCGACGACGAGGTGATCAAGGAAGCGCTTCGCTCGAAAGACTCTGAACGCCATCCCATATGCCGCACGCTCAAGGAAGGGACGGGTACGTTCACGTTCGGGGCCACCATCATGACGTTGTCAGGGACCCCGTCGCTTCAGGTAACCATGGGGCCTCCGGATGTAAACCCGTTCGTCCGCCTGGAGTTCTCCGCTTGGCTGAGGCAAAAAGACCGGGCTCGGGGGAAGTTGCACGACGCTCACGGAGGGACACGGGGCTTGATGAGGGCCGAACTCGCTGAAGCTGGGAGCCTTCCGCTGTGCAGGTCGCCGCGCGGCCGGAATTATTCTCCCGATGTGAATAGAAAAGAAGATTCAATGTCTGGCACGGTAAATCGCCACTTGGTAAAAATAGGAATATCCGATACTCTAATCTCGGTTCAATGAAACCTCAGTACCGCCGAATGCTCCGGGGCATGCGGGCACAGAAGGAACAACCGACGCCGACTGCGGCCGCAGGAGCCGTCTGGTTCCTCTATATCCTGGAATGCTGCGATGGGTCCTTCTACACCGGGGTGACCACCGATATTGACCGCCGACTCCGGGAGCACCAGGAGGGCGCGGCCTCTCGCTACACCCGGACCCGACGCCCCGTCGTCCTGGCATACCGGGAGGAGTGCGGCAGCCGGTCCCTGTCACTGGCACGGGAGTGCGCTGTCAAGTCCCTAAGCAGGCGGCGCAAGGAAGAACTCATCTTGGGAGGGAAACCCGATTTTAGACGGCCACCGTCTTGAGGTTATTCTCCTGCCATGGCGGGAGTCTATCGTCTTTTAACCGGTGTGGTGGGGTTTCTTATCCCGATTGGATCATCGGGCAATCTTTTCGCGGCTTTTCGCGGCGATTGACAGCGTCGCGCGGTCGGCGATATGTTATCGACAAGACTGATAGATTCCAGGTACAACTGAGGGCCGGGGAGAAGGGCAGACGGCGATTCATGCGTCAATCTTTAGAATGCGCCATGTGTGTCTCACCCGGACAACGGATAAAGGCAGAATCCGGCAACCTGCTTTCGGAGGCAACCCAAACCATGAGCCAAAACCGCCGCCATTTTCTACAAACTCTCAGCGCCGCGGGTGCTGCAGCAATATTTGGGAATATTCGGAGCTCAACCGCGCAAGGTGTTGGCTCGTCACGCTCCCGGCGCTACCAATTTGTACAAATAGACGTATTCACCTCGAAGCCCCTGGAAGGAAATCCGCTTTCCGTGTTTCCCGATGCGCGAGGGCTGAGCGACAAAGAGATGCAAGACCTGGCGCGGGAGACCAATCTGCAGGAGACCACGTTTGTTCTTCCGCGAGATCCGAACATTGAGCAGGAACGCGGGATCAAGGTGCGGATTTTTGTACCGGGGGAAGAAATACCCTTTGGCGGCCACCCGACATTGGGAACAGCGATGGTTCTGCGCAACCTACGCTTGGCAGATGGAAAACGTGCAAAGATCGCAGGCGAAAATCGGAATGAAATTGTGCTCGACCTACAGGTGGGCAAGGTGCCAGTGGATTTCCGCGAAGACGGTTCCGGAAACGTGTTTGGAGAAATGCACCAGGTGGAGCCGGTGTTTGGCCCTCTCCATGATCGGGAGACGGTGGCGGGTTTACTGGATTTGAAGCCCAGCGACATCGCGGAGGATTGGCCAATCCAGACAGTTTCTACGGGATTACCATTTGCGATCGTGCCGCTCAAGCATCTCGACGCGCTGCGTTCATTGCGGCTGAACCAGCGCAAAATAAGCGATTATCTCGACCGGCAGGAGCCGAAGTGCGGCTTCTACTATATAACGCGCGAGACGAAGGATCCTCAGGTCGGGTTGCGATCCCGATCCATTTACACGGATGGAGAAGACCCGGCAACGGGTTCCGCGGCAGGATGCACAGCGGCGTGGATGGTGCGCAACGGAATCGCCAAACCCGAGGAAACCGTTCACATCCTGCAGGGCGTGGAAATCAAGCGTCCAAGTCATATTTACGTGCGCGCGGGGAAACAGGGAGAAAAGATCGGCAAGGTTCGCGTGGGAGGTTACGCGGTGGAGGTCATGCGAGGCGAGGCCTTTCTGTGAACGAGCGAAAGAAGCGCACGATCTGCAGGTTTAGAGAGGGGCGGCGAAGCCTCCTCCGCCTCATGTCTTCGAGCAGGTTGCGCTCCTGGCGTCCTTCAGGGGAAAAGTGGGTTTCCCCATATGTCCAAACCGTGTTTACGCAAGGAGAGGTCCGCCATCTCTGTATTTGACTCTTACATCGCTTCTTGTTACGCTTAATCCAACCGGTCATAAGCTAATAGATTGGGGAGACAATGAGCTCTCAACAAGGGGAAAATGCTCCTTCCAAGGAAATGAAGAAGTCTTTTCTCAAGTCATTTCTCGCTAAGCTCAGAAAACGGCATATCATCGAGACGCTAGCGGCCTTCATCGGCGGCGGCTGGCTTATTATAGAGGTCGTCCATTTCGTTCTCATCGGACATTACCATTTTCCTGAGAAGACGCTGGATATAACAATCATCACTCTCTTTAGTGTGCTTTTATGCACCTTAATTTGGCGGTGGTTTTCCGGACGGGAGAAGCCGAGGAAATTCAAGTTGGAACTCGTCCTGATACCTCTCCTTGTCCTGGTCACAGTTCTTCTGGACATCAACCTCCTCCTACACCTGAAAGGGTCTGAATCGGAATCCGTCCCTCGTTTCAACGGGAGGGGCGGCACTCGCCTCGATCCAAGCCGTATCGCCGTGGCCGTCTTTGAAAACCAGACGGGGGACTCCAAACTGGACCCGGTCGGCCGGCTGGCCGCCGATATGATCACCCAGGCGCTTTCCCAGGCCGGCCTTTTCTCAGTCGCTCCCTTGCCCCCGGTCGAGACCATGCCCGACCGAGCCAAGGCTAAAAACAGGCTTCGCCTTCTTGCTGAAGAAACCAAGGCCGGGAAGATCGTCTCCGGAACGTATTATCTCCAGGGAGAGTCGATCCGGTTTCACACCAAGGTCACGGAAATCGCGAATAACAAGAATTTGCTCGATTTGGAGCCGGTGAGCGGACCTGTCCGGGAGCCGTCCCAGGCGCTTGAGGCCTTGCGCTCGAAGTTGTTGGGCGGCTTAGCCTTGATCTTTGACCCCAGCCTGCAGGATGACTTATTACTTATTGGAGAACCTCCAAGATATGATGCGTACATAGAATTTCTCGATGGCCTAAGAGCTGACCAGCGGGCTGATTACCCTAAAGCTATCGCTTCCTACCATCGGTCCGCCACGCTGGATCCCGATTTCAAGGAGGCTTTGCTGCAAGAGGCCATGACGTATTGGACTCTAGGGCAATATGCCAAGGGGCAGGAGCTTCTTGCCGAAATCGAGAAGGCGAGGGAATCTCTTTCCGCCTTTGGGCGTTATTTTCTTGATATGTTTCAAGCGTATTTTCGTGGGGACCTAGAGGAAGTGCATTGGGCAGCCGGGCAGATTGCCGCTTTGTACCCTACTATCTTGAGTTGGAACGTTACAAAAGCTAACTGTGCTCTTCCCACTAATTATCCTCAAGAAGCCGTAGATCTTCTGAGTAAGATAGATCTATTTGATGAACGTTTGGGGAAGGAAGATAAGGGTTCAACAGGGTCCACTTTGATAACAGCCTACCATATGCTCGGGAACCACAAACAGGAGCTGAAGATAGCGCGACGAGTCCGAAAGGCATATCCCGAACTCCTGAATTTGTTAGGTCTAGAGGCCCGTGCCCTCGCAGCTTTGGGCCGGGTCAACGACGTTCAGAAGCTCATCGAGGAAAGCAAGACTTTGCCTCCCCAGAGCGAATATTCGCCGGGCTCAATTATGCGCGATATCGGCAGTGAATTGAGGGCCCATGGGCATAAAGAGGCCGCGATTCCAATTCTGAACCAGGCCGTTCAATGGTTCGAGAGCCGTCACCAGGAAGAAAAAGCCACGGTCGCCAACCGCTCTGCTTTGGCCGGGGCGTTTTATACCCTGGATAAATGGGATAAGGCCGAGACCCTGTTCGAGGGCTTGCATAGCGAGTTACCCGACGACCCTTATTACGGTATTGGCTCTTGCGGATTACTCGGTTCAATCGCCGCCCGGAAGGGGAATCGGGAAAAAGCGCTCAAAATTTCCCAAGAGATGAAAGACAATAAAACTCCCTATCTTTTTGGAATTCCCACTTATTGGCGGGCACGGATTGCCGCTCTCCTCGGGGATAAAGAAGGCGCTGTGAATTTGCTCCAGGAGGCGATAAAACAAGGGTGCGATTATCAAAACCTTTATTTCTCCCCGAAGGATTTCGAATCGCTCCAAGACTTTCCGCCCTTTCAACAACTCATGAAGCCCAAGGGCTGAGGCCGACACCGTCCCCGCCAGAGTCATATATTCAGCCGGATTGGACTCCGGATCCAAAGGTCGGAGGTTCGAATCCTCTCGGGCACGCCATTCATTTCCCCCTGTTGCCTTGAGAAACTCAACGACTTGCAGGTCACTGCTGTGGAAATCAGCCTTAAGTCCATATCAGTTGTTTTAAGCCCTTTTTAGCTCCCAACCCGACACAAATCTTGACAATCAACAATTCACAAAAAAGTCCATGATCCAATATGCTCGGAGGGGGGATAGCGCTTTGCGTTCATAACCCGGCAGCCAAAGCTCCAGAACGCCCCCTATGAGATCCTTGACACTTATCTGCGGCCGGCGATATCATCATTTTATGGGGAGAGGCATGGGTTCCCAGCCAAGGGGTTAGGATGTGCGCACGGCACGAATAAAGGAGACAATTGTGAACGCTCGTAACCTGAGGGCTTGTCGACCGCTTTGCTTGGCCTTCGTTTTATGGTGCGGACTCTTCGTTTTCTTTGCGTCTTGGCACGCGGAGGCGCAACAGCAGTCCTCATCACCCGTCGGTCAGCTCAGCCCTCGAACCGGCCTCCTACTGAAAGACAACGTCATCGCACGGCTCATCCAGGTCAGCTCGGGCGACCGGGCATTTGATTATGTGTCGCACATGGCGCTCTGGGACCGTGAACAGGCCTCGGAGGGCTACGCGCGTGCCGCCGAATGGGTCGTTCAGAAGGCCCGGGAATTCGGGCTCGAGCAGGTCGATATTGAGCGCTTCCCCTGCGACGGGAAGATCGAGTACTTTGGCCACATCATGCCGCCTCAGTGGAAGGTTAAGAAAGGCGAACTTTGGCTCACTTCACCTTTTCCCATGCGGCTCGCCTCCTACGACGAGCTGCCGATGTCCTTGGCCGATTTTAGCACGAGCGGGGACATCGAAGCCGAACTCGTGGACATCGGCGCGGGGACCGCGGACGGCGATTACGCCGCCGGCGTCAAAGGCAAGATCGTCCTGACCACCGGCCGTCCTCTTGTGGTCTATGAGCGCGCCGTGACCAAGGAGGGCGCTGCCGGCATCATCTCATCCTGGTCGGTGCCGGATTTCGACCATCTCAACCGGCGGCCGGGGGATTTCCCCGATCAGGTGGGATGGACGCGGATTCCCGGGAAAGTGGTCGAGGGCGCCGGCCATTTCGCCTTCGTTATTTCCGAACGCCGCGCCCAAGATCTTCGTCTCATGATGCAACAGAAAAAAACGCTGCGCGTCCATGCCGTCGTCGATGCTGAGCTCGTCCCCGGCAACCTTGAGATCGTCACCGGCCTCATTTCCGGCTCGACCTACCCTCAGGAGGAGATCATCGTGACCGGCCATCTGGACCATTACAAGCCCGGCGCGAACGATAATGCTTCGGGAAGCGCGGCGATCCTGGAGATGGCCCGGACGATGCGTGAGTTGATCGAAAACAAGGAGCTTCCGCGGCCTCTTCGAACGATCCGATTCATGTGGGTCCCTGAATACAACGGGACCTATGCCTGGCTGGCGGCACATCTCAACGACCCCGTAAAACGAATCGCTAATCTTAACTTCGACATGGTCGGCGAGAACGTTGCTAAGACCAACTCCTTGCTCACCGTGAATTACACGTCCGATTCCAATCCCTCATTCTTGAACGCACTTATGGAATCGATCGTGGACTTTGCCAACAGTTTCAATAGTGAGCGGTATCCGCCCCAGCTCGATCTCTATATCGGATCCACGACGGGTTCGCGCAATCGCATGTCGTACCGGATGGACGCCTATACGACGGGCACGGATCACGAACTCTTCAATAATTTAGGGATCGGGGCGGCGACATTAGGCGCTTGGCCGGACAATTTCTACCATACAAGCGAGGACACGCCCGATAAGGTCGATCCCACCCAGCTTCATCGGGCTGCGGTCCTCGGGTTGGCCGCCATCACCACGCTTGCCTATGCCGAAAACGATCAGGCTCAGGACCTCGCCCGGCTGTCTCTGATCTATGGGAAGAGGCGAATCGCCAGGAGCGAGTTCAACGCGGTCGAATCGCTGTTCGCCGTCGCGAAGGACGGTTTTGGGGAGGCCGACCGCTTAGCCGGGAACCTCATCGCGCACGTTTATCGCCGGGAACGTGCCGTCATAGGCTCTGCGACATTGTTTGCCCGGACAGCTCAGGCGCGAAGCGAAGTCGAAAGGACGGTATCTTTGCTCAGCAGCGATGAAGCGGCATCGCTGAAGAGAGTGGACGAGATCGCTACCTTGAGAGCCCTCGAGCTACAGGCCGCGAGGTCCCCCCGATATCTAACCGAGACTGAGCGGCGGGCCGCGCGATTGATACCGGCTCGGAATAAAGGGAAGGAGCTGTTCAACTTAAGTTATGTCACCCGGACGCTGGCCGAGGACTCGACGGCCCAGATCCCGAAGATCACGGCGGCTCTGGAAGAGATCAACCAGCGTTTCCAAGCCAAAGGCGAAAGCGAGCTGAGACTCATGGGGCTACCTGACGCAGCCGCCTTCTACGCCGACGGAAAACGCTCCGTCTTGGAAATCCGCGACGCGGTCGAAGCCGAGTACGCCCCGATTTCCTTAGAAATTCTCATGCTTTATTTCAGAGCATTTGAGAGGGCCGGGGTTATGAAGATCCAGGAAAAATAAAGCCAGGTCGGAGGTTCGAATCCTCTCAGGCACGCCGCGTTTTCCCCTGATTTTCAGCCTTTTAACTTTTGCCGTCTTTCAGCCTGAGTCACTAAAACTGAGCCATTTTTAGCGCTTTTATCCACACGGCATGTTCGGGGGAGTAAGGTAGAAAGTTGGGGTGCGTTTGCCCGTCTTGGGGCATCCTGAACGCTTTCCAAGGCTTCTCAAAGCCTCTCTGCGGGCCGATCAGGGCTATTTTTCGGGCTGATTGACATCGCCACGCGGCCAGAAGTATATTACTGACGCGGAAATTCACCGCGCCGCGGAAAAAGGAAAATCTTTTGAAAATAACCAACGTTTCAAAAGAGGACCGATGAAAAAAAATCTCATGTTCAATTTCCTCTTAATCCTGTTTTTTTCATCGGGTATCTTTGCCCAGGATCTCAATTTTACGGCTCAAGACTTCCGGGAACGGCGGGATAGGCTCTGCGCGCTCATTCCGGACGGCATCGCCATCTTGGACGGAGAGGCAGAGGCCTGTTCTTATTTCACCGGCATCGATGCCGGCGAGGTCAAGATGATCCTGATCCCTCCCGGGGTGGCCGAAAAAACACCCAACCCTGCGGCCTGGAAAACGACACTTTATCTGCCCCCCAAGATGCCGCAATCCGGCGTCTGGGATGATCCGAGGACTTCTTTCGGCGACGATACCTTGCGCCTCGTGGGTATCGAGAATAACGCCCCGCTCTCGAGCTTTTTCTCGGATGTGGCCAAACTCGAGAATATCACAGATACCATCTATATCCCCTACAGAGAGACCCCGATTTCCGGCACCGATCTTCCCCGTGACCTCCAGTTCGTGGACACGATCAGGAAAATTCTACCGAGCGTCAGGATCAAAAACCTAGGTCCCATGATCGATAAGCTGAGGTGGCAGAAATCTCCTAAAGAAATCGACGTGATGAGAAAGGCCTGCGAGATCACGGACGAGGCGTTCAGGCAAGCCGCCCGCAAGACAAAGCCCGATCTCTTTGAATATGAACTGGAGGCCCTTATCAACTCTGTTTTCCGAACAAACGGAGGCCGCCCCGCCTTTCTCATTTTGGGCTCCGGTCCCAACTCGTGCGTTCTCCATCACATGACCAATGACCGCCGGCTGCTCAAAGACGAGCTGATGGTCATCGATATAGGAATTCTATACAGGTCGATGAGTACGGACCTCACCCGGACGATCCCAACCTCTGGACGCTACAGCCCCGAACAGCGCAAAATATATGAGATCGTCCTGGAAGCCCAAAAAAAGGCAATCTCCATCGTTAAGCCCGGCGTGACCCTGGCGGATGTCCATAAGACCGCTCTGGAGGTGATCGAGAAGGCTGGTTATGGAAAATACTTCATTCACGGAACGAGCCACCCACTCAATGGCGGCAACTCCACGAATCCCTTGACGGATGGCTTGTTCATGCCTCAACAATTCGACAATCGCTATTTTGCCCAGGATAATCCTCTCGCCGCTGGAAGCATGTTCACCATTGAGCCCGGGATCTACATCCCGGAAAAGAACCTGGGCGTGCGGATCGAAGACAGCGTCCTGGTGACAGAGAACGGATGCGAGGTCCTGACCAAGAGCGCCCCAAAGGAGACGGGCGAAATCGAAGAACTGATGAAGAAAAAATAGATGCGCATCCCGGTTTAGGGAAAGTCTATCGCATCTTTGCCGGTGCGAGAGGGTTTTTTGCCCCAACATGCTCTTCCGCCGCCGCTTATTGCGGCGATTGACATCGCCGCTCAGCCTCCGATACAATTCCGGCAAGTGAGGAGGAGCGATTCAGCGCCGAGACGGGGAATTCCCACGCCGCGGAAAAAGGAAACTCTTTAAAATCGAAGGGATTAAAAAAGGAGAACAAAATGAAAAGGGAATCATCTCACAACCTTAGAATGTGTCTATGCTATGCCATTGTTATTTTTCTTTATTTATGCACGGCGCAAACGCTCAGGTCACAACCAAACATCTCCAACAACGAGGAAATGCAATCAAAAGCAGTAGACTCCGTAAAAAGCATCCGCATGGCGGAGATGACATGGCCTGACATCAAATCTGCCATAGAACAAGGATACACCGCCGTAGTTGTTGCTGTTGGTTCCACGGAACAACACGGCCCACATCTGCCAACCATGACCGACACGCGAATTGGTGATGAATTGGCTCACCGTGTTGCCATGAAACTGGGTCACACCCTTCAAGCAACCACAATCACGGTCGGTTGCTCGAGCCATCACCTCTCATTTCCAGGCACCATCTCGCTGAGGGATGAGACGTTAAGGATGATTATTCTTGATTATATAGACAGTTTAATTCGTGGCGGTTTCAATAGGATTGTCTTCTTACCCTTGCATGGCGGTAATTTTCCAATTGTTCAAGCGACCCTCAAGGAAGCGCAGATAGCTCATCAGGGAATCGAAATCATAGGAGTTACAGATGTAACGAAGCTTTTGGATTGCTTGAATGCGGGATCTGCCGAATTCGGGATTAAGGCGAATGAATCTGGTGCGCATGCCGGTGAAAGCGAAACATCTATCATGATGGCCTTGGAAAAGAATCTCGTAATCAAGGACAGATTCGCCCCAGGCTATGTTGGTTTGACAGGCGAAAAAGTATTAAAAATTATGCGCGAGCAGGGTATGCAGGCCCTCACGAAAAACGGTGTCCTGGGCGATCCGAGGAAGGCTTCTGCGGATAAAGGCGAAATTTATCTTGATCGTCTCACGGAGTTCCTGATCCAGGAAATCAAGAAGCAATCACATGAAGTCCTATCGACCTCTTCCCGTGTAACGCCGGTGCGTATGTTACTTTTCCCTTTGCTACAATGTGGAGGGCAGGGTAAGGTTTTCACGCCGGTTCCCCAGAAGGGCTTGTGATCGCCTTCATAACGGACTGTGAGGCCGTGGAACGGATCATCTGAAGCTGACGTTTGCGGCGACGAAGCCTCCACCCTCCCATGTCTTCGAGCAGGTCCCACTCGCGGCGGCCGAGGGGAGCGGGGAATGTTTTTGAGTATTTTGCGATCAGAGGAGAGCGGAAGTCTATCGTCTTTTGGTCGGTGTGGTGAGTTCTTTCAGAATATGCACTTCGGGTACGCTTTTCGCGGTATTTGACATCGCCGCCCGGCCTCCGATAGAACTCCGGCATGGTTAAGAGCGGGAATTCAGCCGGCTCGGAAAAAGAAAATTCTTATATTTATGAGTTGGATAAAACCGCCAGGCGCTTCCGGGCGTCCTCGACCTCGGGCAGGCCGGGGTCGGCGTTCTTCCATAGGGAGAGGAATTTCCGGTAATGCTCCGCGGCTTCGGCTTTCTTCCCTTGCTGTTCGCTTATTTTCCCGAGCTGGTAAAAGCTTAGGGCATAGATGTCGCCGTAGGTTAGTCTGCCGGTTCCCAGGGAAATGATTTTTTCATTCTCCCGGCGCGCGTTTTCGAGATCGCCCGCTTTATTAAAGGTTGTGCCCATGGCCTGGGCGAACAGAAGATGTTCTTCGGCATCCGCGTTCAATAAGGGCAGTCCCAGCTTGAACAATTCAACAGCCTTGGAATAGTTCTTCTTTTCCAGCTCGATCATCCCCGTCAGATAGTGATGGTACCAGAGGAGCTTCTTGTTCGGCGCCTTGTCGAGCACCGCCTTCAGCCTGGCGGCGATATTCTGGGCTTGACTTATGGATTTCATCTCCAGATATGCGAGTCCCTGGCTGAGCAAGACCTCTCTTTGATGCCCGAAGTCCTCTTCCGCGACCGCGTTTGTCCAGGCTTTGTCCAGCTCCTCCAGGGCCGATTCCGGATGACCTGATTTCCGCTCCTGATAAGACAAGCCAATCCGCATGAACCTCACCCAGCGGTTCTGCCCGAGCTTTTCTGCCATTCCGATGAAGACCTGAGCAATTTTTTTCGCTTCAATGAACCTGCCCTGGAGAGCAAAAACGGATATTGATCTCACCAAACCCCAGCCCCGGCCGTCCGCCCCATTTATCTGCAGGAGCTTCTTGTATTCTTCTTCGGCTCCGCTCAGGTTATCCATATAAAGATAAATATCTCCTCTGGCCCGGGTGTTCTCCCAGTCTGTCGGACTCGGGGTGGCCGCCTTGTCTAATTCGGCCAGCGCAAGATCATACTTTCCGAGTTCGCTGTAGGTCAGGGCCAGGCTGCGGCGCATAACGGCGCTGTCTCCGATATTCTTGAGATAGGATTCCTTGACTTCGATGGACTTGTCATAGGCGCCGATGTTCTCGTACGTTCCGGCCAAATTTTGATAGATGACCACATCTTCGGATCCGGCCTGAATGCAAACCCGATAACGCTCGATGGCCTTTTCTGTTTCTCCCCTTCGGCTGTAGAGGATAGCAAGCATGTTGCCGCCCAAAATATCATCGGGATACAGGGCCAGCAATTTCTCCAGCGCCTCGACGGCTTTGTCGTAAGTCTTTTCCGATCCCGAAAAATAATTTCCCTGGATGTTGAGTTTCTCTCTGTCGGTCAGCCTGTCGCTTAGCGCCAGGGCCTTCTCTAGGCACTTCTTCTCTTCGGCAAAGTAGACTAAATTTCCGTAAGACCAGGCCATGGCCAGGTAAGCGGAGGCGAACTCCGGGTCGATAGCCACCGCCTTTTCCATGGATTCGATGACCTGACGGTATTCGCCCTTGACGTCGTGCCGGATTCCCTCGACGTAATATTTGTAGGCTTCGGGCGAGCTCGTGGTGACGATCCCCGCCTCCTTGTCGATATCGGAAGCGATGTCCTGCGCCGAAAGCTTGAAATTCGCCTTGATCCGCCTCGTCAGCTCATCCACCATGGCGAAGATGCTCGCCTCCCCTTTCCCGGCCACCGACTCCGACCCGATGAGCTCACCCGAGCCGGCCTCCTGGAGCGTGACGTTGATCCGGAACTCGTCTCCGGCCCTGGCATAGGCCCCCTGAAGGATGTGGTTGACTCTGCCTTCTGCGGCGACCTGGCGGAGGACATCCGCAGAGTATGTTTGGCTGTCCTCTTGACCGAGACGGCCGAGGATTTGGAAAAGCTTGTCCTCGCTCAGGACCCGGATGTGCTTCGATTGGGTGAGGTCCGTGACGAGCAGGTTGGCCAGCATGGTCCTCCAGTGGTCCAGCCCGGCATCGCCGGTGTTGTTCTTGAAGTCCAAGATGGCGACCGAGGGTTTATCGGTAGGAACAGGGACCGCCTTTCTTTTCGGGATGACTCGCCAGAGAACGAGACCGACAGCCGCGATAGCGAACAGGGCAATTGCGGGAACGACGAGCTTCTTAACTCCCACAGTCACCGTGATCTCTCTTGACGTGAAGGCCTTCTTCTTTGGAATGATCCGTGCCGCGGTCGGCATTCCTTCTTCTATCCGGCTTAATTCCGAGCGCAGTTCGCCGGCGCTTTGATAGCGCCGGCCTTTATCCTTTTCCAGGCATTTCAGTATCACCCGGTTGAGGTCTTCCGGAATCTGGGCATTGATCTCTTTCGGCGGCTTGGGGACCTCGCTCTTGTGTTTCACGCCGACGGTGAAGGGCGTGTCGCCCTCGAACGGCACGCGGCCGGCCACCATTTCATAAAGGATGACACCCAGAGAGTAGATATCCGACCGCGCGTCGACCTCCTTGCCCTCGACCTGCTCCGGAGACATATATTCGGGAGTTCCGATCATCACTCCGGCCCCGGTGATGCCCTTCGCTTTGAGCGACCGGGCGATCCCGAAATCCATGATCCGGGCCTGGCCGTCCCGGTCGACCATGATGTTGCCCGGCTTGAGGTCCCGGTGGACGATGCCCTGAGTGTGGGCTTCCTCCAGGCCGTTGCAGACCTGGCGGGCGATGGATACGGCCGTTTCGACGGCCAGCCTTCCCGACTGCCGGATCAGGCCTTTCAAATCCTGGCCTGAGACATACTCCATGGTGATGTAATATGTTCCTTCGCTGGTATTCAGGTCGAACATCTGGCAGACGTTTTTATGGCGGATCTTGCGGGCGAGTTTCAGCTCATTGCGGAAGCGTTCGATCGTCTCGCTGTCGAGGGCGACCTCAGGCTTGATGAGCTTTAGGGCGACCTTTTCGTTCACCTGGGTATCGAGAGCCTTGTAAACTCGGCCCATGCCCCCTTTTCCGAGCTCTTCGATGATCTGATACTTCCCGGCGAAGCTCGATCCGGTGGTCAGCTCTTCGCGCGGCGCGCGGATGGTTTCAGTCAGGACGAAGGGATTCTTGGCGGATGGCGTGAGCGGCGCGGCGCAATGCCCGCAATAAATGGTGTCGTCGGGATTGTCAAACTCGCATTTGGGGCATTTGTTGGACATGCCGCCTCCCCGTTCCAACCGGCTGACCGAAGAATACCAACTTGAAGGCGGATAGTCAAACGAAAATAGGTTCGGATTGAAAGGTCCGTCTATCTTACCCATGCATGGCGGGAATTTCCCAGCGGATAAAGGCGAAATTTATCTTGATCGTCTCACGAAGTTCCTGATCCAGGAAATCAAGAAGCAATCACATTAAGTCCTATAGAGGCCCACAAATACTCGAAAATACATCGATAGAGGATATCATGTATTTTTTCCTGAATCGAGCAAGAATGGTTTGCCAAATACGACGTATAACAATGCGAATTGAGCGGACCCGCCTACGGCGGGCCGCTCATACGCAACGTTAGGCATACTTGATAGGGAGGAATAATATCAGACTGACATGATTATCATTTACGTAAAAGGTCGAAGGAAAGTTCCGCCGGCATGCTCTCAGGGGGTTTAGACATAAAGCGCCATATCGACAGAGCCGCCTGCTCAAAGACACGGAAATCCCCCCTCGAGCTATCCCGTCGTAAAAGTTGTCATCCGGCAGAAGGAAAAGGTCCGGGCCGCGGAAGCATAAAATGGGGGCTCAAAATCTCCGGGCCTGAACGAACGATCAGAGCCGGGGCCGCGGCTCACTGGTTGTCGCGCGGGATCGTCTGCTCCCAGGTCTTCTCGCGGAGAAGGACACCGTCCTGGAGCAGCCGCCGCACTCCGGTGTAATAAAAGTTTTGCCGGTCGCTGCGGAATTGAACGCGGCTCTCCCAGCGGAGCGTCCGGTCCGGAAGGGTGACGGTCGTCGAGTACTCGCCGCGGACGGACGTCGTCTCGGGATGCGCATCCTCCGCCTCGTGGACGATCGTCTCGGTGTTGCGCTCCTCTCCCCACGGGTACCGCACGGCGCTCTCATTGGTGGCGGTGACCCGGGTCGAGTGCCGCTGCGGGTTTCGGTCGATAGACGAGATCTCACCGTAGCCGGAGGAGGTCCCGACGTCGAGCGTCTCGTATCCGGGGAGCGAAGGCTCATCCGTCAACGGTGGCAAGTACGACGGACGGGGACGTTCCCCCGGGTACACGACCGGGAGCATAAGCCGCGTCGGGTCGGCCCCGCCGAGGGACAGGGACGTCGTCATCGGGTAGGGTGTCGGCCAGATCATGGGCCATTGGGCATTGCCCACGGCGAGCCGCATCCGGTGGCCCTTGGGGAAAATCCAGGACGTGAAGTGCAACTCGATCTCCAGGTAGAACGGCCGGCCCGGCTCGAGAGGATGCGGGTCGCGAGCGGAGTCGCGGTGCGCGCCGTTGAAGCCTGCGCTCGCCACCAGCGTCACCGTGCCGTCGGGGGCGACGTCGTTGAGGCGAACGAACCAATGGGCGAGAGGGGCGTCGCCCGAGACCCGGAGCCGCGCCCGCGGCAGGCCCAGGATCTCCACATCGCGGTCGAGCGGCTGCGTGTCGTAGACCAGACTGAAAGCATCGCTCGGCCTCTGGTCGGGAGCGACATCGCCGAACCACATAACAGGTCCGCCTGCCTCGATGCCGGTCGTGGGAACGTACCGGAGAAGGTGAACGCCTTCGCCGGCCGGTGCTTCCCCGAGCGTCCTGTCCGGCCGCGGATAGAGGGATTGCTCCCGGATTCTCTCGATGGGCCAGCCGTCCTCGTAGCGCCATTCCCCGGGCGCTTCCTCCAGGTGCGGCCCGGGCGGGTGCCAGCGCCGGACATAGATTGCGAAGCGGGGCTCGTCCATAATCCCGGTGTTGTGTCCTTTGAGCCACTGGTCGAACCAGCGAACGGCTTCGTGGCGCCACTCCATCCCCGGCTTCGGGTAGGGCTCGTTCGGGTAAGTGTGATTCCATGGACCGATGATCGCCTTTACAGGGGCCTTCAGGTGCTCGAGCATCCGGGGCAGGCTGTCACGGTAGCCGTCGTACCATCCTCCGATCAGGAACGTGGGGATGCGGATCGACTCGTAACGCGTCTTGAGGGCCGTGCGGTCCCAGAAAGGCCCGTCGCGCTGCTGGGGCTTGTAGGTGAGCATCCAGGGCGGCGTGTCGAAGCGTTCGGCGAAGTATCGCTCGTCGATGCGGTAATCGGGCGCCCCAGGCACGGCGTTCGCCAGGTCCTGGCTCATCTCCCAAGAATCGACATGCATCATGCCGTCCATAAAGTGCACGTCGTCCTGGTAGAGGTCGTCGGTCGCGTCCACCGCGATGATAGCCTTGAGCGCGGGCGGGTTCCGCATGGCCATGTGGATGGAGTTGAAGCCGCCCCAAGAGATCCCGAACATCCCGACATTGCCGTTCGAGAACGGCTGGCGGGCCAGCCAGGCGATGACCTGTTCGCCGTCCTGCTGCTCGATCTCGCTGTACTCGTAGGGGATAAGGGTCCCTTCGCTATTGCCCGTTCCCCGGATGTCAACGCGCGCGACGACATAGCCGCGGCGGACGAACCAGGCGTAGAGGGAGTAGCTGCCGCCGCGCCCCTCGGTCTTGCGGTAGGGGAGATACTCGAGGAGGACCGGGAATCGCCCGCGGTCGCCCGGGCCCTTCGGCCGCCAGAGGTCGGCCGCGAGGCGCACGCCGTCCTCCATGGGGATCCACACTTCCTCAAGAGCTACGTCGAAAGTGGGTGGCGAGGGTTGGCGCTGCGGCGAGTGCGCCGTCGAGGCGGCCGCGGGGAGGGCTAAGAAACATAAAAGGACGAAAACCGCGAATGCAACCAGGAGCAACCCGAGCCCCGAGGATCCTTTTGGTTTCAGCCGGCGTCTCATTTTTTTCCTCCTGACCACAAACCTTCTCGCGCTAGGTCAAACAACCGCACTTTTCCATCCTTCCTCACCTGGGGGGAGGAATAACGCGCTGCTCCTCCCTCTTCCTTTGATGGGAGAGGGGCGGGGAGAGGCAACGGAGAAAAACTTGACATATGTATTAGTATTAACATATTTTTCAGGCGCATGGCGAGCTAAAAAGCGGAGGACAGCCGAACGATGAAAGAAGACACCAAAGAGACTGTCTACAGGCTGCGCTGGTTCGTGCTGGTGATCATTAGGAAGTTAGCGATTCTCTTCGTGGCATGCGTGTTTTTTGCCTCGTGCGTGCGGGAGAGTCCTCCATTCTCCGATCAGATCATCAACATCGGATCACACCGTCTTCAGATGCATCGAGAGGGGAAAGGGGCTCCTACTGTCGTCATCGACGCCGGTATCACGGACCCGTTGGACAAGCTGAGACCGTTGCAGGAGCGCATAGCCGGAGTTACGCACGTCATCACCTACAATCGAGCCGGATACGGACAGAGTGAGCCCGGCCCGGTGCCCCGGCACAGCGGTCGCGAGGCAGAGGAGTTGAAGGCCCTGCTCGAAAAGGCATCCATTCCGGGGCCCTACGTGCTTGTCGGTCATTCGCTGGGGGCTCTGAACATGCAGGTGTATGCGTCCAAGTATCCCGACGATGTCGCCGGAATGGTTCTGCTGGACCCGCCGCCTCTCTCCTTCTTGCTCCGTGAAGAATACAGGGATCTTGGGGCGATGGCCGAACAGATGACCGCGGAATGGCAAGCGATAGCCGATTCCGCAGCTCGGTCGGCAGATGCCCGGGAGAGGGCCCGGTCCGCTTTCTTCGGGATGATCGCGTCCGAACATCGCGAGATGTTCGGTGAGTCGGCGAGGCTGGTTGCCGCGGTCTCGACGTTTGGCGATATTCCTCTCGTTGTGATGGCCGCCGGGAAGCCCAACCCTGCTTTCGGTGAAGCGGCCGAGGATATTCAGAAGTACTGGGTCGCGCAAAGTCGCGCTCTGGCGGGCAAGTTCTTGAACGGCAGGTTCATCCTGGCGGAAGGGGCCTCGCACTACCTGTACTTGGATGTGCCGGACCTCGTAGTGGAGAGTGTCCTTTCCGTAGTCTATAAGGTTCGTGCGAAATAAGAACGGATTTGGCTGGGCGACCCTGATGTCGGACTCGGAGTCCGCGGTTTGACATGGACTGGATCGAGATCGTTGGTTGCAGGTCAAATGGCCTTTGGCCTTAAAAATGGATAAAAAGAGATAGAGGTGACCGTGAAACGACTCCCCAGGCTTCTCCTTCTTTTCTTTCTGTCGATCCCCCTTCTGGTTCCGGCGGATGACACCACTGGGACTCCGGCGTTCGACAGGGCTGTCGACAAACTGTTCGCTGAAGGCTACCCACAAGGGCTCGTGACATATTTCTGTTCGCTCGGCACGAATCCGGATCTCGGTTTCCGCTGGGCCGGGACCTCTGCCGAGCGCGCCGTCGGGGACCGCGTGGCGGCCGAGATGCGGGCCATGGGACTCAGCAACGTGCGCCTCGAGCCGGTTCCCGTCGACGTTTTCGAGTTCGAGAAGGCGAGCGTCGCCGTCGGGGACCGCTTGATGATCGCGTCGACCATCGCGGGAGTTCCGCCGACGCCGGAGGGAGGCATCACCGCGCCCATCGTCTACGTCAAGGGCGGCACGGCGTCCGACTTCGACGCGGCCGGCGATGTCACCGGGAAGCTCGTCCTCATGGACGCGAAGATGAGTTCGTGGTGGTTCACTTGGCCGGCTTTCGAGGCGGGGCACCGCAAGGCCGCCGGTGTTATCTGCACCCATACGCCTGAAGACCCGAAGTATTTCTCGGTAGACGATAGCGCCCTCGGCAGTTTCGACGGCCAATACGACCTTGCTGCTCCGCCGTGGGTCTATGTCTCGCGGCGCGACGGCGACTGGCTCAAGTCCCGGCTCGGGACCGGGCCCGTGACGGCGACCATGGTGTTGAAGGAGAAAGTTACCCTCGAGCGGGACGGCGGTGTCGCTTATAACGTAATCGGAGAATTGCCCGGCGAGCGCCGCGACGGCCAGATGATGCTCATGTCCGCGCACCAGGACGCCCACTTCCGCGCCGGCATCGACGACACGGCCGCGTTGGCGAACATGCTGACCATCGCCAAAGCGATGCGCGCGTCCGGTCACCGTCCGAAGACGACCGTCGTCTTTCTCGCCACGGCCGGAGAGGAGTTCGGCTACACGAACGCCTATTACGAGTGGCTCACCGGCGCCTGGTGGGCCGCCACGCGCGCCCACAAGGACTGGGCCGGCCGGGTGCGGGCGATGCTCAACCTTGAGAGCATGGCGGTCAAAGAGGCCCCGCTCACGATGCGATTCAACCCCGAGCTCAAACCATGGCTGGAGCGGCTCGTCTCGCGGTGTTCGACCCTTCTGCCCTACGGATCCGAGGCGGTCACGCCCGTCAACTCTTGGAACGACCAGTGGCCGTTCACGGCGGCCGGCATCCCCAGCGTAGAATTCGCGACCTACAGCGCCGATTACGACAGGCTCTACCATTCCAACTTCGAGACTTCCGCCCTAGTGGATTGGGCCTACCTGGCGAAGATCGCGAAGTTCGCCTTCCGCGCCGCCCAGCAACTGGATGACGGCCTGCTGCCTTACAGCTTCGGGATCAGGGCCGATGACCTAGCGGCCGCCGTGAACAAGGAAGAGCTGCTCGCCGTGGGAGCGAACGCCGCGGTCGTCTCAAGGCTTGCCGCCGGCGTCTCCGCCTTCCGGACGGCGGCCGCCGATTTCGATGCGAGGACCGGCGCCATTCCCGCAGGCAGGACAGATGCGGTGAACGACGGCCTTCTCGAGGTCGAAAAGGTCCTAAACAGCAGTTTTACGGCCCTTTCTCCCGCTGACGACGATGCCACCGTCTATCCCCATCAGGCGGTGCTTCGGGATGCGCAGGGCATCAACGCGGCGCTCGCCGCTCTGAAAGCGGACCGGACCGGCCCGGCCGCTTCGTTGAAGGCGCTGGCCGGGACTTACATGACGCGCTTCGGCATAAGCTTCAGCTACCCCGTGTATCTGAAGCAGATCTCGCGCCTCCGCCCCGACTTTCCCCGGATAACCATAGGCGGGCAGGGCCAACTGCCCGAACCACTCGATGTCATATCCCAATATCGCAAGATCGAGGCCGGCGATTGGGCCGGGGCCATCGTGGAACTTGAAGCCAAGCGCCTGAAGCTCCTCGTCGAGCTCGACGATCGCCTGGCAAGAATGGCCGGCATCCTGGAATGGGCGATACCGCGTATCGAGGCTTTACGCTAATACGAACGCAATAAAAAAATTACAATGTATGAACGGCACTGAATGCCGTCCTCAAGCCCCCGTAGCGGAGGGGGGGACCCGAGTCCTATGAAGGCCATATCGGCCGCCCAAGACTCTGCCCATATTTCTTGCCACCCCCTACCCCCTCCGATATTGTACAGACCGGATACATAGGTAACAAGCGTTCGGAGACATGGGTAACACTTTGATAGGATACATGGCGTAGTCTCAGAAGGAGGTGCGACGGGGGGAACCGACGGGACTGGTTCCCCGGGGGCCGGGGGGAGTGAGGGCGGCTTCAGGCCGCTTAAAGTCAGATGTCAAACTATTTAATGCGTTTGTATTAGTCAATGATTTCCGGGTTTGTGAAAGATCACTGCGCGGCTTAACCGGACCGGGACGGGACCTGCCGTATTAAATCCCGCTTTCCGGGCGGCCTCCACGATCCCGCGAAAATTATTCTCTCTAATATGAATTTTCGGCTCGGCCAATAGCAATGTCCCCCCGGGCTTAAGACATACCAGGATTTCAGAGAAGAACCTGCCTTTGTCAGGCACCTCATGGGCCATCCAAAAGGCCAGCGCGAAATCCACATGATCCAACGGAATATTCAGGCGGTCAGCCTGAGCGAGATGCAGACGGACTCGCCCCGGCAAGCCTGCCCTTTCCACCCGTTTTCGTACCTTTTCGAGCATCCATTCTTGGATATCCGCGGCAATTACGAGCCCGTTCTCGCCTACGAGTTCGGCCATGACCGTCGTGAAATAGCCGGGACCACAGCCGGCATCCAGGACGGTATCTCCCTCTCGGATGAACTGTTGCAGGGTTTTCCTGGGATTCTGGGACAGGCTCCGGATAGGATTGATCAGCAGCCAGGACAGCCAGGGCGGGCAGACGTGCGCTTCCTTTTTCATGGGTCCGTTTTTTCTCCTTTTTTGTTATCGCAGGTCCAATAACCGGTCCTGGACTTTCCCGATCCGGTCCTGAGCCCTTCGGGCCGGCCTGTCTCACGGCTTATAGAAGTTTCAGCGAAAACATGAATTCGTTTCTGGCCGGGAGCCGCTTTTCATACGCCCGGGCGTACCCGAAGGAAAACGTCGTGTTGAGCAGGGAGAAGAGGACCACCCGGAAATCGAGCTGGGCCCCGAAATTGGCCAATTTCCGGCTCCGGGCTGCACTGTCGAAATCGGTGATGATCCCGGAGGTGAAAACGGCCAGCCGGGCCCAGTTGCAGTACATGCTCAAGAAGCCGAAACGGCGGAACGTCAGCGGAGGGAGCGTCCATTCCATTAACGCTCTCGCATAATTCCGCCCACCGACCGCGTTGAGGTCGATGCCCGGAAAGCTGTAATACTCCCGGTATCGTTTTTCCGGCAGATAATCTATCCAGTTATTCCCGAACCCGCCGAAAAAGAATTTGACGAAATTGTTGTCGCGATCTCCGAACGATTGTCCGGCGGTTGTCCGGAGCCAGATCGAGGAGTGGTTGATAGGGAGCGCGATGCCGTAGTCGAAATTCCCGTGAAGGCGGGGATAGAGCCGGCCGTTCACGTAGTTGGCCCGGGCGAAAACGTGGAACCGGTATCCTTTCTCCTCGTCGACGGCCCCCAGCGATCGCCGGACGAAATCGTACCGCAGCCCGATCCGGGTCGAGAGGAATTTGTCGTAAGTGGCGTCAATGTTCTGGAAGTCGGGCAGTTTTTCCAGGCCGCCGTATCCGGCGATCTTGAAATCCAGCTCCAGCGTCCGCGGGGTATCGTAGATCAGGTATTTGGTGTACTCCAAGCCCAAGGAATAGCCTTTCCGGCTGACTTTCGTCGGGCCGAGCAGATCGTAGAAGCTGGCGCCGTTGTACGTGGCGCTGAGGGTCCAATTCCAATAATGATAATTGAAGCCGAGATGGGCCCGTTCGTTGGCGGGGAGATCCGGGTTAGGGGTGTAGGACGCCGACAGGTCGAACCCGTTGAAGCGGAGCGGATTGCGGAATTCCATGCGCACGCCCACGGAGGCGTAGTCCTTGTAGCCCTCAAAAATGGGATACGCGGAATTCAGCTTGATGTCTCCCCAGGAATTGTAGGGCCCGTTGGACTGGGTCATGGAATCGATGGGGACGGACGCCGGCGATCCCGGCATCCAGGTTTTAACAATGGGATACTTATTGACGACTTCCTGGCCAAGGAAGCGGACCGCGCTCACATCCTTCACGGGCTTGTTGGGAATCCAGCCGGGGACGAACCCGTCCCCCGTGAATTTAAAAACGATCAGCGAATCGTCCGAGACAGGCACCGGCCGGAAGAAGCCGGTCTCGCAGTTGCTGACCACGTCCATGGCCTTATTTTGGAAATCGTACCGGAAGATATTTGAGGCGCCCGTGTAGTAGGACGATCCATAGAGGAATCGGCCGTCGGTCGAGAACCGGAAATTTGAGGGCGAATCCGTCCCGAATTCGTACAACGTCTCCATCGACAGGGAGTCCTTGAGGAGAGCGGCCGTCTGGATGCGGACCAGCTTTTGTTGGCCGGACACATCGGACATCGCCGCCGTCAGGAACGCGCCATCCGGAGAGATATCCACGTCGTAGATATCCGTGAAGTAGTCGAAGCCGTAAACGGCGGTCCAGTCGTCGTAAGGCGGGTCGATCTTGATGATGGTGGAGAGCCCGAAGTTGTGCCGGATCGCCCAGAGGCTTCGGTCCGCCGGATTGAAAGCCAGATCGCCGGCCCGGAAATCCGCGATCAATCTCTCCGATCGGCCGGTCTTAAGATCGACAACATTCAGGTCGCGGAACGCATTGTTGTCCGTCGTGAAAAAGATCTTGCCGGCGGAACGATCGTAGGCCAGGGAACCGACGGAGTACAGCATCGCCCCTTTGATATCGCAGATGCGGTCGATCCGGCCGCTCCCGATGTCGAGAGCTGCGATGTGAGCGACTTGACCGGGATAATTGATCCCCGCGTAAATCTTGCCCTTCTGGGGATCATAGAAGGCGGGGGAGACGGACCCCATCTGCTCCTTCGTCAACGGCTTGAACGAGGTGACCGGATATTTCCGGATCAGGTTCAAATTGGCCGTCTGCCATTCTTTCTCTGCCTTGACCCATTCCTCCCATTCAGCGGCCAGGGACATTCCGAAGATCCTTTTGAACTCGGCGGCGAAGTAGCTTTTGCTGTTTTTGTCCGCGGACGTCCAGTCGACAACTTTTTGGGGGCCGTACTTCAGGGCCAAGTGAGTGAAAAATCGCGTTCCGTACAAATAGGAAATGGCGCCGATCTGGAAGTCGACGGCGGTGCCCTCAGATTCCAGCCCGATGGCGTCATAGATCGTGCTGTTTTCAAGGATCTTAGTCCGCCATATCATTTCGTCGTAGGATCCCAGGGCCCGGCCCAATCCCCCATCCATCCAGGTTTCCATGAAGACGGCGATCCCCTCAACGTACCAGCGGGGGGTATACGTGCGGGGGCTCGTCAAGTAGGCGTAGGCCATGGACAGGGGATTTTCCTTGTCCGCCATGACTTTGCCGAAGAACAGCTTGCGGAAAAACGGGGCCGACCCGACGGGCTTGTCCATGGTGACGACATGGACCAGCTCGTGGTTCATGATCAGGCTCATTCGCTCGTAGCCCGGCATCATGTCATACACGTGCTGGAACGGGGACAGCTCGAGGAAGACCAGATTCCGGGGAACGGCCGTCGCTCCGCCGTTGCCCCAGTCGCTGAAATCCTGGAGGAAGAGGGATGTCGTTTCGGCGGGCTTGTAATCGAAAAATTTCTTGTAGAATCCCATCGTGTTTTCATAAGAGCGGGCCAGATGCGACACGATGAACGTATGGGCCTGGGAGTAATAGACCAAATTGAGCCCGGGGGCTTTGAAACTGAAAAGAGACTGCGCGGGCAGGATCGAGGCTGAAGCCGTCAGGACCAGGACGAAACCAACCCAAACATTGCGGCGCGATCTCATGGAACCCTCCTGCCCTTCATGGTGTGTCTTAAGAAATATACAAGACGGGCGTTTTTTGCAAGTCTTTTACGAGGCGGGAAAACAAAAAAAATCTCCCGGCGAGGGCCGCGGGACCCCCGCCGGGAGACCGGACAGCATGGCCGTCAATGCCTACTTGTTCTGCGCGTTCGCTTCCCTCATCAAGTTGGCGAAATTCGCGTCCTGGAGAAGGCTGGCGAAATGGGCCTCCTTCATCAGGTTGGCGAAGTTGGCGTCGGCCAGCAGGTTGGCGAAGCCGCCGTCCCTCATTAAGTTGGCGAAGTTGGCGTCCCGCAGGAGATCGGCGAAGCTCGCGTTGGCTAGAAGGCTGGCGAAATTGGCGTTGGCCAGAAGGCTGGCGAAATTTCCATCGGCCAGGAGATTGGCGAAACCGGCGTTCTTCAACAGGGCGGCGAAATTAGCGTCGGCCAGAAGGTTGGCGAAATTCGCGTTCGCCAGGAGATTGGCGAAACCGGCGTTCTTCAACAGGGCGGCGAAATTCGCGTCCTCCAGGAGGTTGGCGAAATTGGCGTTGGCCAAAAGGGAGGCGAAACTGGCGTTCTTCATCAGGGCCGCAAAATTCGCGTTCTTCATCAAGGCGGCGAAGTTTGCGTTCTTCATCAGGTCGGCAAAGTTCGGATCCTGCTGGAGATTGGCGAAATTCCTGCTCCGGACGGCCTGGGCGAAATGGGCATTGGCCAGGAGGTTGGCGAAGCTCGCTCTCCTCAGCAGGGCCGCGAAGTCGGCGTCCTTCATCAGGTTGGCGAAGCTCGCGCTCTTCAGAAGATTGGCGAAGCTCGCGTTAGCCATCAGACCGGCGAAATTCGCGCTCTTCAGAAGATTGGCGAAACTCGCATTGGCCAGGAGACCGGCGAAATTCGCGCTCTTCATCACCTGGGCGAAGTTCGCGTTGGCCACGAGGTCGGCAAAGCTCGCCCTCTTCAGGAGGGCGGCGAAGTTCGCGTTGGCCAGCATGTTGGCAAAGCTCGCCCTCTTCAGGAGGGCGGCGAAGTTCGCGTTGGCCCTCAGGGCGGCGAAGTCCGGGCTCTGCTGCAAATTAGCGAAATTGCCGCTATGGACGGCGCCGGCGAAACTGGCGTTCGCCAGGAGGTTGGCGAAGCTCGCGTTCTTCAACAGGGCGGCAAAATTCGCGTCCTCCAGGAGATCGGCGAAATTCGCGTTCGCCATCAGATTGGCAAAACCGTCGTCTTGCATCATCGCCGTGAAGTTCGCGTCGGCCAGCAGGCCGGCGAAATTCGCGTTCTTCAGCAGGGCGGCGAAGTTCGGTTCCTGCAGCATATTGGAGAAGTTGGCGTCCCGCATCAGGTTGGCGAAATTCGCGTTGGCCATCAGGTTGGGAAAGCTCGCGCTCTTCTGAAGATTGGCGAAATGGGCGTTCGCGAACAATGCGGCGAAATTCGCGTTGGCCATCAGGTTGGCAAAGTCGGTGTTCATGAGCAGGTTGGCGAAATCCGCGCCTTTGAGAAGATTGGAGAAGTTGGCGTCCCGCATCAAGTTGGCGAAATTCGTGTTGGCCATCAGGTTGGCAAAGCTTGCGCTCTTTTGAAGATTGGCGAAATGGGCGTTCGCGAACAATGCGGCGAAATTCGCGTTTTTCAACAGGGCGGCGAAGTTCGCGTTGGCCATCAGGTTGGCGAAGCTCGCACTTTTCAATATATTGGCCAGCTCGGCGTTTTTCATCAGGGCGGCGAAATTCGAGTCCTGCTGCAGATTGGCGAAATTCGCGCTGCGGACGGCGTTGACGAAGCCGACGTTCTTCATCAGGGCGGTGAATTCCGCATTTTTCAGCAGATCGGCGAAGCTCGCGTTCTTCTGGAGGGCCGCGAACTCGGCGCTCTTGAGAAGGGCCGCGAACTCGGCGTCTTTCATCATAGCGGTGAATTCCGCGTTCTTGAGAAGGGCGGTGAATTCAGCCCTTTTCAACAGGTTGGCGAAATCGGTGTCCTTCATTAAATTAGCGAAGCCGGCGTTCTTCTGGAGGGCGGCGAAATTTGCGTCCTTCATCAGATCGGCGAATCGAGCCTCGGCCATGAGGTTGGCTAAGGCGGGATCCTTCATCAGATTGGCGAAGCTCGCGTTCTTCAAAAGGGCGGCAAAATCCGCGTCCTTCATCAGATCGGCGAAGTTCGCGTCCTTCATCAGATCGGCGAAAGTCGCTTCCTGGAAGAGATTGGCGAAATTGGCCCCTTTCAGCAGATTGGCGAAATTCGGGTCTTGCATCAGACCGGCGAAGTTCGCTCTCCTCAGGAGGGAGGCAAAATCCGCGTCCTTCATCAGGGCGGCGAAACTGGAATTCTTCATCAGGCCGGAGAAGTTCGCCTGGGCCAGCATATTCGCGAAATTGGGGTCCTTCAGAAGGTTGGCGAAGTTCGCGTCCTTCATCAGGGCGGCGAAACTCGGGTCCGCCATGAGCCTCTGGAAGCGGATGTTGCGGAGCAGGTTCTGGACGTAGGGGTTCTGGAGAATTTTGATGACGTCCGCCTTCGTCAGGACCACGTCCTTGGCCGTCATCTGGCCGGCCCGGTAGCGCTCGGCCTTGGTGATGGTGCCGGCCAGCTTGTCCTCGTCGGCTTTGTTCCGGAGATTGGGACTGAAGACGATGACGAGAACGGCCGCGACGGCGACGACGATCGCCGCGAACGAAATCACTCTTTGTTTTTTGGTCATGATGTCCTCCCTTGACCTCTCTTGGACTTTTTATCTATATTCGGACCCTCGTCCTGAAATACAGCCTGGACCGAAAAAAGTTCGTTTCACCGGTTCCCGTCTTTCGTGACGGTCAAGGATTTCTCGAAAACCGCCATGCTCGAAGCGAAGACCTGGACCTTGAGGGAAACCGGGAGCCCGGCCTTGGCGTTGAACATGACCCCGAAACCGTGCGGCCCGGTCGTCCGGACCGTAAAACGGCCGGGCTCGATGTTGACTGCTCCGCTATCCCCCGCCGATTGGCGAAAAGTGTCGAAGCTCAAATCGTCCCGGTCGAACGTAAACACGATTTCGACGTCTTTCGCCGCATTCCCCCGGACTTCGGCCGCCAGTCGGCCGTCCCCATAGCTGAGGGACAATTCTTGGCTGACCCCCTCCCGGTCCAACCGGAGATTCTCCACGGGACGCAGGTTCTTGGCATCCATCACCGTCCCGACCAGCTGCCGGACATCGAGCCCGGAGTCGATCGACCGGCTCTTAAATACAAACAGGAGAAGAAGGCCCAGACATAAACCCAGGGCGAAAAAAAGGCCGTATTTCAGCTTCATGGGGCCGAGGGCGGCCGCCCTCATCCAAAATCCTCCTGCCGATACCCCCCTATCCCTTATTTCCCCCAGCGGTCCGGCTTTCTTGGCGATGTCGTCGAGGATCTTCGCCTTGAAATCCGGCGTCGGTGCCGGGCCTTGGTCGCCCCGGAATAAGTCCATCACGGCGCCGAGTTCACGGTAGCGGGTCCGCGCCTCTCCGCTCCCGGCCAGATACTCTTTCAGCGAGCGGCTTTCGTCGGCGGAGTTGGCCCCGTCCAATTCCTGGTTCATCAGACGGAGATGCTTTTTATCGATCATGGGCCGGCCACCCGTCTCGTCCGAGGAGTTCCCGCAGTTTATGGCGCGCCGAAAACAGATTCGACTTCACTTTCTTTTCCGACTGATCGAGCATCAGGCCGATTTCCTTGTAGGAACGGCCGTCCGCGCTCAAGGCCAGAAGGGCCCTTTGGCGGGCGTTCAAGCGCATCAAGGCCTTCTCGATTTTCCCGCTCAACTCGCTGGCCGCCAACTGGTCCCCGGGGTCCATGGCCGCGGCCGTCCAGGCCGCATCGGGACCGATCCGCCGGTTCCGCTTGTCGACGAAATTCAAGGATTCGTTGATGGCGATCCGATACAGCCAGCTGAAGAATTTGTAGCGGGGGTTGTAAGAGGGCAGGCTTCCGAAGGCCTTGACGAAGACGGACTGGGAGATGTCCCGGGCGTCTTCGAAGTTGCGGACGATGCGATAGGCCAAGCTTAACACCTGCTTTTGGTATTTGTCGATGATCGTTTCAAACGCGTCGACCTCACCCTGAAGGCACATGCGGATGGCCTTGAGATCTTTATCTTCATCCATAATTACAATCGACCGGCCCCGAAGTTCGCTTTTTTCAAAAAAAATGCGGGCCCTCGCCGGCAGGACGCAGACGTCCGCTCCGCCGGCCGGCGAACTCGGGGGGGAAACCTTTTAACAATTCGAACCCCGGACTCGTATCCCAAGATGGTAAGAGATGCTAAAAATATACTTTACCCCGAACGGCCGTGTCAAGGGCCTTCGGCCGCGGTCCGCGGGGAGCGCGCCATCCGAGTTCCCGTTTTGCCCTGCGGCTTGACTGCGCGGCGGAATGTCATAGAATGACAGGAGAAAAGCTCCCATGCCAGGAACCGTTTTGCCCTCCGCGCTGAAAATCCTGGTCAGCCTTCTGCCGGTCCTCGTCTTCCTGCTCGCGCTGGTCTTCATGGACAGCTACAAGCTGGTTAAGCTGAAGACCCTGTTCGTCGTCATTCTCGGAGGCGCCGCCGCGGCGGGAACGAGTTATATCTTGAATTCGGAGCTCGTCCGTCTCTTCCAAAACGATTTCGCCTTTTATTCCCGGTACGCCTCCCCCCTTGTCGAAGAAGGACTCAAGGCGGTTGTCCTTCTCTGCTTCTTCCAGGCGCAAAGGATCGGATTTCTTGTCGACGGTGCGATCCTGGGATTTGCCGCGGGCGCGGGATTCTCCCTGTTCGAGAACATCTATTATTTGAACACCACCCCCGGGGCAAACCTCGTCGTCTGGGTGATCCGCGGGTTCGGGACGGCGATGATGCACGGCGGAACGACCGCCATTTTCGCGGTCGTCACGAAAGCCTTGTCCGACCGCCGCTCCAAGAATGCCTGGGTCCTGTGTCTCCCCGGCCTGGGCGGGGCCTTCGTCCTCCACTCCGCGTTCAATCATTTTCTCCTGCCGCCCCTGATCGCGACGGTCGCCATGCTCGTCGTCCTGCCCCTTGTTGCCATCAATATCTTTTTCATCAGCGAGAAGAGCACTCGGAATTGGCTGGACGTGGGCTTCGATTCCGACGTCGAGCTCCTGGGCCTCATCACTTCGGGCCGCCTCACGGCAACCAAGATCGGGAAGTATCTCCTGTCCCTCAAGGCTAAATTCCCGGGCGAGGTCGTGGCCGACATGCTCTGCCTGCTCCGGATCCACCTCGAGCTCTCCATCAGCGCCAAGGGCATTCTGCTGATGAAGGAGGCGGGCTATCCTGTCAGGCCCGAGGCGAACATCCGGGAAAAATTTAAGGAGCTGACGTACCTGGAAAAGAGCGTCGGCAAGACGGGAATGCTGGCGGTCGGGCCCATCCTTCACCGCAGCCGGCGGGACCTCTGGGAGCTGCACATTCTGGGGATGAAATAGCCGGAGGACCGCCAAAGAGCCGGGCTCAGGGCCCAGCGGAAACGCTGCGGGCGGCCCCCTTGAAGGCGAGGGCCACCATTGTGATGTCATCCGAGGGCGGAGTCCCGTCGGCGAAGGCCTGGACGGCGGCCCGCATATGGCGGATGAGGTCGGCCGTGCATTTCCCCGTTTCCTCGCACAGCCGGCTTATCAGCCGGGCGTCGGAAAACAATTCCTGGTCCGCGTTCATCGCCTCCGACATCCCGTCCGTAAAGAGAAAAACGATGTCCCCGGGCGTCAATATCCGCGTCGTCGTCGTGTATGAACACCCTTCGACCGCTCCCAGGACGGTCCCGGTCGGGCCCTCCAGGCTCTCGAACCGGCCCGGCCCCGCCGAAATCAGCGGAGGCGGATGCCCGCCGTTGGAATACCGGATTTCCCCTGTCTCTACGTTCAAGATAAGGAGGAACACGGTGACGAACATCATGGTTTCGTTGTCGGGAATGAGCGTCCGGTTGACCCGGTCCAGGATGTCTCCGGGAGACAAGCCGCGCAGAGCCTCGGTTTTCAGCAGCGTTTTGCAGATGGCCATGAACAGGGCGGCCGGAACGCCCTTCCCGGAAACGTCCCCGATCACGACGCAGAGCCGCTTGTCGTCGACGAGAAAGAAATCGTAGAAATCCCCGCCCACCTCCTTGGCCGGCTCCATCACGGCGAAAATATCGAACTCGGTCCGGTCCGGGAACGGCGGGAAAACGCGGGGCAGCATGCTGATCTGGATCTCGCGGGCGATCCGCAGCTCGCTCTGGATCCGCTCCTTGGCCTCCGTCTCCGCCCGCAGGTTCTCGATGAAGCGTTTGATGCACAGATTCACGAGCTGGAAAGCGAGGGCGGAATCCCGGCTGAAGAGCCGGATGACGTCCTCTTTATCGATCGTGTACGCTTCCAGGTCCTCCTCGCAGACGGCCGACGCCGTCCGAACATGGAAGGGCGACAGGATGCCCATCTCGCCGATGACTTCCCCCTCTTTCACAACCTTGCCGATCTCCGGAAGCTTCAGCGACCCGTGGGCGATGTAATACATCTTGTCGGCGCGGTCCCCCGCTTTGAAGAGAACGTCGCCTTTATTATGGGTCTCTCGAGTCATGGACCCCAACGGAAAACCAATGCTGTCGTCCGCACGAGGCGCCTCGGACGGACCGGGTTCGGACGAGGGCTTCCGCGTGCCGAGGGTGAGCGTCAGAATGTTTTTGTCGGCCTCCCGGCGGTAGCCCACCTTGTCCGCCATTTGCCTGATAAAAAAAGCTCCCAGGCCGCCGACCTTGCGATCGTCCAGGCCGGCCTGGAGGTTCGGGGCCAGGGCCGACCGCACGTCGAAAGGCACGCCCGCGTCTTCGATTTCGATCGCAACTTGCCCGGGGTCGGCGCCTTTCATCCAGCGCAGTTCGACCTCGCCGGGGCTGTGGGCGTAGGCGTGACGGACGATGTTGACGACCGCCTCCTCGACGGCCAGTTGGATCTCCTTGGTCCGGAAGGACGAAAACCCGCTCTCGGCGGCGCGGTCCGAGACGAAATTCAGGAACTCGTCCAGCGACTCGAGACGGGCGGGCAAACGAAGATGGAACATCGGCAGGTTCCCTCTCATGGGGGTTTCAGATCCGGCCGAGCGCGGCGTCGACCGAGTCCACGACGGTGAAGATCGAGCCGAATCCGGAAATCGAGAACACTTCCTTGACGACGTCCTTCAAAGCCGCGATCACGACCTTGCCTTTCTTGGCCGTCAGTTTCTTGCCTAGGACGAGGAGGCTGCGGAGGCCCGCGCTGCTGATGTATTCCAGGCCGCTGAAATCAACGATGAAAACACTCGCGCCTTCCGCGATCCACTCCTCGCATTTCCGGTCGAACTCCGGGGCGGAGATGGCGTCCATGCGCCCTTCGACCGAGACGACGATGCGCCCGTTTTCTTTCTTTCCTTCGATCTTCATGCTTGTCCCTCTGGCCCCAAAGACATTTGAGGAAGAACGCTCCCGTTGAGTCGAAGTCCTCTGATCGTGAATTCTGAGCGGATTTTATCGCCGGCCGCGGGTCGCTGTCAAGCACGCGACGATCCGGGCGGACCATCGCCGTCGCCGCTCTCCTCTTGATCGAGAAAGAGGTCCAGCGACTCATGGCCGGCCGGACGGTGTTGTGGATACAATTTTCCTGCGCAAGGACTTACTTGACGACCAATCTTGTGAACGGAAAGACATAAGCCTGGAGCATGATGAGAAGGCCGACGAGGGAGGCCAGGGCCAGGCTGTGGAAGAAGACATAGCGCAGGATCTCGCCTTCGTGGCCGTACCACTTCGTGGCCGTGCTGGCCACAACAATGCTCTGGGCGTCGATCATCTTGCCCATGACCCCCCCGCTGCTGTTGGCCGACGCCATGAGCACCGGGCTCAACCCCAGCTGTTCCGCCGAGATCTTCTGCAGGCTGCCGAACAAAACGTTCGACGACGTGTCCGAGCCGGTGAGGGCGACGCCCAGCCATCCGAGGAGCGTCCCGAAGAAAGGGTAAAGGATGCCCGTCTTGGCGAAGGTCAACCCCATAGCCGCGTCGAGTCCGGAATAGCGGGTCGTGGTGCCCACGGCGAGCATGGCGGCCACGGTCAGGAGCGAGAAACGCACGCGTTTAAGTGTCCTCCACCAGGCTGCGGCGGCCTCGCGTGGACGGTAACCCATGACAAGGGCCGAGATCAACGCGGCCAGGAAGATCCCCGTTCCGGTGAAAGACAGAACGTTGAAAGCGTAGACCGCCGCCTCGGCCGCGGGCTTCACGACGACCGGCGGCATCCGGCGGATGAGCCCGTCGACACCGGGAACGGGGACCCTGAGGACGAAGATGCCGTCCAGGAAGGACTTGACCTGAGGGACTCCCCAGAGAAAGACGACGACGCTTAGGATGAGCCACGGCGACCAGGCCCGAAGGACCTCGCGGCGGCCACGGCCGTGCCCGGCCCGGGCGTCCTGGTCGGCTTCGAGGCTTTCGAACCCCATGATCGTTTTCGGGCGCCAGTGGAGTAGGAGGACGACGAGAGCAAAGATAGAACATGCCGCGGAAACGACGCCGACAAGCCAGGGGCCGTGGAAGTTCGAGATCAGGAACTGGGGGAGGGCGAAAGCGGCCCCGGCCGCGAGCAGGGCGGGCCAGACCTCGAGCATCCGCTTGAACCCCGCGAAGGCCCAAATAAGCCAGAAGGGGATCAGGAGGGAGAAGAAGGTCAATTGCCGGCCGACCATGGCGCTCAGTTTAAGGAGATCGATACCGGTGACGCCGGACAGGGCGATGATGGGCGTCCCGAGCGCGCCGAAGGCCACGGGCGCCGTGTTGGCGATGAGCGACAGCCCGGAGGCGGCCAGCGGGCCAAAACCGAGGCCGATGAGGATGGCTGCGGTCACGGCGACGGGCGTGCCGAAGCCGGCCGCCCCCTCGAAGAACGCCCCGAAGGAAAAGGCGATAAGGAGGAGCTGGAGGCGCCTGTCCCTCGTGATGCCGGTCAGACTCTCCCGGAGGACCTCGAAATATCCTTTCCCGTCGGCGAGAGTGTAAAGGAAGATCACGTTCAGGATGATCCAGCCGATGGGGAAGAGGCCGTAGGCAGCGCCGAAGAGGGAAACGGCCAAGGCCTTGTCCGCCGGCATGCCGAAAACCAGGACCGAAACAGCCAGGGCCGAGCCCAGCCCGAGGAGGGCCGCCGCGTGGGCCTTGAGCCGGAGAAAGGCCAGCGCGCCGAGGAGGACGAAGATGGGCAGGGCGGCGACAAGGGTCGAAAAAAACCAATTCCCGAAAGGATCATAAACCTGGTTCCACGCCATCGGCCCCTATTTTCCCGATTTTCCGGCAATAAATCAACCACCTAAACCTAATGGTTCTCTTACATCTTGAGTGGGTTGGGGGCTTGGACGGGGTGGACGGATTTGACAATTTTCGCTTTCATCCCCTATAATAACTCTTGAGAGGAGATGGGGGCGATCTGGTCTCGACGGAGATAGTGAGACAAGGGTCGCATGCCGAGGTCCCACCCACCTCGATAAAAAGGTGGAAAACAAATTAACTGCAGAACCTCTAGCAGTCGCCGCCTAATAGAATAGGCAGCCGTTTCCCGGGTTCACTCCTGCGGTTCCCGGGGAGCGTCAACCAGCAGGATAGCGAACGGGTTCAGTCCTGGGGCCCGGGAGCGAAATTTCCGCAGGGCTGGCTCCGCGGCGCTTTTCCTCTTCGGGTTCCGCGGGGTGAGAAAATCAAAGAGGATAAGCATGTAGAGACCCTCTGTTGAATGTCTTCGGACGCGGGTTCGATTCCCGCCGCCTCCATTTTTAAAATTGAAAGAATCGAAAAAACGGAAGAGAAAGGGTTTACAGGTTTTCGCGGCGGCCTTCTTTCTTTTGGCGTCCCTTTCCCGGTCCTGGTCTCAACCCCAGCCCATCCTGAAATTGTCGGCCCAGGACCTTGCCGGGTCCAGCCGGGTCATCCTGTCCTCGACGGTTCCCCTATCCTATTCCTTCGAGAAGAAGCCCTCCGCGCTCGTCGTCTCCGTGGTAAGCCGGGTCTCTCTCCGGGTGCAACAGGCTGCGTTCAAGAGCGAGCTGGTGGAGTCTGTGGGCTGGTCGAGAGGAAAGGGCTCCTACGCGTTCTCCATCGAGCTCCGCCGGAAGGGCTTTTCGTTCGAGCACAAGGTCCGCGCGAACCCCTTCGAACTGACAATCGACCTGAAGCCGGAGGAGGAACCGACGGAAATCGCGCCCCCCGTCCGATCGGCCGCCGTTACGGAGGCCCCCGGGGGGGCCGCCGCCCTTCCTCCGGCCGGCCGTCCGACCGGGGCCCTGGACCCCAATAAGTTCAGGACGATCGTCATCGACCCCGGCCACGGCGGGCTGGAAACCGGCGCCAAGGGGAAGTTTGGCGTCCTGGAGAAGGACATCACCCTGGCCATCGGCCTGAAGCTCAAGGACATCATCGAAAAGAACCTGGCCTTCCGCGTGTTTCTGACGCGGGACAAGGACACGGACGTTTCTCTGGAGAACCGGTCCGCGCTGGCCAACAACCACAAGGCCGACCTCTTCATCAGCGTCCACGCCAACGGTTCGATGCGGAAGAACGCCCGCGGCTCGGAGACCTATTTCCTGAGCCTCAACGCCACGGATGAAGAGTCCCGCCGGCTGGCCTACATGGAGAACACCTCGGGCCTTCTGGAAGGGCAGATCGAGCAGGAAAACCAGGACGACGTCAAGATGATCCTCTGGGACCTGGCCCAGTCCGCTTACCTGAAGCAGAGCAGTCTGCTGGCGGAAAACATCCAGGCGGGGCTCAACGAGCTCCTCGGCACCTTGAACCGGGGGGTCAAGCAGGCCCCGTTCAAGGTCCTGACCGGCGTCGCCTGTCCGGCGGTCCTGGTCGAGACCGCGTTCATCTCGAACCCCGAGGAAGAGAAGGAACTCGGGTCCGAGGAATTCCAGGACAACGTGGCCCAAGCGATCTTCCTGAGCCTGGTCGAATACTTCAAGAGCTATCCCTGACAAGAGAATCATGACGAAAACAAAATGGCTGGTTCTGGCAAGCATTGTCATCATCCTCGCCGTCCTCGTTTTCATATTTTTCTGGGGAGGCGCAGAGGAAAAGGCCGGGCGCGAGGCCGAATCGCCATCGTCCAAGGCCCCGACGGCCCCGCTGGAGACGGCGGGGACCCGGATGGTCACGCTCTTCTTCCTTTCGGAAGATGACGATCTCCTCCACCCGGAGGAACGGGAAGTCCTGTCCGGCCCGTCCCTGACCGATGACCTGGAGACGGCCGTCATCGAGCTCATCAAAGGGTCGGCGAAGGACCTTGTCCCTCCCTTCCCTCCCGAAACCAGGGTCCGACAGATCTTCGTGACCAAGGACGGCACGGCCTACGTGGACCTTACCAAGGAGGTCACGGAGAATTTCGCCTACGGTTCCTCTTCGGAGATGTCGGCGGTCTACGCGCTCGTGGACACGCTCACGTTCAACTTCAAGGACATCAAGAAGGTCTCCCTGCTGATCGAGGGTGGGGAGAGGGAGACCTTGGGGGGGCACATCGACCTGAGCCGGCCCCTAGCCCCCCAGTATTCCCTGATCGCTAAATAGAGCGCGCGTCATCGACGCCTCATAGAAATGAGAAAACTGCCCAAGGTCGTGATCGTCGGTTTTTCAAACGTGGGCAAGTCCTCCCTGTTCAACCGCCTCCTCGGGGAGAAGAAGTCCCTTGTCCACTCCCTGCCCGGGATGACCCGGGACTGTGTCTCCGCCCGCTGCCGTCTCGAGGACCGGAACTTCCAGCTCGTCGACACCGGGGGGATCTTCGGGACGAGGGACGAGTCCTTATCGGAGAAGGTCCGAGAAAAAGCCTGGGAGGCCGCCCGGTCGGCGGACGTCCTCGTCTTCGTCCTCGACGGCAAGCGTGACATCTCTCCGGCTGAAGAGGAAATATATTTCTCGCTGAAAAAGCTCGGCAAGCCGGTCCTTGTCGTCGTCAATAAGGTGGATTCCCCGGCCGGAGGGGACAAGCTCGCCGAATACTTCAGGCTGGGGGACAAGGACATCATCCCCGTCTCAGCCGAGCACAGGATCAACATCGATGAGATCAGGGAGAGGATCGCCGCCCACCTGCCCGTCCTGTCCCTCGACGGAGAAGAAAAGCCCCTGCGCATCGCCATCGTGGGGCGGATCAACGTCGGGAAGTCCTCGATCGTCAACCGGCTGTGCGGCGAGGAGAAGCTCCTCGTGAGCGAGGTCCCCGGAACGACCCGGGACAGCACGGACACGATCATCCTCCGGGACCGGAAGCCGTTCTGCCTGGTGGACACGGCCGGGATCCGGAAGTTCAGCGGCGCCGCCGACACCCGGGAAAAGGCGGGCATCGTCAAGGCCAAGATGAACATCGGAAACGCGGACGTCATTTGTCTGGTCCTTGACGCCCGCGATTTTCCGACCCGGCAGGATGCCCACATCGCCCACCTGGCCCAGGAATCCGGAAAGCCCATGATCATCGTCCTGAACAAGTGGGACCTCGTGGAGACGGAACGGGTCGACCCCGAAGAGGTCCGCCGTCTCGTCCGCACCAAGCTCGGCTTCGTGAGTTATGCTCCCCTCCTGTTCATTTCCGCACGGACGGGCCAGAGGGTGATCAAGATCCTGGACAAGGCCGAGGAGGTCTTCCGGAACTCCCGCAAGAGGATCGAGACGGCCCGGCTTAACGAGTTCCTGGAATGGATCAACGAGGAGCATCCCCCGAGGTCCAGGGACGGGAGCAAGATCAAGGTCAAATACATGACCCAGCAGGGGGTCGCCCCGCCGACCTTCGTCCTTTTCGGACACTCCAGGACGTCCCTGCTCCCGGCCTACGAGAAGTCCTTGATCGGGCTTCTCCGGGAAAAGTACGATTTCTGGGGCACGCCGCTCCGGGTCTTTCTAAGAAAAAGCTGAGGGTTTTTCCGTTTTTCTTGACTTTGGGCGTCTATTCGTTTATAAGATAGGTTTCGGTCCTCTTAAACAAGGATAGATCATATAAGAAGATATGAGGAGGTCAGGATGTTTCGAAGAAAGACAAACGGTCTTTGGATAACCGCACTCGCGTTCATCATCGTCTTATCCTTTGCCGGATGCGAAAAGCTCAAGATCAGCAAGCTCCAGTCGAATTTCCATTTCAATAAGGCCAACCAGCTCTTTACCGATAGCCAGTATCGCAAAGCCATTGAGGAATACGAGGCGGCCCTGAAATATGATCCCAACCTGGTCCAAGCCTATCGTTTCCTGGGCGAGAGCTACAAGCAGCTCTTCAAGCCGGCTGTGGATACGCCCCTCAACAAAGACATCGAGAAAAAGGCCCTGGCCGCGCTTATCAAGGCCCATGAGATCGATCCCGGCAACAAGGAGATCATCTTTTCCCTGGGCGACATGTATGACAAGCTGAGGAAGTTCGACGAGGCAGAGAGGCTCTACCTCAGGATCGTCGAGCTCGAACCCGGCAACATGAATAATTATTACGTCGTGGCCGAGTTTTATAAAAGGTACGCCGGCGACAGCCCCGGCGTCGCCAGGAAGGCGGAGTCGATGTATCTCCGGAGGCTCGAGGCCGATCCCGAGAACCCCCAGGGATACGCCTACATTGCCGATTACTACGAAAAACTGCCCGCCACGGCCGAAAACATCGATCAGGCCATGAACAATTTCGATAAGGCCAATGAGTTCCAGGAGAAGCGCATCGAGCTCATACCCACCAATCCCGAGGCCTGGCTGGCCAAGGGGATCAACCGCTGGTCCAAGGCCTTCCGCTTCCAGAACCTTTCCAGGGAGCAGAGGATGGCCGTGGCCCAGGACGCCCTCAAGGCCATCGAAAAGGCCAGGGACCTGGACCCGAGCTACCCCGAGCCCTACAGCTGGCTGAGCGTCATCTACAAGAGCGTTCTGGCCAAGCTCGACCCTGATAAAGAAGCGCGCTACAACGCCGAAGCCGAAAGGAACCTGGACAAGTTCCAGGACCTGAGGAAAAGGTCCGCCGAACGGAAGAAGCTCGAAGAAGAACTGAAGAAGGCCAAGTAAAAGTCGTCACCTGCAAGGGGACGGGAGCGTTCAAGCGCCCGTCCCCTTTTTTGTGTCTTCTCCCATACCCTCCCCTCACGACCATAGAAGGCCACCTTGATCCCAGTCCCTGATTCTGTTCTATGAGCCGCCAAAAGAACCGGGTTGGGGGTTTTGGAGCGCCCCACCGGTCCGGGCAGGCGACGCGGACCGGTCCCCATACAGGATGTTGACAAGTCGGCCCGAAAAGGGTAATTTAACGGGGTATCCGGCTCTTTGAACACCTTCTCGTCCCATCTTGATCGGGCCTATTAGGAAACGCGAACAGGGGGAGACCGTCCTTTTTGCCTCGTTTCCCGGGGGGGGCGGGGAGACGAGGGCGCTCGAAGCAGTTTTGTTCCGTTTGACTTTTTTCGCCGGATTTAGTATTGTCATCAATCACTAAAGTTCTATTTTAAGGTTGATAGGTATGAAGACATACAATCCGAAGAAGGACGACATCGAAAAAAAGTGGTGGCTGGTGAATGCCGACGGGAAGATCCTTGGCCGCATGGCTACGGAGATCGCCATCCTGCTTCGCGGGAAGAACAAGCCCCAGTTCGCGGCCCACGTGGACACGGGGGATTTCGTGGTCGTGATCAATGCCGAGAAGATCCAGGTCACGGGGAACAAGATGGAAGACAAGAAGTATTACTCCCATTCCCAATACCCGGGCGGATTGAAGACGCAGTCCCTGAAGGACCTCCTGAACAAGAAGCCTGAGGAGGTCATCAAGAAGGCCGTCTGGGGCATGATCCCGAAGAACAAGCTCGGCCGGGCCGTCTACAAAAAGCTCAAGGTCTACAAAGGCCCCGTCCACCCGCACGAAGCCCAGAATCCCCAGGAATACCGGTTTAAGGAGGCAACTTGAGTCTAGTTCAGTACTACGGGACAGGCAAGAGAAAGACATCCATCGCTCGTGTCTTCCTGAGGACCGGGAAAGGGGATATGACGCTTTACGTCAACAAGAGGCCGAGGCCCTTCCAGGATTACTTCCATCTGGATTCGCTCCGCACCATCATCAAACAACCCCTCCTCTTGACCGAGACCGAGAGCAAGTTCGATATCTTCATGAGGATCGGCGGCGGAGGCGCCAAGGGACAGGCTGAGGCCATCCGGCTGGGGATCGCCAGGGCGCTCATCGAGTTCAACCGGGAGCTCCGGCCGGTCCTCAAGGCCGCCAGCCTCCTGACGCGGGACGCCAGGATCAAGGAACGCAAGAAATACGGGTTGCTGGGCGCGCGGAAAGCACCGCAGTACCACAAGAGATAACAGGGAGGAGTCGAGTTGGTATCCGTAACCATGAAGGAGCTATTGGAGGCCGGCGTTCATTTTGGCCACCAGACGAAGCGCTGGAACCCCAAGATGAAGGAATTCATCTTCGGCCAGAGGAACGGCATCTACATTGTCGACCTGCAGAAGACGATCAAGAACTTCAAAGAGGCCCTGCAGTTCGTCAAGGCGGTCGCCGAGAACGGGAAGGACATCCTGTTCGTCGGGACGAAGAAGCAGGCTCAGGACATCGTCCGGGACTACGCCGTCAAGTGCGAGGCGAGCTACGTCAACCAGCGCTGGCTGGGCGGCCTGCTGACGAACTTCGCTGTGGTCCGCGGCTCCGTCGAGAAGCTGAAAGAGCTCGAGGAGATGAGGGAGGACGGCCGCTGGGAACTCCTCTCCAAAAAGGAGCAGTCCAGGCTGGAGAAGGTCTTTAAGAAACTGTCCAAGAACCTGGGAGGCATCAAGAACATGCTTCAGCTGCCCGGGGCCATGTTCGTCATCGACTCGTCCAAGGAAGTGATCGCCCTTGCGGAGGCCAAGAAGATGAGGATCCCGATCGTGGCCGTCGTGGACACGAACGGCGATCCGGACAATATCGAGTATCCCATCCCTGGGAATGACGATGCCGTGAGGGCCATCGAACTGTTCGCCTCGAAGGCCGCCGAGTCCATCATCGAAGGCAAGAAGAGCCGGATCACAAAGGAGCTCGAAGAGGAGAAGAAGGCCGAAAGCGCCGGGACCGACGGGCAGGCTTCTGAAGCTTCCGATCCGAAATAAGGAGAACGCCATGGAGATCACCGCGGATATGGTCAAAGAGCTCCGTCAGAGGACGGGGATCGGGGTCATGGAGTGCAAGGAAGCCCTCAAGGAGGCGGAAGGCGACCTCGAAAAGGCCATCGGGGTCCTGAGGAAGAAGGGCTACGCCCGGGCCCAGGATAAGATGAGCCGGGAGGCTGCGGAAGGTCTCGTCGGATCCTATATCCACATGAACGGCAAGATCGGGGTCCTGGTCGAGATCAACTGCGAGTCCGACTTCGTCGCCCGCAACGAGGAGTTCAAGGAGCTCGTCAAGAACGTCTGCCTGCAGGTCGCGGCCTCCAACCCGAAGTACATCGGCCCCGAGGACATCCCGGTCGCGGTCCTCGAGGAGGAGAAAGAGATCGTCCGGGCCCAGTTCAAGGACAGCCGGAAGCCCGCGGAGATCGTCGAGAAGATCGTCCAGGGCAAGCTCAAAAAGTTCTACGAGGAGGTCTGCCTCCTCGACCAGGTCTACATCAAGGACGATAAGCTGACGATCCGTCAGCTCATCTCCTCGGCCATCGCCAAGATCGGAGAGAACATCAAGATCAGCCGGTTCGTCCGCTTCGAAGTGGGCAAGCCCTGATCTCCGGGAACGGAGATTTCCCATGCCGGAGCTTAAACCTGCTTACAAAAGGGTCCTCCTCAAGCTTTCGGGCGAAGCCTTGCTCGGCGGCCTGACCTACGGCATCGATTTTGAGCGGATGACGTCGATCGCCCGCGAGATCAAGGAGGTCCGGGACCTGGATGTCGGGATCGCCATCATGATCGGCGGTGGGAATATCTTTCGCGGCGTCTGCGGCACGCAGGCCGGTATGGACCGGGCCTCGGCGGACCAGATGGGCCTCCTGGCGACAGTCATCAACGGCATCGCCCTCCAGGACGCCCTGGAGAAGGAGGGCGTCATCACCCGGCATGTCTCCGCCATCGAGATCAAGTCCGTGGCCGAGCCGTTCATCCGCCGGAGGGTGCTCAGCCATCTGGAACAGGGGCGCATCGTGATCTTTTCTGCCGGTATCGGCAGCCCCTATTTCACGACGGACACCGCGGCCGCGCTCCGCGCCTTGGAGATCCGGGCCGAGATCATCCTCAAGGCGACCAAGGTGGACGGCGTCTATACGGCCGACCCGCTGACGGACAGGACCGCCCAGAAATTCGAGACCATTTCCTACCTGGACGTCATTCAGAGGGGGCTCCGGGTCATGGACACCACGGCCATCTCCCTGTGCAAAGACAACAGCCTGCCCATCATCGTCTTCAACCTCAACGAACGGGGGAACATCATGAAGGCGGTCCTGGGCGAGAACGTCGGGACGAAGGTCTCCTGAGCCGCGTCCGGCCGCCCCGGGGCGCCGGCGGTTCGTGACAGGACCGAGCTTGGGAAAAGAGGGATCGCAATGGTCAAGGACATCCTGAAAGAGCTCGAAAAGAAGATGAAGGTCTCGACGGAGCACTTCCGCAGAGAATTGAGCAAGCTCCGGACGGGACGGGCGAACATCAATATCTTCGAGGACATCAAGGTCACCTACTACGGGACGCTCACGCCGATCAACCAGGTTGCGACCCTGGGCGTTCCTGACCCGACGCTGATCGTCATCCAGCCCTGGGATCCCTCGGTCCTCGAGGCCCTGGAGAAGGCCGTCCGCGGCTCGGAGTACGGCTTCAACCCGATCAACGACGGCAAGGTCCTCAAGGTCCCCATCCCTCCCCTGGACGAGGAAAGACGCCGCGAGATCGCCAAGCGGATCGGCAAGATGATGGAAGAGGAAAAGACCGCCCTCCGCAACATGCGCCGGGAGGCCAAGGAATTCATCGAGGAGCTCGAAAAGGAGAAGGAGATCGCCGAGGACGACAAATTTCAGGGACTCGAAAAGCTCCAGTCCCTCCTCGACGAGCACGTTAAAAAGATCGAAGAGTTCGCCGCGACGAAAGAAAAAGAGATCCTCGAGCGCTGAACGCCTTCAGGAGGTTCTCCCTGAAGAAGAAGAGACCACCCCGCCGAGGCCTTCCGTCCGAAGTCCCGGCCATCACCATGTCATAGCTCCAGACATGATCATTCTTCATCGGACGGAGACGGATACAGGATCTCGTCTGTAAGCCACAACCGGCCTTGCTTGGGCTGCTTTGGCGGCACTTTCAACCCCTCCTGACGCCAGATCCTCTCCACCCGCTTATGATTGACCCTCCGGACGCGCTCTTCTCATAGAGTCGCGTAGCGTCCCTATTTTACCCCACAAACCGTTGACATCCCCAGTTATGTGGGGTAATCTCGGATCATGCAGGACATCCGGAACACCCTGGAAGAGGGGCTGGAATTCTACAGGGAACAAGAACGTTTGATTTCCGCGCGCCTGACGATTTTGCCCAAGGGCCGGATCAAAGCCAAGAGGATAGGTCGAAACGTCTATTACTATCTTCACTACCGCAAGGGAAAAGAATTCAAGAGCGACTATCTCGGCAAAAGCGTGCCCTCGGAGTTGCGGGAACAGCTCGAGGAAAGAACCCGGCTGGAAAGAGAATTGGGCCGGGTTCGCGGCGGCTTGCGGCTTCTGAGGTCCGGGCCAAAAACCGAAGCGGACCTGAGCGAGCCGATACGGTCGATCCTGAAGAAAATGACGGAGGAGAGGCTGTGGGAATCCGGCCTGGAGATCATCGGCACCTGGTGTTTCCTCCTCTATCAGAAACACCTGCCCATGGAGAGATACCCGATAAAAACCGAAGACCTGGATATCCTGGTTCCGCTCCCTTACAAGGGTAAACCGTTCGATATCAGCGGTTTTCTGAAGGGGATAGGCTTCCGTCAGGACTTCCATGCCGACGGCTCGATGTCCTTCTCGGGTAATTTGATGAGGGTCGAGTTTCTGGCTCCCGAAAAAGGATCCGGCCGACGACCGGCGCGCTTCATCCGGGAGATCGCGGTCACTCCCCAAACGCTGAGATTCGTCGATATCCTCTTTGCCGAACCGATTGTCCTGCAGGTCGCGAGGGGGATCAAGGCCCGGGTCCCGTCCCCGGCGGCCTTCGCTTTGCATAAGCTGATCATCGCCACTCGCGCGGGACGAAAAGAAAAGAAGGATAAGGATATCCGCCAAGCGGTTTATGCCGCCAAGTACGTCCTGTCCGAAAAGGCCGAGAAAGAAAAGCTTTCCCGGCTGTGGGCCTCATTCCCGCGGGGTTGGAAATCCCGGGCTCAGTCGGCCCTCCGGTCGGCTCAGGACCTCGTTCCCCTGGAGCACGGCGTTATCCTGCGACTCAGAAAAATCCTGACCTGACTTCAAATCCCCCCAGGCGCGCTTTCTCACCTCCCGCTATCCATTCGGGTCCCAATTGATATAGGATTCGGCGCGTAGGTGCAGTGACATCCCCACGCAAGGCTAGTTCATGGCTGCCCTGGGCATCCTCAAGATCCCTTGGGAGAAATGGGTCCGCTGGTTCTTGCCTATGCCAATGCCCAACGGGGGAAGGTACGAATCATCTGAAGCTGACGTTTGCGGCGGCGAAGCCTCCGCCCTCCCATGTTTTCGAGCAGGTCGCGCTCACGGCTGCTGATGAGAACGGAGAATATTTTTGATTATTCATGATCACGGGGAGCGGGAGTCTATCGCCTTTTAGCCGGCGTGGCGGGGGTTCTTGTCCCTATTGGATCTGCGGGCGCGGTTTTCGCGGTTATTGACATTGCCGCCCGGCCGGCGATATAGTTCTACTATGGATAGGAGGGTGAATTCAGCGCCAAGGGCGGGAAAAATCAAATAAGATCCTCGAGCGCTGAATCTCCCGCCCTATTTTTTCCGGAACCAGTTCTCCTTCGTGCCGAACTTCGTCCGGATGACGACGCCCCACCCCAAGATGTTCAGGACCAGGGCAAAGAGGAACCCGAAGAACGGGATGAAACCGATGAGGCTGACCAGGACGAGTCCGGTCAGGGACGCGCCGATCGCCGATACGTTCTTCGCTCCGAAGGCCTTGAGGAGGCTCTCCCCGAAGAAGAAGAAGAGGACCACTCGGCCGAAGAGCTTGATGGCGAGGCCCGCCCAGATCAGGGCGATCAGGATGGGGATGCCGATGAGGACGAAGCAGAGGAGGGCTGAGAAGATCACCGCCCCCGCGAAGATGACGATGGCTAGAAGGCCCGTCCCGAAGACGGGCCAAAAGGACGCGCGGACCTCGCCCGAGGCTCGGACGATCTGGCGGGGAAAGAGGCCCGCGACGACCAGGGTGACGAGCAACATGAGGAAGGCGCCGATCAACCTGATGATGAAGAAGATCGGGATGAGCGGGAGGGGGAGGGCGAAGATCCCCTTGAACAGTCCGCCCTTGAACAGGCGCCCGCCGATCTCCGACGGCTTGAAATAGACGGTATCGCCCCGGATGATGCACCCCGGCTCCTTCTCCAGGATGCCGCCGAGGGAGACGACGTCCCCGTTGACGATCGCGCCCGGCTTAAGGGTGATGCGTGAACCTATGCCGACGACGGCGTCGCCGACCTCGCCGCTGATGAGGATGGTCCCGCCGAAGGTCACGACGCTTTCCTTGACCCGGCCTTCCACGACGACGTTCCCCCCGAAGGTAATGACGTTGTCTTGGACCTCGCCGGCGGCGACGGTGATGTCCTTTTGGACCGTGAAGCTCTTCTGGGCGCTGAGCGGGGCGATCGTCCCAAGCGTCAGGAGGGTGAGGACCGTCAGGGACGCGAGATTTTTTTTCTGGGTCATGATTTTTCTCCGTAAAGGAACATTCTTCGGAGGCCCGCGACGAGGAGCGCGGCCA
>Ga0315293_10000134_pt1 | contig 61812 bp, 88 predicted proteins | sample YL17G13_20_MG_FD_203071 | JGI IMG/M metagenome (GOLD analysis project Ga0315293, IMG submission 203071) | Sediment microbial communities from Yellowstone Lake, YNP, Wyoming, USA - YL17G13_20 | ecosystem: Environmental > Aquatic > Freshwater > Lake > Sediment | place: USA: Wyoming | collected... | reverse complement strand
AAGCATTAGGTTGGAGTTTTTACTCTAAAAAGATTTCTAATACTACTCTCGATCCAAATCCTTTCCCTAGTACTTTAGTACTATATCATACTAAAAGTAAACAATTCACTACTTTTATCTATGTTAACGGTGATATAACTAGGATAGATATGTTTTTAATACTAGCAGAAGATAAAGCCGAGAAAATTGGAAAACAAGAAGTTAAACCGTATACCATAAAGAAAAGCGATAAAGGATTTTGGGAAATTGAAGATATTTGACATTAATATTAGCAATGAGCAACTAGAATCAGATCTACAATCTTACTATACTAATAACGTTAAACTTAATACTGATATAGATATCACTATACAAGTAGGTAGTGACGTATTAGGTAGGAGATTAGCTTTAGTTACAATACCTATCAACTATGAAGGTAAAGTACAGAAACCAAGTTTTATTATCAAAGAAACTACAAAGCATGAATTAAAGATGTTAAGTATTGCTAACAAGATTGCTTATAAATTTTGTCCTAGTATCCTTAGATATGATATAGATAATTCTGTATACATATGGATGGAAAATTTAACTACTTGGTTAGATCCTTTTCTATTTAGAGTAATGGAAACTCTTGTAGATAATCTATTTGATTTACACAATAGTACTTTCACTAGAGTACAAGAAATATCAGAAACTTTTGATCTTAGTTGTATAACTAAAGAATCTATTATAAGTAATAGTTTAAAAGAGTTTGATAGATTAAGTAAACTTGTAATTAATAATTCATATATAAATACGGTAGATTTAGCTATTATCAAATCTAAATTAGAAAATACTATAGACCAGTTTCAAAAAGCAGAGTTTCCTATAACATTAATACACGGATATTATGTACCTAGTTCTATAAGAACTAAAGGAGAAATATTAAAAGTATATGATTGGAACTTTTCTATTTTAGGATATCCTCAATTAGATCTAGTACTTTTAATAGATAGGATCGTTACTTTAGTGTATTATCAACAGTTACCTTGTTATATAGAACTATTAATAGGAAGATATATTAATCAATTAATAGATGTGGGTATCAATTGTAAACATTTTCATACAGTGTATAATATGTGTTATTTCTTTAGGATATTACCTTTATTATGCGGTTGGTTATCTATATGTAGTAACTATAAAGATTTAAAAAGATTAGATTCAGAAATCGTTAGTAAGATTAGTACTATGAAAGGAGTATAATTAATGGGTTATGATTACCTTAGTGAAAAATATTATAATAAGTTAGAAGAGGATGAGAAGGCTGAAATTAATGAGAAGTTGATAACTTATCTAGATGATAACTTTGATGACCGTGAAAAAATATTAATAGAAATAGAACCAAGCCTCAAAGATTTCACCTGGATAGATGATTTAGCTAATGCTATATTATTGATAATGGATGTAACGGGTAAAAGCGTTGATACAGCTGCAGAACATGATGTAATATATTTTGGTAATGATAATACTTGTATTGATAATATTGATAGGATGTTGTTTCTAAAGTTATTGTATATGGGATTTATGTATAGTGAAGATTCGTGGCAAATGTTTACATAAGGAGTTAATATGGAAACTTTTAAGTTATGGGGGGCTAAAGTAGTACCACCTGAGCCTTGGTTATCTCATAATAGTCAATATTTCCAGATGTGGAGATCATCTGAAGTTTTAGAGGGCTTAATATTTGTTAGATGTACTAAATGTGAGCTACCTTTTAGTATATTTGTAGAGTTAGTCCAAAAACAACTTATTTGTCCTTACTGCGGTAAATCAGCTGCATATGAAGAGGATCAAGACAAATTTCTAACTACCGTACTAAAAGAACTATTACAATTAAAGGAAAAGAGGAAGAGTAGTTCCCATAAGTCAACTACAGGTGGAATATCGAGTTAAGGGGGTAATTTTATGAAAAACAAAGTACTTCTCGTGATATATATACTTTTTTCTTTAGGTTTAGCTATTGTAGTGGGTATTATGTCTGGTAGTGGTAAATTTTAACTTTCTCAAGAAATTCTTCCTTTAGGTAAGAGTAGTCCACTATAACTAAAAGAGAAAAAGGTTGTGATAATATGTATGAAGCTATCAAAAAAAATATGTTAATTGAATATTATGAAATGATAAATATTATTAGAAGTGGTTTTCAGAAAGTAGAAGAAGAACTTAATAAACAAAATATTCAATATGTTAACACTATAAGAAATGATTTCTTTGGTCTGAAATTAACTAAAATTTCTTTTTATATTGGAGCTAAACCAGATGCTCTTAATCATAAAATAATATTTAATGTAGACGGTATAGAAGAATATTTAGATTCTATGGGTGGTCTAGTAAATAGAGTATTAGCCCATATTATTTCTTTAGAAATTCCTAAAATTGAGTGGTAAACTTTAGTAGAGAAATTTTAGTAAAAATCTGGTATAATTATTAGTATAAAATTTTCTAACCTAAAACAAAAAGAAATTAATATGCACCAAACATTAATAGTAGACTCATCTCATTTAGCATATAGGACATATTTTGCATTAGTAGATGCAGAAGCAGAATGTCATCTAGTTCAAGGTTTTATAAGAAGTTTAGTATCTATTAAAAATAAATACGATATTAAAACTATTATAACTACTTGGGATAGCGGTCACACTTTAAAATCTAAACTATATCCTAATTACAAACAAAAACAAGAGATAATGTCTGAATCTCAAAGAGAAGATTTCTTTAGTCAAATGAACTTACTAAGAGATGTGTTATCTCTACTTGGTATCAAAAGTTGTTCTAAACAAGGAGTAGAAGCAGATGATATAATAGCTTGTTTATGTATTAATCCTAAAATATATAATATAGATAAATCTATATTAATATTATCAGGTGATCATGATTTGCATCCTTTATTATCTTTAGATTATGTAGCTATGCTTAAACCTCATAAAGAAGAAATATATACAGCCGATACTTTCAGAGAAGAATTCCCAGATCTAGAACCTAATCAGTACCATCTTATACAATCATTAGCCGGGTGTAGTGGAGATAAAGTGCCTGGAGTGAAAGGTATAGGTACTAAACACGCAGCTAATCTTATTAAGAAGTACGGTAATCTAGAGAACTTAAAAAACACTAATGATTCAGGTAGAATAATTAATTTAGTTAAAGATAATTGGGATATGGTAGAATTAAGTTATCAATTAGTAACTTTTGAAGAAGTAGATCCGATACTAGAAATACCAAATGTTAATCTATCTAGAGCTAAGAAAATTTTATATAGTAATGAAATGAATATGCTACTGGATCAATGGGGTAAAGTTTCAAATCTCACCAAATTATAAGGTCAAACACTATGAATGCTGAAAACTTAAAGACTCCCAAAAGAGGAGCAAAAGATGGTAACTATGAGTTACTAGCAAAAGCTTTAGTAAGTAAGGCTACAGAAAAATTATCTTATAAGCCACCCTTTTCATATAAGACAGACCAAACGAATAGAACAGCTTACCGTAGAATATTAATCAAAATAGAAGAACTGGGATCAAGTATAGAAGAATTTTCTTGGTTCGTATTCCAGAATGATTGGAGTTGGTTAAGTGAAGGAGTACCTAGTCCGTTATATCTAGGAAAAATTACTTTCTTAGAAACATTTGCGTGGTATATAAATCATAAACAACAATTATCAGAAGCAGGTACTATTTTAGATAACTATGATAAAGAGTTTAATGTACAAAGTAATAAAGGATTAGAAGAACTTAAAGCAGCTTTTAAAATTAAATGCGATCTAGAGAGCAAATCTATATCGCCTACTACCTTTTTTAATTATGTACATTCTATAAGTTGGAGATCATTTAACGGTACCCCACCTATTACTTTTTTAGCAACTGAGAAATTTTTAAAGCAATTTTATACATATCTAGGCAAAACTATTATACCCACCAGAACTACTACAGTTACCAAACACTATTTAACTAAAATATTAGAAAAATTAAACAACAAACCTGTTATGAACTCTGAACAAGATTTTGAAGATTTTAACTGGGAAGTTGCCGAATTAATATTTGAACCACTACAATATATTTCTTTTAAGAACGGTAGATCTTCTCAACTTAAAAATCTAGTTAATACTGTTATAAATGAAAAAGAACTATCTTCTTTTGGTAAGTATGTTGTAACTGAAGATGGATTACTAACGCCTTTAGGTGCTTATTGGATTGGATCTGCTTCCTTAAAACTTAAAAACTTTTATGTAGATAAACAGTGGAAATCAACCCTTATTGAGTATATACACCCAAGCGTATATATAGAGGGGATATAATCGTGTTTTCTGAATCAACATACCTTATCGATACTGGTTGATTAGTCTCAGATTGTAAACATTGTTTACAATCTACGTTAGTAAGGATACAGAGATCTACAGACGATACCCTAATCTGTAGTATAAAAATCGTAATTATTTAAAAAGTTCTTACAGGTAGGGAACAGTGATAATTACAGAAAGCCTTATTAACATTGACGAAGGGTAAATAACTTCTGAAAGGGAGATATAAACTATATGATAGTTTATGTTATTAATAAAGATAATAGACCTTTAATGCCAACTAATTCTAGAAAAGCTAGATTGCTTTTGAAGGAAGGTAAAGCAAAGATCTATAAATATGAACCATTCACAATACAACTTATATACGGTTCATATGGCTACACTCAACCTTCTACATTAGGTATAGATGCTGGTTCTAAGAATATCGGGGTAGCAGCTGTAACAGATCAAGGTAAAGTATTATATACAGCTAATATAGAACTCAGGCAAGATATTAAAGAAAATCTTGCTACAAGAAAGATGTTAAGAGGACCTAGAAGAAGTAGGAAAACAAGATATCGACCTTGTAGAAATAAAAGGAAGAAAGGTAAAGGATGGTTAGCCCCTAGTATCAGATCTAAAATCCAATCACATATAAAACAAGTTACTGATATTTGTAAAATCCTTCCTATATCAAATATCAAGGTAGAAGTAGGATTATTTGATGTACAAGCTATCCTAGATCCAGATATCAAAGGTAAAGAATATCAAAACGGGATACTTAAAGGATACGATAGTAAAAAGGAATATGTAAAAGTAAGAGATAAATATATCTGTATGTATAAAGATTTAAGGCAGGATATAACTTGTTCGCCTAGATTAGAAGTAGATCATATGGACCCGAAAAGTAGGGGCGGCAGTGATAGAGTAGATAATCTTATATGTAGTTGTAGTGAACATAATCGTATAAAAAGTAATCAAACATATAAAGAGTTTACAGGTAAAAAGAATCCAAAAGTAAAATCCTTTAAAGAAACTCCCTTTATGAACTACTTAGAGGATTATTTAGTACCTTTATTAGAGAAAATTAAATCTACTACAATTACTTATGGCTACATAACTAGAAAGAAGAGGTTGGAGTTAGGATTAGAAAAATCACATATTAATGATGCAATCACTATAACGGAGGTAGTACCAAAAGAGTATATAGGTAATAGTTATCAGATAAGACAAGTAAGGAAGAAGAAACGATCTTTACATCAGATGACGCCTTATAGTAGCAAAAAAGGTAATCTTAATCAAGTTAGATTAAAAAAGAATACTAAAGAAAAAGTAGTGAGCGGTATGAGGTGGAGTTTATGGGATAAAGTAAAAATAAAGGAAACTAATCAAATAGGTTTTATATCTGGATTTGGTGCCCCAAGTTTTAACATAAAAAGTATCGCAGGTGAAAAGTTTTGTAGTATAAATGCTGTAAATATTAAGTTAATCTGTAAAAATAATAATTGGGTAAGTTTATCCATTTAATATATAGGAGTTGATAGTGTTTACAGAAGATCACGGCATAATAATTACCGAATATTTAGAAGTTGGTAATAAGGTTAAGAAAGACCTCTTATCTAGAAACTTACCTACAGAAGAGTATGATACTCTATTGTCTAGTTATTTAGCATATGTACACGCTAGATTACCTAACGAATTTTGGGGAGATTACAAACTTAATATAAAGAGGAATACTTCCAAAGAAATAGACAAATATGTTAAAAACGCTATTACAATTAAGAATAATGGTATAGGTTTAACGCTAATAGGTAATCAATTAGGTATCAAAACTGAAATTTGTTATTCTATTATTAAAAGATTAGTAGATGAGGGCTTTACTTGTTTTACTATCTATTTTGATGAATTAGTATATATGATAAAAGAAAGTAGAGATAATAAGTTAATAAAGTATGAATTAAATGGAAGATTACAATCTGATTTCTTTTTAGTATTAGATATACCCGATAGTATAGACGTTAGTAGTATAATACAAGATGTAGTAGCATTATTATTACTAAGAAAAAGTAATCAACTACCCATATTATTTACCGTTAATACTAACTATACATCTCTAAATGATATACCAATTACTTCTTTTTTAGGAAGATTAATACTTCCTTTCACTAGAGTTAATAAATTTATGGTTATAGAAGATACAAGTGATCTCGACAATCTTATGAATAGTAAGTGGGAGGGATTAAGTGCCAAAAGCCGAGGAATATAGTGATCCCGAACTAGAGAGGTCTACTCTTGCAGCTCTTATACAAAGTAGTGAACCTTTTACCTATTTAGATAGAGTACAAGATACTTACTTTACTGATGAATCAATAAAAAACGTGTTCAGTATAGTAAAAGAATTAACTGCAAATACAGGAGGAATACCTACTGAATCTACTTTAAAATTAGAACTTCAAAAACGATATATAAAAACGCCAAAAATAGGAGAAGCTATACTTACCTCTTTTACCCAATTATCTACTGTTAAAGTCAACTCCCCATTACCTTTCCTCCTAAATAACTTAGTTAATTATGCAAGAGCTCGAGAAATGCTTACTAGCATGGAAAGATCTATAAAAAAGCTATCTGATGGGGATATAGAAGGAGCATTAAAACTATACCAAAATGATGCCTTATCTTTACAATCTTCCGATCCACTCTTAACGGTATCTAGAGGAGAATTTGTAGAAGATTATAAGAAAAGAAAAGATGTACTAGAGGATATGAAACTCCATCCTGAAAAGTATAAAGGGATGCCTACTGGTATAGATGAGCTAGACGAACTTACAGGAGGACTCTGGAAAGGAGAACTAGCTTTTGTGTTCGGAAGAACTGGTGTAGGCAAGAGCTTCTTCTTATTAGAGACAGCTTTGACAGCTTACAGGAACTGTTGTCGTATACTGACAATTAGTATTGAGATGAACTCGGCAGCGATCCATAGAAGATTCGACAGTAGGACTTCGCACATACCCTATACAAGGTTCAAGAGAGCTGAACTAGCTGATCACGAGTACGTACAATGGGAACATATGATGGGTAACTTCGAAAAGAAGTATCACTCTAAAGGAGCTAGATTATGGATAACGCACATACCCTTCGGTTGTACGGTAGGTTCTATAAGAGGAGAGATAGAGTTTTATAGAAGCCAAGGTACACCTATAGATTTATTGGTAGTAGATTATGGTGATTTAATTAATCCTACAAGAGCTTTTTTTAGTGAACAAGCAGAACTAACTTCTATATTTAAAGATTTAAAAGGAATGGCGCAATTATATAATATACCTGTATGGACCGCTAGTCAATCTAAAGCAGGTACATATAGATCAGCTAAACTAGATGTAGAGGATGTAGGATATGCTGCAGGTAAGGCACATGTGGCAGATCTAGTAGTTGGTATCTCATGTACAGACGAAGATCAACTAGCCGGTAAGATGTCTTTACATGTCGTCAAATTCAGAGACGGAGTTGCAAACACACCAATCACGCTACACCCCAAGTTCGAGATATCAATGATAGATAGTAAAGGAATGTAATGAAAGATATACTACTTGACATAGTGATGATAAGTGAGTGCTTAGGACTAGACCTCAAGAAGATGGGCGATAGATATGTATGTAGTTGTCCCCTACACAAGGATGACAAACCAAGCTTCACGATCTATCCAGCTACTAATAGTTTCTTCTGTTATAGTTGTCATACAGGCGGTACACCACTTGAACTAGCAAAAATACTTGAGCCAAACATAAGGACTTGGTCAGATCTAGTAAGATGGTATAATACTATAATTAATAATGATATACCAGTAAGAACCCCTTATAAATATAGTCCACCTATACATAAAGTAGAAGAATTATTAAATTTTGAGGAAGAAATAGTATTACCAGAATCAGAATTATCTAAAGATCCGTTTTTAGCAGAATTTAATATAAGATATGCTGATAAAGGTAGATCTAGGGGTAGACATATTATCCCAATAATGCTAGATAATCAACTAATTGCCTATGAAGCCCGCTGTTTTAGCAGTAGTTTAACCCCAAAAACTCTTATTTTACCAGCATCTGTGAGAATACACTCGTATTTATGGAATTATGATAATTTAGTAAATAATTTACCTATAATAGTAGTAGAAGGTATAAAAGGAGCTTTAGCAGTAATTTCTTTCGGATATTTTAATGTAGTATCTAGTTTTGGAGCTAAATTAACTGGAGATCAGGTTATGTTACTATTAACTAAGACTCCTACAGAGGTTATAGTAGCTTATGACGGTGATAGCGCCGGTGATCTAGGAGCTGATGAGGTAATATCCCAACTACTAGCTTGGACTAAAGTATCTAGAGTGTACTTACCTAAAGGAAAGGATCCTTGGGATGTAGAATTTGATACATGGAAAGATAGTATAGATAACAGAGTAGTTATAGAAAATCAAGAAAGACAAAAAGAATTCTTAGAGCGATTTAAGGAGGGATTATTTTGAGTCAAACTATTGAGATCACATTTACTGATGAAGAGTGGAAAACACTTGAGATGATGAGAAAAAGTCATAAAGTGAAAACAGTTGATAATGTAATTAAGAAGGCTATTGAATATTATAGATTAATGAAATTTACTAGTGGGCATAATTTAGAGGAGTTTTATAAAGAATGAGAAATTTAGAAGATATTTGTACTAGTTTAGAAACTTCTATAAAATTATCAGAAGCAAGTATAAAGATTGATACTTTATGTTATTGGGTTGCTAGTGTATTTGATAATGAAGGAGATTTTGAACTTGTTAGTAGTGATATTAACGGTAGATTTAAATCTATGTATAAAGATAAGTCCGTAGTAGAGGTAATCGAATTAAATACGTCAGATGGTGTATCCTGGATGTATGAACCTATGAGACTATGTTATCCGGCACCAACAGCAGTAGAGTTATGGACTATATTACCTAATATATACTTAGGACATAATTTGGTTTTGTGTCAAAGTACTGTAAAGTTAGCTAATATAATATGCGGTTATGGTTTAAAGGCTAGAGGAGAAGGTATTACTCTTCAAGAGTCATTAGCAGATTTATGTTTGAACTTCCCTAAAAAGGAGATGTTTAATGAACCAACTACCAGTTCTTAATATACATAAGAAGACTTTACCTGAAGCTTGGGAAGCTTCAGTGATAAGTACTTACATACAAGGTATAGATATCAAAACAGAGTACGATAAAGATACTGATCCACCTAGCAAATCAGTTTGTATGATCCTAGAGGTGTTTGATCCTTTCTCTGAACCTAGAATCCATAGATGCTTTCCGGGTGGATTAGAAGATCTTGAGATATACAAACAAGAGGTACTATATGGTATACATGATAGTTGGATAGATTATAAAGATAAGCATAAGTGGCAATATACATACCATGAGCGATTAACTCACTATAAAACAGAACAGGATTATGATGATAAATTTTATCACGGAGATAGGAATGTTTATCTAAATCAAATCAATTATATAGTAGATAGTTTAACAAAATGTTTTTATACTAGAAGAGCACAAGCAATCACTTGGAATGTTGATACAGATCCTTATTTAGATCATCCACCTTGCTTACAGAGAATCTGGTGCCAAATTATAGGTGATACTTTAGAGATGCATACGCATTGGAGATCTAGAGATGCATATAAAGCAGCTTTTATGAATATGTTTGCATTAACAGAACTCCAGAAACTTATTGCAGAAAAAGTAAGTGAAGAAATTAATAAAGAGATTAAAGTAGGGAAATATGTTGATATAACAGATAACTATCATATTTATGGGAGCTATTTTTCAGAAGTAAGTGATTTTATAACATCAACTATTTCTAGAACTTTTGAGCAAAGAACCTGGACTACTGAATTTGCTGAACCTATTTTTGAGGAAGCTCGAAATAAATTAAATTTATGAGGGAATCAACAACTTTAATTTCGTATAAAATATTATAGGAGGGATCCAAAAAATGTTTTGTACAGTGACGAGTACTAGTTTAAATAGATCAAACCAACTTAGTGAAGAAGAATATAGAGAAAAAGAAATATTATTTAATGAACTAAGTCCTAAATTAGTTGGTTATATTAAAGATCAAGCAAATAGAAGGAATGGTAAAAGTCCTGATTCTATATTAGATATAGATGATTATATATCTTTAGGATTAGTACAAGCATGGGCAGCTGTTGTAGATTTTGATCCTAGTAAAAGTGTTAGTTTAGAGAGTTGGGCAAAAAGAAGAATTTGGACTAATATGACTACTATGCTAAGTAACACTTTTCATACAAAAAGAATCCCTCAAGTAGAAGAAGAAGGTAAATTAGTTTATAGACCACTTATTTCTATACATATAGAAACACCCGATGGATTATTATTAGAAGATCATATAGAAGAAGATAGTATAAATCAATTAGATATTTTATTACAAGAAGAAGTATATAAAACAGTAAGAACTAGATTAGAGTTTATAGGTGATAGAATATCTTTAGCAGTTTTAAGATTATCTTTAGATCCAGATTTAGAGTTAGTAAATCTTTGTGGTAACTGGCAAAAAGTAACTAGAGTAACTCATAAAGCATTATCTATAAGATTAGGTGTAACTGATACTAAAATTGCTGGAGCTAAAAAGAGAATTGCTATGTTTATTAAAATAAACGAAACTTGTAGTAGTTGTATTAGATTTAAGAAATGTTTAAGTTATACAGGTAAAATTAATAAGGATGTGAATATAGAAGAATGCGATATTTATCAACGGTTGAAGCTAGTGAAATTTTAAATATTAGTAGTAATCAAGTTAGATACTTAATTAGAAATAATAGATTAGTTGCTAAAAGAGACAAAGCTAAGGGTAATGAACTTATTCTACATATTATAGATGTTAACAGATTTAAGAATTTAGATGATATGTATAATAAACAAGAAAATAATAATCCAGATATATTATGGGTATATGAAGCTTGTAAGTATATTATGTACTTAATGAAATTAGATTTTTATATCCCAGAACAGATTATAGCAGTAGCTTATGGAGGATTAGTACCAGCTTCTATTATAGCTTCTATATTAAGAATACCTGTAGATAATATAAAAATATCGTATTATAATAGAGATAAAGAAAGATTAGAGAATCCTTTAATCATTAAAAACTTACCAGATACAATACCTAATATACCTACTTTGATAGTAGATGATATATTAGAAACGGGTACTACTATAAATATAGTTAAGAATGAATTAATAAACCGAGGAGTTGATGAAACTAATATAAAAACAGCTGTATTGCATAAAAAACCTTTAGGAGAGCCAAGTATAAAACCAGATTGGTATGCTTATCTAGCCGAGGAATGGATAACATATCCGTGGGAGGATAAATGAAAGAAGATCTTAGTACTTTTGAAGAAACTATTAAAAAATTTAGTGATTTAGAACTAGTTATTATGCAAAAAGATTTGAGAACTTTTGAAGAAGATAAGTTATATTTAGATGATGTTTTGAAGGAACTAGGTAGAAGACAAAAGGAGATATAGTATGATTTTTGAAATTGGTAAGTATTATGAACACACTACAGGTAACCAACTTGCAATACTTGGAGAACTAGAAACAACTATGTTTGGTAAGTGTTTAATAGCTGAACAAAGTAATAGTAATTTTTTTACATCAGTTGGTAGAGATACCAATTCTGCAGATAATTGGCATGAAATATCCAGAGAGAAATGGATGAAAAATTTTAGTAAATAAGGAGAAATAATGATTAGATATAGAAAGAAGCCTGTTATCGTTGAAACTGTTCAGTTTAATGGTAAAAATAGGCACGAGATAGAAAAGTTTATGAACCAATCTTTATTATATTCTATTGATGGTGATAATCAAAATAATGAAGTAATAAATATAAAGACATTATCTGAAGGTATTATAGAAGCAAAAAAAGGTGATTATATAATTAAGGGAATTAAAGGAGAATTTTATCCCTATAAACCTGATATATTTAAAAAAACTTATGAATTAGTTGAGGATAAGGAGGATAAATAATGAGTAATAGTAGTTCATGCTTTGGAAAAATGTTTGATGAAGATGCTAACGAATGCCAAGAAGATAGCTGCGAAGCTAGTAAGGAGTGTAGAGAAATTATGTTGAAAGCGGAAGATAGGAAGTTACCGTGCTTTGGGAAACAAGCGCCTGAGGGATATGAGCCTGGTAATTTTGCTTGTGAAACTTCTTGCAAGAAGAAAGATGCTTGTATAGAAGCTCAATCTAGTATTACAGTTAAAACATCCGTCAAGATTGCTAAAACTGTACCGATAATTGAATCAGAAATAGAAATAGCTGAAGCGGAAATAGAAGAAATTATAGTTGAAACTGTTAAACCGGCGACCATTAAAAAAGAAGAAGTACCTATAACAAAACCTATTATAGAAACTAATAAAGTTAGTATCCCTAAACCAACTATAGAAGATAAAGCAGTTAGACCTAGCAAAAAAGAATCCGTAAGATCGGCTATAAGAAATTTAAAGAAATTTACCCAAGAGGATTTAGTACAAGCAATTGTAGATGATAAACATATAGACGATACGCCAGAAGAGCGAAAGAAAGCTAAAGGATTAGTTACTATGTGGCTATCTGAGTTTAAAAGAGAAGGTACTTTTGATTTGGAGAAAGATGCCGATGGATACTACAACCTTAAGTCTTAACGATAAATATCAACTTAGTGAATATTTAAAGTCCTATAAGTCATGTATAGGTTGTTTTAATAGTTGGAGGATGAATTGTATTGCTTGCGATCAAAAAGAGGATTGTAAACAACTAATTAATTTGCATCATAAGGTGTTAAACAGTAATATTTCAGAGCTACCTATATATTTAGTACATAATAACGTGTATATTAGAGCTTTAGCTAAAGTAGTATTTGATAAATATGTTATTATTAAATAATAACAGTTTAGATGAACTTTATACCTTTACTTGTTTTGGTAGATCATATAATAGAAAAATTATATGTGATAGATGTACTGATGTAAAGTTGTGCGGTTATTATGTAAAACAGTTGAAAGTTATAAGTAGAATTGGTAATGTAGGTAAATTAACATCTTATTTAGTTAGTGATATAGATTTCATTAGAGAAGCAGCTAAACTTAGATACGATTATTTAGAAATCAAAAATGAGAGATAAAATATTCATAAATTGTTTGGGTAGCTACAGTAATATAGCGTGTTATGCATGTAGTGATATTGAAAATTGTATAAAGGTCACATTGGTAATAGAAACTATCAATAGGACTAATATAGAGGATCTACCAGAATATTTAGTGAGTAATGTAGATGTAATTAGAAAAAGTGCCCAGTTAAGATATGATATTTTAGAATTTCTGGAAGGAGTAAAATGTGCTCATACAGGCCAGCATTAGGTACTACATATTTATCTGATAGGGCTTTGACTAATAGCGAAATAAGTGCTTTATATCATGGATCCTTAGCTATACATAGAGCAACTAATATAGGTGAATTAGCTGTTTATTTAGTTCACAATTTAGAGGAACTAAGGAAAGAAGCTAAAATTAAATACGATCTTTTAACGAAGGGAGATAAATAAATGTCTGAATGTCAAAGATGCGGTAGTATTTACGATTTCTCACCTATTTATGGTGTAGGTGACAAAGATTATATATTATGTATAAATTGCCAAAGTAAAATCAATAACAAACTTACTACATTTATGAACCAAAATCTTACCCACCCAACTATTAAGGAAGGTGCAGCTTTAATACTAGAAGGTTTACAAGATCTTTATAATTTAAAGATAACAGATGATATGGTAGAAACACCTGATAGAGTTGCTAGAATGTTTGCAGAACTTTGTTCAGGATTAGTAGATGATCCTAAAGATATACTTTCTGTAACCTATCCAGCTGATAGAGCTACTTTAATAGTACAAAGTAAGGTCGATTTTAGGTCATTATGCAGGCATCATTTAGCTATAATATCAGGTAATGCTTCTATTGGTTACATACCAAAAGATAGAATAGTAGGTTTATCTAAATTATCTAGATTAGTAGATTGTTATGCTAAAAGACCTCAGATACAAGAAGAGATGACTAATCAGATAGCCGATGCTATGGTGGAGTATTTAGATCCGTTAGGGGTTATAGTATTTGTATCAGCCCAGCACGGTTGTATGAGCACTAGAGGTGTTCTCAAACAAGAAGCCCTTACAAGTACATCAGCTGTAAGGGGAGTATTTTTAACTAACGATTTTGGATGTAAAGACGAGTTCTTTGCAATAATTGGAAAGGAGTAATTTAATGGGTGGTTATAATCGAGATTACGGTAAGATCCGCAGGCCCTCTGCAGCTGATTATATCAATTCAAGTATCGCTTTGAAGGATATGCCCAGCTATCCAGAGTTTATTGCGGATTTACGAAGTCAATGGATGGATCAATTTACAGAAGCAGAAAGGCACGGTAAAGATGGCAATGCTCCTATTTCTTTTGCTCATTATATAACACTATCTCAAGAAACACTAGTAAAACAAAGGGATGAAGTTATACCAAAAATGTTTAAGGAAGGTAAAGTATCTGCTGAAGATGCCGCCGCAGCTACTGAGATTGCTAATATGGGCATCGAGTACATTGATCAGTGTATGAGAAGCAAAGACTTCTTTTAGGAGTACAATATGAATATTGCCCATGTAACGCCAGAAGACAATTTATCTCTGTGTGATAGTGGTAACTTCGACTTTTGTTTAGCCCACATAGCAATAAAAAACAAAGATTACAAAAAATTCTTTGTGGACAGAGTTCTCAGTGGTAGAGAACTTTATCTAGATAACGGTGTTTGGGAAACAGGTTATCCTTTAGATAAAGATTTAATGATAGAGTTGGCTATAGAGATGGGAGCTACTTATGTTTATGCCCCTGATTATATGGGAGAAAAGAAAAAAACATTAGATGCTATATCAGAATTCGGGGATATAGCGTCTAATACTAAAGGATTTAATTCTAAAATAATAGGAGTTATGCAAGGCAAAACTCGGGAAGAATGGTTTGATTGTGCTCTAAAATTAGCTAAATTACCGGATCATATTTGTAATACTATAGCTGTAAATACTCTATTTATAGAAGATATGTATGAATATGAAATAGAAGAAGGAGCTAGAAGATCTAAAACTAGAGTAGAGTTGTTAATGATGATAGATAGGCAACTAGATAGATTCAATAATAAAAGATTTTATAGTACGGGATTTGGTGCTCCTATAGATGCTCAAGAATTACCTAAATTCAAATGGCTTATAGGAGTAGATACAGCTATTGCTTGCGTTATGGCCAGCAACGATATGATAATAACACCGGTTAATTATACTTATTTTAAGCCAAAAGGTAAAGTAGATAAGGTACAATTAACTACTGATCAAGTAACTTTTGCGAAGAGTAATATAAGAATTATAAATTCTTTTATTCGTGGCGGAAATCCTTTTGAGAAATAAAAATAAAATTTCGTATAATATATTAGGAGGTAATTTTGTGTATATATTATTTGAAGGATTAGATAGGTGTGGTAAATCTACTGTAGTAGATTATATTATAGAAAGATTACAAAATATATCTATACAACCTATTACGTTACGAACTAAAGAATTAGCTGGGATGTATATACCTTCCCTAAAAGGTACCGTACCCAATGAAGTTATTTATATGCTTTATTGGCAAGCTATAAGAAGAGCCGATATAGAGATAGTAGAACCTGCTTTAAAAGAGTCTAAGATAGTATTAGAAGATAGGGGTTGTGGATCTAATATTGCTTATAGTTATTGGAAAGATATAGATCCTAATTTTAAAGAAACTGTAGATAATTTGTATATGGATCATTGTATTAAACCAGATTTAATTTTATTCTTTAAATCATCTTATCCAACTTTTTTAGAGAGAAAAGCTGAACATAGAATGATAAAAGAAAAAGATTATAATAAGGTTAGCAATAATTATGAAATATGGATACAGAAATTGTTAGAAAGGGGATATAATATAGAAATTGTAAATGATTTTGAAAAAGTAGAAGATAAATGTATTTATTCTTTTAGTTTAATTAATAATTTACTAAAATTGGAGGTATAAAATGAGTGATTTTATTACGGATGATGATGTTAAAGATATTGCTACTCAACTTATAGAGAAATTTGATTTCTTATCTCATGTAGATGGAACTAGATTACTATATGTAAGAGAAATTAGTAAAAGTCAAAAGGGTCAATTAGGTGCTTGTAGACCTGTTAAACCACCTTATAATTTATTAGATCCTAACATAATGTATATTGTAGTTGTATATTTTAAAGCTAAATGGGATGAATTAACAGATGCCCAAAAACAATTATTAGTAATGCACCAACTACTACACATATCTCCAGAATTCGACGGTAATACTATACCTCACGATGCAAGTGACTGGTCTTTTATTCTAGATACTTTTGGCACTAACTATATGGATAATAACACAGTTAAAGAACTGTTAGATCCCAGCGTTGAGGAAATAAAAAGTGAAGAAGAGTGAATTAATTAGTGCATTAAAAGAAATGCCCCATTTAAGCATTTTAACTATTGAGTTCACTTTACCTTTAGTGGCTAAAGAATATGCTGAGAGGTATTTTATATATCAACCAGTTTTAAGTGGAGTAGATATAGTGAGAGAATATTTGAGGACTTTATGGGCGGGAGATTCCCCCCAATTTGATAAGGAAAGTTAACTTTTCTTAAAAGTATATGATGTATAACTAATTAGTGATTACTATTTATTGGGGGATTAATAATGTTAGAGGAACAGGAAATAGATTCTTTAGTTAAACTAGAAAATGAATCTACAGAAGAATGGTTTAACCGTATAAGTTTTCCTAAATGTAAAGAATGTACTGTAAGTAAAGATAGACCCTATAGATATCAAGTATATCCTAAAGGTCCTATAGATGCACCTATAGTATTAGTAGGAGAAGCTCCGGGTAAACAAGAAGAAGAGGAAGGAGAAGCTTTTGTAGGTCCTGCAGGTCAAAAACTAGAAGAAGCTTTAGTTAACGCAGGAGTTGATAGTTCTAAGTTTTATATTACTAATACTATAAAATGTAGGCCTTTAGAGAATAGAACTCCAGTAGCAGAAGAATGTAAAAAATGTAGAGAATTATTTCTTAAGCATGAAATAAATGCTTATCCTAGAAAATTAGTGATAGGAGTAGGAAATATAGGATATTATGGGGTAGTTCCTAAGAGAACACCAAGCGGTATTATGTCTAGATCAGGAATATTCGAAGAAAACGAAGAATTTAACTGTTTAGTACTACCTTGCGTACATCCAGCTGCAGTATTAAGAACTCCCAGTAATCAACCATTATTAGATGATGTAGCTATTAAAATAGTCCAATTTATAGGTAATAATTATAATTTACAGGAGAAAACTCCTGTAAATTATAAAGAAGTAAGGACTATAGACGATTTTAATAAATGTATTAAAGAGATTAAAGAAAAGAAACTTTTAGTCGCGGATCTTGAGACGGAAAGCTTAGATTACTTTAAAGGTAGAATTCTTTGTATAAGTATTTCTACAGCTTCTTATACAGGTTGGTATATCCCCGTAATAGAAAATGATGATAGTGCTTGGTCTAGATATGATTGGTCTATTATACAGGAAGGATTAAGAGAAGTATTTGAAGATCCTACTATAAATAAAATAGGTCATAACTTAAAATTTGATTTAGAATTCCTAATCCATAACTTTAAATGGGAAGTTAAAGGCCAACTAGATGATACTATGTTAATGCATCATATGTTAGATGAGAATACAGCTCATGGATTAAAAGATCTATCTACTAGATTAACAGATTTAGGTAGTTATGCTATAGAATTAGAAGAAGCCTTTAATGTAGTAAAAAGATCTAGAATACCTATAGAAGAGAAACATTTTGGTAAAATACCTACAGATATACTTATAAAGTATGCTTGTACGGATGTAGATGCTACTTTTAGATTATATAAGTTATTCAATCAACAACTTATGGAACAAGGATTATATGATACATATAGAAACGTAGTAATGGATGTAATGCCCGTACTAATGAAAATGGAAATGACTGGGGTAAGGATAGATAAAACTAAAATAGATGAACTAAAAATAGAACTAAAACAACAAATAGATGAGTTACACATCAAAATCAGTAGTTATTTACCAGGAAAAGATAAAAAGAAATTAGAATTAGAACAAAAAATAAAAAATGCAGAAGAAGCCCAAGACTTTTGTATGAGTTCTGCATTAACTACTCCAAAGAAGTTATGGGAACTTAAGAAACAGATTACAGATCTAAATACCGAACTCACTAATTTAGATGAACCAGAAATAAATATTAAATCTGTACCTCAGTTAAGAAAACTGTTATATGATGATCTAAAACTACCCATATTAAAGAGAACTGATAAGGGAGAAGCTAGTACAGATGAGGAAACGCTAACATTACTACAAGAGAAAACTAATCATCCTATATTAACTGAGCTATTACAATTTAGAGAACTATCTAAATTGTACTCTACATACGTTGTAGGATTAGATGAACTTATATCTCCTGATGGTAGAATACATACTAGTTATTTACAACATAGAACGGTTACTGGTAGACTTGCATCTACAGACCCAAACACCCAGAACATTCCTAGAGAATCAACTATAAGGCAACTCTTTACAGCTGCCGAAGGCTGGCACTTTATTATTGCTGACTTTAAACAAGCCGAACTTAGAGTATGGGCGTATTGTAGTCAAGATGAACAGTTTATACAAGCACTCACTACTAGTAATGTACATAATGTTATAGGAGCTAGGTTACTTAATAAACCAGAAGATAAGATCACTAAAGAGGAGAAGAATAGGGTAAAGCAAGCAGTTTTTGGAGTTGCTTACGGACGCGGTACCCATAGTTTAGCTGCAGAATGGAAGATGAGTTATCAAGAAGCTCAAGCATTTATAGATAAGTTCTTTGCAATGATGCCTAAAGCTTATCAGTGGTTATTAAATCAAGAAGATTTTGCAAAGAAGAATGGATATGTAAAAAGTATATTCGGCAGAGTACGGAGATTACCTATGATAAATAGTAGTGAGGAATCTCTTAAGGCACAAGCACTAAGATTTGCAAGAAATGCTCCAATACAGAGTGCTAGTTCAGATCTTACTAACTTGTCACTTGTAAGAATAGACAGAGAATTCAAGCGATTAGGTATGAAGTCTAGATTACTTATGCAAGTACATGATTCCATAGCTATAGAATCTCCACCAGAAGAAGTTAAGGATGTGGTAGCTATAATGAATAGGTGTATGACTACACCACCTTTTCCAGAATTTAATGTACCGTTAGCTGCGGATATAGAAGTATCTGATAGATGGGGTGGAGATAAAATTAATTTAGATGATCTGTGAAATTTCATTAGAAATTTCGTATAAATAAGAGAGGTGATAATTATTGAGACTAATAGAAAAAGTAATGAAGTATTTATTAAAAAAATCTAATTTAGCTATTATTCCTAGTACAGTATCTGTAGAATATAAATTTACTAATCCTTATAGTAAATTTACGCAAACTTATAATACAGATGCATGTTGGGATTTATACTCTACTGAAGATATTATAATACAACCTAAATCAACTATTATGATACCATCGGGGGTTATAATACAAGTACCAGATGGATATGAAGGAGAGATTAAGGCTAGATCTAGTTTTGGTATAAGAGGCTTAATGGTACATCACGGAGCTATAGATGCTGGATTCCAAGGAGAACTAAATCCTATTATAATAAATTTAACTGATACAGAAGTAGAAATTAAGAAAGGTGATAGAGTTTGTTCTTTTTGTTTAAGAAGAAAGATAGATATTAATTGGGTACAAGTTGATGATTTTAGTAAATCACTTAGAGGTACTAATTATTTAGGATCATCAGGTAGGTGATTATATGACAGTATATGTAGTAATGCAACAACAAGATATTGATGGTTATCATAGAGAATCTAATTTATTTGGTATATATAGTGAAGAATCTATAGCTGAAAAATTAACAGAATCGTTAGTTGATAGTTACTATTTTGATGTGGAAATAGATTCTAATATACCTGAGTTATTTGGATATAAGAGATATTATTTTTTATGGCTAGATGAATGGGCTGAACTAGTTAACACAGTTAAAATACCAGATAGAGATATTATTGAATTATTAATTCCTTTTGGTGCTCCCCGTATTTATGTTTATGTAGCTACTAAAACCATTAAAGAAGCAGAAGAGAAGATATGTCAATTAGTAGAAGAGTATAAGGAAACATCTACATATGCAAGGATTATGAAAGAAAAGCCTGAAAATTTGAAACCAAATCCTAAAAAGAAGAGAAAAACAAAATAACTTTCGTATTATATAGAGAAGGAAAAAAAGTTCAATAGTTGAGGTTATTTAGATACTTCCTTCTAAATGGTTTATTTATTAGTATTTAAGCATTCCTCAACTTTATAAAGAGGTTTAGATTTCATGTTTAAGGAAATTGTTAAGAGAACTTACAAAGTATCTATTACAAGTGATAGTAAGGGAAACAGTTCTACATTAGCTCTTCAACTTGATACCGTTTTAATGAGTTCAGGTTTTAAGTTATCTAAAGAATTGTTAGAATATTTATCTGGTTTAGATAGTATTTCTGTACAATTGGTAGCTAAAGATTTGATAGAAACTGTTAAGGAACTTGTAGGAGACAATGTTAAACATAATGTATACTTTAAAGACTTTCCCAATAATATTCCAGATACTCTAGAATTTTGGATGGAGTGCTTACGAGATGGTTTACAAAATCAATCTAGTAAAGATACTATAATAGAGGATTTATTATTTGGTTATGTAAATTTATTAAATCTTCCTAAGTATGGTAAGTATTTGCACTCTTACGAAGAGATGTTAAAAATACATGATAAGTTTATTCCTTTACTATCAGATAGAATTACTATTCTACATTTAGGTAAAACATTAGAAGAAGAGATTTACAACTTATACTTATCTTTATCTTCTAGTACTATACCTTTAAACGACAGTGATAAGTTACTATTAGCTAAATTAGCAGAACTTTGTATAGATAAAGACCAACCAAAAATACCTATAAAAGAGAACTTATCTATTATAAATAAAGTAAGAATATCACATGATAAAACTATTGTATGTGTAACTATTACAGATGTATTAAGAACTGCTGTTGCTTTATCAGATGGCGATATAACATTAACAACCAGTACTAAATTTAAAACATTTAGTAGAAAAGTCAGGAGGTTATTACTAGCATCTCTAGATGGGGTAATTACATCAGAAAGTAAACTATATGATGTACATCAATATAAGGAGGTATGGAAAAGATTAGGGGAAAGATTACACCCCTATGAATATAAGTACAAAAATGCTATATTAGTCTTTGACATCGCTTATGATAAAGCAAAGCTGACTCTACCCGATACAGTTATTAATAACGCTTTCAAGGCTGGAGATATATTAACTGCTACTAAAGTACTTTCTAATAGACCTGGAGTACTATACAGAAATATCGATCGTGTTCTTAGAAATGTTGGTAAAAATGAATTAACAGAAGTATTAGAGACTCTAAAATATAGCTCCAGTAAAGTATCGGGTAGAGTTTTATTATCTGTATATGAGCATATAATGAATAGATTTGGTATGATTAATGATAAAAGATTCTTTCTTAATAAGAAAGGTACTGCTTGGGTTACTGATGAAACTAGAGATAGTTTGGATAAAGATACTTGTGATAGATTAATGAGTATTTTACGAGAAGTTATAACTTATAGATTACCAGAAACTAACTATCTAGTAGTAGATAATAATATTAGAGATATTGCATTACCTCTATCCTCTAAGAATATAGATAGTGGATTTAATATAATTCCAAGAGGTACTTATAAGAAGCTAGGGGAAAAAGATTTATTAAGATTCTTTTGTTATTGGAAGCAAAAAAGTGAAAGAACTGATTATGATTTATCTACTATATTCTTAGATGAGGAATTTAATACTACTAGTCAAGTATCTTGGACTAGCCTTAGAGGTGAATATTCAGTACATTCTGGAGATATAACAAGTGCTGCTAACGGAGCTACTGAGTTTATAAATATAGATTTAGGAAAGAAACCAAATTATAAATACATAGTGCCTCAAGTAAATATATATGCGGGAGAAACTTTTACAGATGTAGAAGAATGCTTCTTTGGATATATGAATTTATCTAGTACTCAGAAAGGTAATCCATTTGAACCTAGAACTCTGAGATCTAAATCAGATTTAAGAGGTACCGGTAAAATAGCTTTACCACTTATATTTATACGAGAAGTTGACCAAGATATTTATGTTAAATGGTTACATCTATACTTAAAAGGAATGCCTAGATTTAATAGAACTGAAACTAATAGATTAACTACTTCTTTAATGGTACAAGGTATAGTTAATAGAGATTATTTAAATGTAGGATTTTTAGTTAACCTATTAAATCAAAAATCAACTAATTATCTAGAGTTAGATAATATTAAAAGTATAAATATAGATGAACCTATAACTTATATAGGATTAGAACAACCAGAGAATCTACCAAAAGGATCTAAAGTAATTACACTTAACAATTTATATGAACTAATACCTGTATAGCTATTGATACACTTCCTTCTTGAGGCGTAGGATAACACCTATTTTAATTAGTGTATCAGCTTTCTATCGGGTACAGAAGAGGAAATAAATGAACTTCCTTCTAAATACAATTAATACTTGTTTCACATTAGTTCATTTGCCTTCCTCAAAAGATAAAAGTGAGGTTATTTAGATACTTCCTTCTAATTTCATTGTAAGGAAAAATTAGTATATAAGCTTCCCTCACTTTTTATTTCTATATATAAATTACTTGTCAACTACCCATGAGCTAAGACTTATGGGCTTGGATCGTGAGATCTGAGGCAAGAGTTGATTAGGGAGCATATAATTATGCAGCAGTTTAAAGGAAAGTTAAAGAACGTACCAAAGGATACTTCACTAGTCCTTTGCTCTACAAATCTGGGATTAAACAGAGACCAAAGTCTCAGTGTTCCAGATACGCAACTGACTTTAAACACTCCCGAAGTGAATCAACCGTAAACGAACAACGAGGACTTACCGTCAACAATGTTCGTAACCAGGTTCATCCGGTGAGCTAAAGACTCACCGGTTTTACCCGGTAAGGTTATATAAACGTTATATAAACCCCTTAGAACCAATCCTAGTAACTTTTAACCATATTATAGAGGAGATTTATCAAATGGAAATTACTATAAAACAAGCAAACGCATTAACTAAGATAACTATTGAAGGTGAGATAGAAGATCTACTAACACCCCTAGAATAAGTACTTATTGGGTATGGGTATGATAATATATGATTGTATTACTTTATTTGGGAAAATAAGCCTCGAAAGCTTAACTTGTTATTAATCTTTGTAGCTTATTATTTCTAGATGTTGATTGTTGTTTATATAATTGTATTTTGTTATCCCATATCCTTTTATTTGTATATAAAGGATAAATACATGAATAATCAACAAGAATCTAGTTTATTCGTATTTGGTATTATAATTGGCGTAGTAGCCTTAATAACTTTTTTTATTGCGTTAGCTAGTTTAGGATATAATAAAGTATGTGTAATATCTTTACTTGTATTATTCTTTTTAAATATTGTAATGTTTTTTATAAATAGAGAAATATCTAGTTTAGAAAAATAGCCATTAAATGCCTACAAAATTAATATAAGGGGCTTAGAGGGGATTTTAGTAAGTTTTAGCCGTATTATAGTAAAGGTTAAATATGAAAAATGAAATAGATGTAAGAGAAATATATTGGCCGAAAGATAACAGAGGAACTATTAAAGTTTGTTGTACTAAAGAAGCAGATACCCAACCTATCGCTGAGTGCGAAGGTTGTAAGTATTATAGAGGATTAGTTTTCGGAAAGGGTATTAAGTGCGACTATAAGGAGAGGAAATGATATCTGAAAACGCTTTAGAAATATTAAAAAAGAGATATTTTGCAAAAGATAAAGAAGGAAATATTATAGAAGATTGGGAAGGATTATGTAATAGAGTATCTAGTTCTATATCTCAAGGAACTAGTGAAAATAATAGAGATGAATATAAACAAAAATTTTATGATATGATGCATAACTTAGACTTCCTACCAGGTTCACCTACTCTATTTAACGCAGGACTTAAGCTCGGTCAATTAAGCGCCTGTTTTGTCCTTCCAATAGAAGACTCAATGGAAGGTATCTTTGAAACACTCAAGAAAGCAGCTCTTGTGTTTGCATCTGGTGGTGGTTGTGGATATAATTTTTCTAACCTACGAAAGAAAGGATCTCCAGTAACAAGAACGTTTGGTGAGTCAAGTGGCCCAGTCTCATTTATAAGTGCATATGATGCATCGACTGAAGTCATCAAAGCTGGTGGTAGGAGAAAAGGTGCTAACATGGGGATCCTTAACATAGATCACCCAGATATAGTCGAGTTTATAGATGCCAAGCAAGAGGAAGGTAAACTAAGCAACTTCAACCTATCTGTATCTATAACTGATGAATTTATGAACGCAGTTATAGATGATAAAGATTTTTATCTTATAGATAGTAGATTAAAGAAAGTAGATCAAACTGTAAAAGCTAGAGATCTTTTTAATAAAATAGTAGAGAGATTACATAATAATGGAGAACCCGGTATAATATTTATAGATACAATAAATAATACTAATCCCCTTCCAGAATTAGGTAGAATAGAAGCAACCAATCCATGCTCTGAACAACCCTTACTACCTTATGAATCCTGTAATTTAGGTAGTATTAATTTAGTTAAGTTGGTAAGAATGAGTAGATCTAAAACTGATGGCCTTAATGTTATAGGTGAATATTCTACAAGTTTTGATTGGGAAGGTTTAGCTAATATAGTAAAATGGTCTGTAAGATTTTTAGATTGTGTTATATCTGTAAATAAATTACCTTTTAAAGAGATAGAAGATGCTACTCTTAGGACTCGTAAAATAGGTTTAGGAGTTATGGGATTTGCAGATACTCTATTACTTTTAGGTATAAAGTATGATAGTGATGATGCTTTAGTATTTGCAGATAAGTTAATGGAGTTTATTACATATTATTCTAGATTAGAATCTAGTGAATTAGCTAAAGAATTAGGTTCTTTTCCAGCTTTTGAAAAACTTACACCATTTAAAAGATTAGATTCGTTATGGGATGTAGAAACTTTAGATTGGAATATGTTAGATATACAAATAAGAGATTGTGGATTAAGAAATGCTTGTATAACTACTATAGCACCTACAGGATCTATATCACTTATAGCTGGAGTTAGTTCAGCTATAGAACCTAATTTTCAATGGAAATATACTTATAATAGAGTAGATCAAACATTTACAGAGTATCATCATTTGGCTAAAGGATATCTAGATAACAATAAGGAACTACCAGATTACTTTGTTACTGCCCTTGAGATTAAACCAGAATGGCATATAAAGATGCAAGCTACTTTTCAAAAATGGATAGATTCTGGTATATCTAAAACTATTAATTTACCTAATAATGCTACTAAAGAAGATGTATATAATAGTATTATATTAGCTTGGAAATTAGGATGTAAAGGTACAACTTTATATAGAACTGGTAGCAGAGAGAAAGAAGTACTTGTAATAGATAAAGAAGTACTTGTAATAGATAAACCAAAAGAAGAAATAAGTACTACTAAAATACATCCTAGAAAGAGACCAGAGATAACAATTGGTAAAACTATTAAAGTACCTGTAGGCAATTGCGGTCATTTATATGTTACTGTAAACTCAGATGAAAAAGGCCCTTGTGAGGTATTTGTGAAATTAGGTAAGAGTGGTGGATGTGTAAGTTCTCATGCAGAATCGCTAGGTAGAATTATATCTGCAGCTCTAAGATCAGGGGTTGATGTAACAGAACTTATTGAACAATTAAAAAACATTAGATGCAGTAAAGTGACCTTCCATAATGGAACTACTATAAAGTCTTGTAGTGATGGTATAGCCTATGCTCTAAGGAAAATATTAAATATAGATGATTTCCAAGATGACAGTGTTATATCTATAGGTGATAATCCAGAGTGCCCAGAATGCGGATCCGATCTAAAAAGAGAAGGTAAATGTTCAACTTGTACTGACCCCACTTGTGGGTATAGTAAATGCGCTTGAGGTTTTATAATGATAGTTATAACGGGTTGGTTTTATGGTTCTAACTATAATGATGTTATAGAACTTGAGTTTAATTCTGTTGAAGAAGCTTATGATTATATTGTTTGGGGTTGGGAAAATATAGAATTTCTCACGAAAGAAATTATAGTGAAATAGGAGATAATATGGATTCTAAATTTTTGAGAGTTAAATTTATTAATTGGCTTTTTGCTCGGCCAAATGATATAACTGGGTATATAAGATCTCTATATTCAGATATAAATGAAACTAGAACTAAGATTAATAACCTTGAAGTTAGAGAGAATCAATCTATTACATTATGTATAAAACTAGACTCAGGAGCCACTTTACCCACACAACCATATCCTACAGATGCATGTTGGGATTTATACGCATTAGATGATGTGTGGTTAAAGCCTGGAGAATCTACTTATGTACCTACTGGAGTATACATTGATATACCAGTAGGATATGAGGGAGAACTAAAATGTAGATCTAGTCACGGTAAAATAGGTTTATCTATCCATCATGGAACTATTGATGCGGGATATCAAGGAGAAATATCACCATTCTTGCATAATTGGCTACCTAGTAGATATGAAGTACATAAAGGTGAAAGAATAGCCCAATTTTGTTTAAGGAAAGTTATTAATGTAGAATGGAATAAAGTAGAAGAATTTGTACCATCTATAAGAGGTACTAGTGGATTTGGTAGTAGCGGTAAATAAGGAGGTATAGGTTATGTGGTTTATTTTAGGATGTGGTATACTAAGTGTTATTTTAGCAATTGTTGCTTATATATTTAGAGAGGTATTCTAAAGGGGAGCTAGTTCCTTATTTAGTACATGATAGTGAATATATAAGAGAAGCCGCTAAAGAAGTATACGATAAATTAGAAAATTACGAAAATAGTTTAGTTCATCCTAAAAATGATGAGAAATAATGATTAAAAATTCGTATTAAATAATAGGAGGTGTAAAAGATAATTGCGAAATAAGAACTTGAATGATGTAATGGAAAGTAGAAGAGATCAAATGGAATTTAGTACAATATTTGACCCCAATTTAGCTGTTAATATGTATGACGAATTATCAATTGATTTAGAGGATTTAGATACAGAGTTCACTGCTTTACCGGGTCAAATAGCTTATTGGACAGCATCAATAGCTAGATTTTCTCAAGTAGTTTCTATTATGGAGAGAGAATATGAGCTTTGGTATGCAGAGGTTTACAATCAAGCTTATAAGAAACTAGATGTAGAAACAGGTAGGAAACCTAATATAAATTCTGTAGAATATTTAGTTAAAACAACTCATGGAGAAGAATGGTTAGAGAAAATAACTAAATTAGAACAAGCTAAAACCGATTTAGCGGTAGTACAAGGTTTATCACCATCATTTAACGCTAAGTTACAATGCTTAATGCAACTGGCAAAACGAAGATTAGAGGAGTATAATTCTGTAGAACCAAATGTAAAAGTACCTTTTAGAAACGTTAATAGTTCTAGTAACACTAGTAATAGTAGTCAGTCGATTAATTTAAACGAAACAAAAGATCTATTAAGTACAATGAAAAAGAGGAGTTAATTTTTATGAATTTAGACAAGTTTTCAAATCGAGTCGATTCAATGAAATCGAAAGCTAACTGGGTAATTCTTAAGGAAGGCAAGAATAGATTTAGATTCTTATGTAAAGAAGGTGAAGAGTCCCCTTGGAGAGAAGGATACAGGCATTTTATTCCTAAAGAATATGCCACAGAAGATTTACCTAGAACACTTATATGTTTAGGAGATGATTGCCCCTGTTGCAAATTAGTAGATGAATTAAGAAAAAAAGGTAGTGAAAAACAAGCGGAGATGCTAAAGGCTCAACCCAGATTTTTATGGCCAGTACTTTTTAGAGATGCCCCAGTTAACGATGCTGGAGAATTGTGTATTAAAGTATATGAAATGCCTCAGACAGTTTTTAGCGGCTTAGGTAAAGTTTTTCAAGAATGGGGTGAAGACTTTACAGACAAAGATATCGGTTACGATATAGAAGTTATAAAAACTTCTAACGCGGGACAATTTACCAAATACGAAGAACACGCAGTAACCCAAAGAGATAAAGGCACTATGACTATAGTTAAATCACCATTAAATGATGAAGAACTCTTCTTAGTGACGAATTCTTATCCTGATATGGATGCCGAAATAATGCCTCCGGATAGATCTATATATGAGGCTATCTTTGCTTCTGTATTAGGTGAACCTACTGTAGCACTTCCTAGTAGAAGATCAACAACTCCAGTACCTGTTGCTCCAGTATCCCCTAAAGTAGCGGCTGTAACTATAGATGATGTTTGTGATCAGTTCGGAGAAGCGTACGATGTAGAAGTAGATGCTTGTAATGAATGCCCCGATGCGGAAGATTGTAAAGCAGAGCTCGCTAAAAAGAGTCAACTACGTTCCCCTAGGAGAAAAGTTGTATAAATGAACCGTATACCCATATCAGTTATAGGCAATAGAGATATTAATTGGTACGTTTTAAGAGTCGAAGGGGCCTACGAACACAAGGCCTCTTTGGCCATACAGATTTATGGATCAATAGGTGTTATTCCAGATTTTGGTTTAGTTAGACAAACTTGGGTACCAGAGATGACAATAAGAAGTCAATTTAAGAAGAAGAGAGTTTCTACATTACCTGGCTACCTTTTTATGCAAGCCCTCCTTAGTGACAAGTTATACGAATCCTTGAAGAAACCAGACCTACCACATATATTTGGTTGGTTACAGAATAGGAAATGTTGGCCATCTTTTGTATCTAATAATGAAATAGAACATCTTATAGAACTAGAAAACCAAGATATAAACGTTAGACCTAAACCATTATTTGATGTAGGAGAAAGAGTTATGTTCCCTAGTTTAAATATGGAAGGCATCATATCTAGTGCATCTGATAATGCCGTATTCTTAAATGTAGAGATGTTTCATAAATCTTTTATTGTAAAAGTCCAACCTCAACATTTTAATGAATTAATCAGAGTAGAAGAAGGTGAAAATTAAATTGGTTATTACAGCTAGGGCTCCAGTAAGAATTGACTTTGCAGGTGGGTGGACTGATGTACCTAAATTCTCTAATTTAGATTTAGGAATTACTGTAAATTCTGCAATAAGTATCTATACCTACGTAACGGTATCCAAGTGGTTTAATACAGCTATTGTTAGCATAAAAAATGACGGCAGTGTAGTTAAAGAAACTAACCAATTTCCAACAGGAATTAAAATGTATAGTTGCGATCTAGATATAGATCTCACTATAGATAATATAAAAGATATAGAATATAACGGATCTATGGATCTTGCAAAAGCAGCTTGTAAGAGATTTAATGTAGAAGGTGTAGAGATTATAACTAGAACAGATGCGCCTACAGGATCTGGTTTAGGCACCTCAGCTAGTTTAGGAGTAGCTTTAGTGGGCGCTTTATCTGCTTTTGCTAATAGAAGAGTTGGTAAAGAAAGAGCTGCAGAAATAGCTTTTGAATTAGAAACTAAAGAATTAGGTTTATATTCTGGTAAACAAGATCAATACGCAGCTAGTTTAGGGGGATTAAGAACTTATTATTTTGATAAAAACGATGTATATTATGGGTATTATTTAACAGGGGGAGATTTATATAGAGATTTAGAAAAATCTTTAATACTATGTTATACTGGTAAATCTAGATTATCTTCTAATATACATCGTTTAGTGTATGATAACTTTGATAATAAAGTTAACTGTAGTGCTATATCTAAATTAAGATGGTCAGGTAGATCAGTGGAGGAAGCATTAATATTAAAAGATACGCGTAAGTTGTCTGAAGCCATAAATATTAGCTGGGAGGCACAAAAACGATTACACCCTAATGTTGTTGATGAAACTACTGTTAAATTCTTTGAAGTAGCTGAAAATACTAAAGTATGTATGGCAGGAAAAGCAACTGGAGCAGGTGGCGGAGGTTGTTTACTATTTCTAGCTCAACCTAATAAAGAACATATACTAAGAAAAGCCTTAAAAGAAGCTGGGGGACAAATATTACACTTTAACTTTGATAATGAGGGACTACAAATTTGGTAAAATTCACTCTAGAAAATTTATGTGAGGAAATAGTTAAATTTGTAGGAGATCATAATAAAATTAGTATTATACAATGTCAACTACCCATGAGCTAAAGACTCATGGGCTTGGATCGTGAGATCTGAGGCAAGAGTTGATTAGAGAGCTTCCTTTAGGAAGCAGGAGTTATAAGTAGATGTTAAAGAACGTACCAAAGGATACTTCACTAGTCCTTTGCTCTACAAATCCGGGATTAAACAGAGACCAAAGTCTCAGTGTTTCGGATAGTTTGAAAGATAACAAACTGACTTATAACACTTTCGAAGTGAATCAACCGTTAACGGACAACGAGGACTTACCGTCACCAATGTCCGTAACCAGGTTCATCCGGTGAGCTAAAGACTCACCGGTTTTCCCCTGGGAAAGGTTATATAAAGAAACTACAGAGCGTAGACTTAGAGCTATTTTTTATACTAAAGAATATAAGTATGAAATAGGTGCTAGAGAAAGTGAAGACTCAGATGGCAGTTATTTGGGTTGTATACTTAGTTGTAGAAAAGTTAAACCTGGAGAGTATTGGTTGAGAAACGCAGATTATCCAGATGGTAAATTAAGTTTAGAAACTTGGAATGATATTAAGGAAAAAATAAAGGTTGATATTTTTGATGCACTACCTAAAGATGTTTCTAGTACTACAGCTACAAATTCTGATGAATCTATATTCGCAACTATTGATCTCTTATCTAAAAGTATTTTAGGTGCATATAGATCTATAGATAGTTTAGTTAATGAGGGTAGTATATTTTATAGTAGTATATATATACTAGAGAAATATAATTCAAGGGTTAAAGAAGTATTGTTAAATATTCTTAAAGATGTACCAGAAGAACATCATCCCGTATTTTTAGTATGCGATAATCCTATATTAAGAGAAGTTTTTAAGGAATTAGGAGATAATAATGGGAATAGCTAAAACAGGACTTGAAAGAAGAGTTGAACTACTACAACAAAATTCAGAGTATCAACAACTTTTACAAATGGCTTATACTACTCTAGTTCAAGGTGGTAATTTAGCAGATATAGCGGACATTATCTTGAGACCTATTGCTAGTGACCTTACTAGATTAAATGCCGGTAAAGTAGTACTACATATGTTCATTGTACCAAAGGATTAATTATGGGTGACTACGATATGGGAATAGAACCCCCTTTAGAATCGCCAGTACCTTGTTGTACATACTTAAGAGCTTTTGTGAGATCTAAAGATTATAATTATATAATTAACCTTTGTAGAGAATTAAGTTTAATAAAGCACTGGAGATGCGTTTATAGGGGCTTCCCCCCTTATTGGGAATTATATATTGCTAAGGAAGATTTAAATGATGTAGAGTTGGAGAAACTTAGAAACAAAGTGTTAGCAGAAGAAATAAGGGAGTTAAAATGTGTTATATAGCTGGTATGATTTCTTTAGATGGTAGATTAGACAACCGATCTATATCAGAATTCTTAGAGTGTATAAAATCCCAACTTTTGTTAAGAGGTAGGGATGCAATAGGTATTGTAATTATAGATGCATCTGGTATAGCAGAGATTAAAAAACTATTAAATAATCCAAAAGAAGATATAGATGATATTATAAGTTATATAAATAATAGATTAAATGAGTTTGTTGTAAAAGGTATATTAATTCAAACAAGGTCTATACCAGAACCAGAGTTTCTTACAGCAGGTAATACTTTAGAAAATGTACAACCGTTCTATATAGATAATTGGATTACTAGTCATAACGGCAGTCTTGCGAATGATCAAGATCTAAAATCTTATTATTTACAAGATTACAATTTTAAAGATCTACCAAAAACAGATTCAGTAGTATTACCTCTATTATACCAGAAAAACGGAGTTATAAACTCTATAAAGAAAGTTAAAGGTTCTTTCTCTATAGCGGCTTATAATAATACTAGAGATGATTTTTGGTTAATAAAGAATTTTCAACCTTTATATTATAGTAATCATAATAGTACTGTTTACTACTCTTCTTTACCTACTACATATGCTAGTACGGAGTTTCCAGCTTATAAAGCAATTTGTTTTCACAAAACAGATATAAAAGAATATGATCTCTATAATAGTAAAGAAAATAAAAGTATATTAGTATGTTTAAGCTCTGGATTAGATTCAGCAGTAACTTTAGGATTATATAAAGCATTGGGATATAAAACATATGCTTTATATTACGATTATGGTCAATATGCAAAGAAATTAGAGAATCATTGTTCTAGAAAAATATGTAGATCTTTAGGTATAACTAGATATTCACATAAACTACATATGGATTTTTTTACTTCACCTTTATTATCTGATAAAAAACACGAAATGGGATTAGAAGATGCAGAAACTACATTTTCTTATGTACCACAAAGAAACTTAATAATGGCATCTTATGCTTTAGGATATGCAGAACAACTAGGATTAGGGGGTATAGCTATTGGAATGAACTTATCAGATGCCGGAGCTTATCCAGATAATGGAATCCCTTTTCTAGATAAACTTAATGAAATAACCCCTTATTCTTCTAACTGGAATAATAGATTAAGAGTAACGGCTCCTCTCGTTAATTTAATGAAATCGGAAATAGTAAAACTAGGATTATATATCGGAGTACCTTTTGAGTATGTATGTTCTTGTTATTATCCGGAATTAGAAGAACTAGAAGATGGTTCTAGGGGGGAATTACCTGTATATTGTGGAAGGTGCGGTTCGGATATCCATTATAAAAATGCTTGGAATAAACTTGGGTATAGACCCCCTAATCTCGGATTTAATGATGATACTTATGAACTAGCACCTAAAAGTGAAATAAAAGATATTTATGACATAGAAGAATTACCGTTTTCTAAAGTTTTGCAGAGAAATATATAGTAATATTTCGTATATATTATTGGAGGTAAAGTATGAAAAATACAAAAAGTAAGAAGGTTGTCGAAGAAGTTGAAGAAACAGAAGAATTAGATGAACCAACTGAAGATTCTACTGTTGAACTAGATCCTATAGCTAAATTAGCAAAAATTGCTAATAAGATAAGAAAAGCACAGAAAGATGCCAACATAGTAATGATGAGGGGAGACAAGTCACTTTTAGATCCAGTCGAGTTTATATCTACAGGATCGTTGTTACTTGATCAAGCACTAGGTGGGGGTATGCCGAGAGGACGACTTGTAGAGTTGTACGGAATGGAGGGCTCTTCCAAAAGTAGTTTGGCTCTTAGTACCATAGCCCAGGCGCAAAAGAAAGGACTCAATTGTCAGTTCATAGATGCTGAATGTGCTTTTGTGGAGGAGTGGGCGGCCAATTTAGGTGTTAATTTAGATTTCTTATTACTGAGCCAACTTAACTGTACCGAAGATGTGTTTAATTTAGTTGAAACAAGTATAGATTCAGGGGTAGATGTAATTGTTGTAGATTCTTTAGCTGCTTTATCTCCTAGAGCGGAGTTAGATGGAGAAGTGGGGGACTATCATGTAGGTTTACAAGCTCGTTTAGTAGGTCAAGCAATGAGGAAATTGAATGAGAAGACAAGTAAAGCTAATACATTACTTATTTTTATAAATCAAATAAGAATGATGGTAGGTGTTATGTTCGGTAATCCAGAAACTACTCCAGGAGGAAAATCTCTTAAATTCTATTCTAGTATTAGATTAGATGTAAGAGCCCGTAAACATCTTAAAAATGCTAGTGGCGATACTGTAGGTGTAAAAGTAGGAGCTTATGTAGCTAAAAATAAAGTAGCAATACCTTTTAAGAGAGTAGAATTAGATTTTTATTTTAACAAAGGATTTGATAATGAAGTAGCTGTATTTGAGATGGCTGCTTCTAAAGATGTATTAATTAGAAAAGGTGCTTATTATGTATTTCCCAAAATGGATAATAATAATAGAAAAAGAGAGGAATGGTTAGAACTCTTTAGAACTGATCCTAGTATCCTTAAAATAGTAGTTAGTGAATTAAACAGTAAGCCAAATGTTGATACTGAAACTGGCGAGGTATTTGAAGAAGAGGTAGAAGATGAGACTGCCAACGTTTAACGATATTAAAGACTTTGATATTAAATATAATACTACTTACATTAAAGATATAGAGTATATGCTCAGATTGCATACAAAGAGCGGTGAAGTAGGGCCTTATATGCAATTTAGAACTGATTGGGTAACACAAGGATTATCATTTGCAGTATCACAAACACTTAGATATGTAGGATACGGTTACGTTGATGCTATGGTATTTAAGAATGTTGGTAGCGTTGTGGGGCTAATGTTAAAGGATTTTAGAAGTAAGGAGTAAGATGGTGTATACGTTGCATACAGAGTTGACATTCGCGATGGCGCATCGATTATTTGGTTACGATGGTAGTTGTAGCTGTACCCACGGTCACCAACCAAGAGTTGAAGTCGCTGTATCTTGTAACTATGTTCAACCAATAGGCTTTGTTATAGACTTCGGAGTACTTGATAAGATCATTAAAGGTTGGGTAGATAATAATTGGGATCATAGTACTTTGCTGTCATCCAGTGATCCTTTATGTGACCTTTTGTTAGATACTGGTAATAAAGTTTTTAAGTTAAATAGTAATCCTACTGCAGAACATTTAGCCTTTTATTTATGCTCAGTTTTAACAAATCTTATAAAAGAAGTAAATAAAGATATAGAGGTGGATTTTGTAACTATTTGGGAAACACCCAAACATTCTGCAACTTATAAACCAACTAAAAAGGAATAATTAATATATGGATACTAGAGTTTGTCAGTGGATATATATAGAAAGAAACGAGCTTAAATGTATTGCTAATATATTAAAACCTTGTTCATATAAAGGGGATAATACTAATTGTGAAATTATACACGCTACTCCTTATGATAGTAGTAAGGAAATGGTTATATCAGAAATATATCCCGCTATATCTGGAGAAGGTACATCTACAGGTACTGTTTGCATTATAGTTAGGACTGTAGGCTGTAATCTTAGATGTAAATATTGTTTAGTATCTAGTACTAAGATTGCTGTAGAAAAAGGTGACAAAGATATTCAAAATATAGAAGTAGGTGATAAAGTATATTCTTATAATACAAAAATTAGTACTATAGAACTTACAGAAGTTATACATATAAGTAACCGTTTTGTACCTACAAGTGAAGTGGTTTATGTACAAGGATGTAAGAAAATGGATAAGTTATATATTACTAAAGATCATCCTATATATGTAGATCATGAATGGATACCTGCTAAAAAGATATCTACAGCTAGTTTAACTAGTTTAACTAGTTTAACTAAGTTAATAAGATCCCCTCGACGATCTATATCACCGCATATTACTAAAACTTTTGTAACTACAGAACCTTTAACACCTAGACAAGCAGCTAGATTAGGATCAGATCCTTTTAACGGTGGCGGTAATAAAGAAGAAGTTTTAGTACATAATATAACTACTAAACAAGGTAACTTTTTCGCTAACAGGCTGCTGGTACATAATTGCGACACAGTTTATGCTTATGAGGGTGGTACTAAAAAAACTACTCAAGAGGTAGTAAATGAAGTATTATCTTACGGTATAAAAACTGTATTATTTACAGGAGGAGAACCTTTACTAGATCCTGATACTGCAAGCAATTTCCTAAGAGCAATGTTAGAAAACGGAATAACTACTTATGTAGAAACTAATGGGGCTGTAGATATAAAAGGTGTAAAATTATTAGCTCATATAGTAATGGATGTAAAAACACCTAGCTCAGGAATGCAAGATAGTATGTATTGGAGAAATTTAGGAGTCATAGGTAATAATGATGAGGTTAAATTTGTTATTTCTAATAGAGAAGATTATGATTATTCTAAAAAGATTATAGAAGATTATAAGTTATTTGATAGAACGCAAAATATATTCTTCTCCCCCACTTGGAGTGAGGATATGTCATTAGCTAAAGAGCTATCTAGTTGGATGCTGGAAGATAAATCACTAGCAAAATTAATGATCCAACAGCATAAAATTGTATTTGGAAAAAGTCAAAGAGGTGTTTAGTATGAATAAAGAAATTAAAGTAGTAGTTGAACCTTTGTTAGTAATTGACAGAAAATTAGTTGGTGAAAAAGGAGTAGAGGCTAAAATAGGTGACAAATGGGTAACATTCGATACAATAAATTTAGCAATTGAGGCATTTAAAGAATATTGGGAGGCCAAAGAGATACGATGAATTCAAGAGAATTAGATGTAATTGATCTTAAATTATGTTATATAAATAGATGTTTTGCGTATTTCACAACTCAAGATCTAAAAGTTCAATGCGGAGATGATTGGGATGATGCTCCTTATGAACATAATGCAGGGGCGCCTTATCTTCCTAAAGAAAGCGAAGATTATAAAATAGTAAAAGTAGCTTTTGAGAGTAGTGCTTATACTCCAGATTCAGAACATATTAATTCTCCTTATAGTGTAGATGATATAAACGATAAAGTTGTTCCTTGGCTTAAATATAAGGATTATAAAACTAATGAATTTAAAGTTTTATTTGCAGGAGCTACTCTAACAGAATTTATTAATTATATAGAAGATGAAGGGGGTACTATATATTTGGAAAGGATAAATGGAAATAGGATAATTAACGGTGCAAGATTTTATGGTGAAAGTCAAAAGGGTTGCTAAAAGTAGAGGGATTAATAACACTTGTGTAGGTGATGCAGATTTAAGGGGAAGAGTTTGTAGAAGTATTTGTCCCCGTAAGGATGAGTGTGTTAAATATAGGGATATTTTCAACTATATGGACAAACTTCGCACAATTAGGAATTTATCAACTTTTTTAGTGTCTAATGATAAATATATTCGGAAGTACGCAAAATGGAGATATAAGATACTTACTGAGGGTGTATAGTATGGTAGATAAAGAAATTAAAGAAATTAAAGAAATTAAAGTAGTATCTGAGCCGCTTCTAGTTATTGATAGGAAATTAGTTGGTGAAAAAGGAGTAGAGGCTAAAATAGGTGATAAATGGGTAACATTTGATACAGTGAACTTAGCATTAGAGGCATTTAAAGAATATTGGAAGAGCAAGGGGGTATAATGGAAATAGGAAAATTAACGGTGCAAGACTTCATGGTTGAAGAAATGGGCGTTGATAAAAAAACGGGTAACAATATTATCAGGGTATATAGTTGGCCGTTAGTAATGTTTGAATTAGCCCTTAAACTAGAATTTAGTATGCGTTCCTTTTTTAGAAGTTCGATAATGAATGATTTACAATATATAGATCTCTATTTTGATCCTAGACTTGATTGCGTTGAAGTAATAGTTATTAATCTATTAAACGATGTTATAAAAGGATTGCAGGATAGAGATAGCGAATCAGGGGAAGATATAGAGAATAGAGATTTGGGTGATGTAGATGAAAAGTAAACTGATTCCGGCAAAAGAAATTCTTTATGATATTGAGTGGCAAGTGCTAAGATCATCTATGTTAATCCCAATAAACAGTTGGACTACTCTAAAAGGTACTAAAGATAATATTACTAAATTAAATGATTATCTTTTAGGAACTAAAAAGAATACTCAAGAATATTATCGTAGATTATGGAGAATACTAAACGCACTTAATGCAGTACGTAGAGGATATTATGGCCAAGAGAAGGTAGATAGTAGGGAAGATATATTAGTAGTAGACTTTAGTGCTAAAATAACTAAAGAATACAATATGCTAAAAAATAATGGATTTAATGTTGGTAAATTTGATTGGAATAAAGTATTAGAAGATCTTAAAAACTTAAAACAAACTCAACCTGAAAATTTTAATATGTTAAAAAGTATTGTAATTAGATCAGAAGTAATAGACAAAGATACGATTGTTAGACTAGAATTAGAAAAATTTATTACTTTATTAAAGGAAGTACAATGAAAGAAAATGCTGAGGATGTAGCATTATTAATGAAGTGTTATAGAGACGCAAGCGCTATTATTAGTACTAGAGGTATTGGCGAGAAGCCTGAGGATAAAATAGCAACTGCTATATTAGCTAGTACTTTATTTAACAGTAGATTAGTCACTAACTTTAACAGTAAAATTATACCTATTATTAACAATTTAGATACTGCTAAAAAGTTCTAAAATTGGGTTTAAGCCTCTTATATAACTTTTTCGTATAAAATATGTAGATTTAGTTATGAGAGGCTTATAGAGGAGAATATTAATGTTTTCTGAAGAAAGTATTCGGATAGTCAACTACACACTAAAAATGGCTTGGATCGTGAGATCTGAGGCAAGAGTTGATTAGAGAGCTTCCTTAGGGAGCAGGAGTTATAAGTAGATGTTAAAGAACGTACCAACGGATGCTTCACTAGTCCTTTGCTCTACAAATCCGGGATTAAACAGAGACCAAAGTCTCAGTGTTTCGGATAGTTTGAAAGATAACAAACTGACTTATAACACTCTCGAAGTGACACAACCGTCAACGAACAACGAGGACTTATCGTCGAAAGTGTTCGTATTGAATATCGAGGGGAACCCTCTCATGCCTACTAAATGTTCTCGGGCTAGAAAGATGTTGATAAGCGGGAAAGCAAGAGTAGTTAAACGATTACCTTTCACAATACAACTAAATTATGTATGTGAAAATATAGTACAAGAGATTAGTTTAGGAATTGATACTGGATTTGGTAATATAGGATTTTCGGCAACTACAGCAAAAGCAGAATTAATATGTGGTACCTTAATTCTAGATGGAAAAACAAAAGAAAGACTTGATGAAAAAAGTATGTATCGTAAGAATAGAAGAAACAAGTTGTGGTACCGAGAATCGAGATGGGCAAATAGGAAAAGGGAACCGGGATGGCTACCCCCTTCAATCGAGAGACGGTACCAAACACATTTGATCTTAATCAAGCGATTGAAAAAGCTACTCCCAATATCCAGTATAACTTTAGAAGTAGCAAAATTCGATATTGCTAAAATCGAAAATCCTTTAATAGAAAGTTTAGACTATCAACAAGGTACACTTTATGATTACCAAAATATGAAAAGTTATTTGATGAGTAGAGAAAAAGGTAAATGTCAATACTGTGGTCAGGATTTCAAAGGACAACCTTCACAAATACATCATATTAAACCAAAACGAGAAGGAGGAAATGATAGACCCGATAACCTAGCTTTGTTACACGAAAAATGCCATAACGAAATGCACGCCAAACATTTAGAATACCTATTAAAATCAAATTCTGAAGATTACAAGCAAACTACATTTATGAATATTATTAATAAAAGATTTAAACAAGATATACCAGAGTTAAATATAACTTACGGCAATATAACTTTTGTTAATAGGAACAATTTAGGATTAGCAAAAACACATTATAATGATGCTTTTGTGATATCTAACGGAACTAATAATCAATCGAGAACAAAAGCAATAGAAATTAAACAAGTGCATAGAAACAATAGAGTACTTCAATTAAATAGAAAAGGCTTTAAACCCTCGATTAAGAAAGAGAAATCTAAAGCCAATCCCGGAGACTTATTCTGGGTAACAGGTAAACAATATACTTGTACCGGAATGTTCAACAAAGGCAAATACATTTGTTATGGGAGTACTTCTAAAAAAGAATATTTCAATTTCACAAAAGTAGAAAAAATATACAAACAAGGGAGTTTTGTATGGAAATATTAAACAAAGTTAAGAACCAGGTTTCATTGAGCTAAAGACTCAACAGTTTTCACCCTGCCAGTTATATAAAAGACTTATAAGGAGGAATAGTAGTGAAAATACCAGTAATGATAGATAATATTCAAGAGTTTGGTAATAGTTTGGAAGTTCCTGAAATACGTGTTTGGTGTCATCCTCATTACGCAGATGCTCAGGGAAAAGATTACTATAAAGTATTTACATCTTTTGATTTAGCATTAGATTTTATTAAAGATAATTCTGATGTTGCTGAAGAGGTACCACTGATTGCATTTAGAGGATATGAAATAAATCTATTTGATATTAAACCTTTCAAAAGAACAGAAGGAGACGTACGGTAGATAAGTCTTCCTCCGCGGAGACGTGTAACGGTTGCACATTGGGCCCATAACCCAGTACAAGTGAGTTCGACTCTCACCTCCGCACCCATTTTATTTGGAGAGAAATTAATTATTAATTTTCGTATATATTATTAGGGAGGTGAATTATATGAATGATAGTTTAGGGGATCGGATGAAAGAATATTACGAAGTAAGGAATCAAATTTATTTAACTCGTAGAACTCCAGTAATTATACGATTGGACGGTAAAGCGTTTCATACACTAACTAGAAAAGCAGAAAAACCTTTTGATAGTAAACTTAAAAATGTTATAGTATTAAGTGTTTGTACGTTACTAAATGAAATACAAGGTTCTAAGTGTGCTTATCTACAATCAGATGAGATAAGTATTTTAGTTACTGATTTTGATAAACTAGATACACAAGCTTGGTTTGATTATAATGTCCAGAAAATGTGTAGTATATCTGCAGCTGTAATGTCTACAGCTTTTTCTTATCATTATGGCCAATTAGCTGTATTTGATTCTAGAGTATTTAATATACCAAGAGAAGAAGTATGTAACTATTTTATATGGAGACAGAAGGACTGGATAAGAAATTCAGTACAAATGCTGGCTAGAGCTAACTTTTCACATAAAGAATGTTTTGGTAAGAGTATACCAGAACTGCATGAATTATTATATACTAAAGATATTAATTGGGCTAAACTAGAAGATGTTTGGAAAAAGGGTACATTCATAACTAAAGTACCTCATATAACTGGAGAGGTTAGACCTAAAAAATTTGATGAGAAACCGTCTCCTATATTTACTGAAAATAGAGAAGTTATAGAAAATCTTATTTCGGAGATATAAATGTATAAATACAAAATAGGCTATGACAGTTATGAAGGATCTAATTATAAGGAATTGGAACATGAAGAAAAGTTCACAGATAAACAAATCACAGAGGTGGTAGGAGAAGCCATAATAGCTCTATGGGATGAAAGATGGAAAGATCAACATGAATGGGTTGAAAAAGAAAAAAAAGAATTTAAGGAAAAATATGAGGGTTGTGAGTATGACGAAGGTTTCTTTCATGAGTCAATAAAAGTAGAAGATTTCTTTGAAGATAATTATAATATATGGAATTGGCTTATAGAAAATAAAGGATTTAAAAAGATTACCTACGAAGTAGATTGGTCTATATTTGGATGGGAAAATTTAGCAGAAAAGGATTCATGGGAAAATGAAAAGGACAAACATAGTAAAGTTATAAGAGAAATGTTAGTTAAGGCAGGAAAACTTGCTGTAGAGTAGACAAATGGTAAAGTCACTGGCCTTTGAAGTCAGTATATGAAAGTTCGACTCTTTCCTCTACAGCCAACTATATTAGGAGATTAAATAATGAGTTTTTGGGATATTTTTAAGAGGAAGAAGAAAGTTGTTGATCCTTGTACAGAGGGTTTTAAGAGTTTTGTAAATAATAGTAAGTGTAGTTGTTCTTGTAATAGAACTAAGTCTCGAGAAATTGATGAAGATGGTATAGAAATAGCTGACGATGAAGATACTATACTACCAGATCCTTTATTAACAGCTATAGTGATTGATGAATTGATTAATACCGATAATTCAGATATGGAAATTTTAGAAGATACAGCAGATGATAAATCTGATTTTGGTGGTGGAGAATCCGGGGGGGCAGGAGCTGTGGAAAGTTATGATTCTTCAGATAACGATTCTAGTAATGACTCTTCATCTGATAGTAGCGACTCATCTAGTTCAGGAGATTAATTTTAATGAAAAAAATTCTTTGGATTGACGTTGAAACTACAGGACTTAACTCAGATAATCACGCTATAATAGAATTATCTATGTTAATGGATATAGATGGAGAATTAATAGATAGTATTTCATTAAATATACAACCTTTTCCAGATTCCGTAGTAGATTTTGAATATAACGGAACTAAAGGATCTCTATGTTGGGACGATTGTTTAAGTGATTATTACTCAGAAGCCTTTAACTTAGGCTGGAGATGGATAGGTAAGTTACCTATAACAAATATAGTTGTAGGAGATATAAGAGATTATCTACTACCTAAAATAGCTTTAAACCAAATTACAGATTTTTTAGATCAACATATAAGCCGTTTTGATATTACTGATAAAGCATATATAGGAGGCTATAACGTAGATTTAGATATCAGATTTTTCTCTAAATTCTTTGAAAGATTAGGAAATAAGTTTTTAGGATCTTATGTAAATTGGCGATTATTAGATCCTAGATATATGTTACATGTAAAAGATTTCAAAGAAGATTTACCTATACCTAACTTTTAAATTAGCAACTATCACTGATTATTTTAATCTAGAGCATACTTCTCATGATTCACTTTCTGATATAACTGTTACGAGAGAATTATTTTACAAACTTTTAGAGGAATAGTAATGTTATCAAAAAGAGGAACAGAAGAAATAGCACTTAAAGATTTTGTTGTTAGTCTTGAAACAGCAAAAAAATTGGCTGAAGCGAATATTAAGATTGATTCCTTATGTGTATATGGAAAGTCAAGATATTATGAAGGAATTCAAAAAGATATTTTTGGGATTTATCGGAAAAATTTAAGTTATTTTATTCCGGATAGATTGGTAGATGCTGCGGGTCATTCTCAAGAAGTATATGAAATAATATCAGCGCCAACATCAGATGAATTGGAGAAGTATTTGTCTAAGTCTTACTCGGAATCTGGTATGCGACTTGTATCAACTTATGATGAAGGCAAAATTAAAATTGTATATTACGATCCTTACGAAAACAGTATGTATCATGAATCGACTTGTCACGAAAATAAAGCTGATGCCCTAGCAGAAATAGTAATCCATCTGGAACAAGAAACAACAAAAAGTGAGGACAAAAATGAGTAAACTATATATATTTGTAAAGTATGGGTAATGTTATAGATGCTGTTAATGGAGATTACGGTTAAATGATTACAAGAATTAAAATAGAAGATTTTCAAAGTTACCAAAACATAGAGATATTTCCAGGTCAAACTACTATTATAGTAGGTAGAAACAATTCAGGTAAAACAGCTATACTTAGGGCTTTAAGATTAGTATTCTTTAATCACCCAGACGGTTCTGATTTTGTTAGATATGGAGCTAAAAATGCTACTGTAGAAATAGAGTATGATAACCATATTATTAAAAGAATAAAAGGTAAACAAAACATATATGAACTAGATGGTAGTATTTATAGTAACTTTGGTAAAGATGTCCCTCAAGAAATATCTACTATATTGGGTTTCTCTATAATACAAGTAGATAGAAACTCTTATGAACTTAATTATGGATCAGCTCATGAAGCACCTTTTTTTGTATCTGAAACATCCGCTACAGCTGGTAAAATTTTCTCTAAATTAGGAGAACAAGTACTAGGTGATTTGGTATTATTAGATAAATCTATAAATGCGTCTAATAGTAATATAAGAAAGTTATCTACAGAATCTACTGTATTAGAAAAACAAAAAACTGATACCTTAGATATTTTATCTAAATATGTATTATTGGATGAAATAGATCTAGATAGTTGCGAATCTCTTTTACAAACTTATGAAAAAGGTATAGAGGATCTTAATTATATTTATAGTATATATGATGAGTTAGTAGAAATAGAAAAAAGTATTGATTTTTATACTCAGTTATCAGATATAGATATAGAAGAGCTAGAAAAAGAAGTATTTAGGCTATCTGATATTCAAAGTACTATATACAATTTATATAAAATAAACGATGAACTATATAATTTAGAGAATAGCATAACTGGTATAGAAAGTTATAGTATAACTGAGAAAGATACCAATAATCTAGAGAATATTTATATAGAGATATCAAATTTAAGTAATTTTGTAAGTGAGTTACGTAAATTGAGGGGTGATTTAAAGGATTCGGATGTAAGTATAGATAGGGCAAACAAATCTTTGGAAAAAGTGCATGTAGATTATAACAGTAGTATATCAGAATATAAAGAGTGGTTATTATCCCAAAAGAAGTGTCCAATTTGTTTTAAAGATATAGCAGATCACGACCTAGAAACCATTCTAAAAGAAATTGCTCAGTAAATTATAGTAAAAGTAGATATAAGAGGCTTAAAACCAATTATAGGCTGTTTTAACCGTATTATAGGGGGATATTTTAATTATGAATAAAGAAGATTTATTAGAGAAATTGACAGAAATTAAAGCTAAATATGAATCCACAATAGGAGAAGTAACTGATATATGGCTTTCAGATTATCTAATACAAATATTAGATGAGAGAGAACCTATTGAGCGGCTAAACGCCCCGTACATGTTAGGTGAAACCTATATAACACATTTTAGACCTTTACTATCCAATCAAATAAGGGTTGCCTTTTTAACCCATATTGAGGAATAATGAAAAGAAAAATATTGTTCACAATAATATGTATTATATTTTATGGTATTGTGTTTTTAGTGGGATATTATATTGCTGGTTGTATCTATAACCATATTTATCAGGAAACATATAATGAGTTTATTAATACTTACAGATCTTCACTTAACCGCTAACAAGCCAGCAGGTAGAATAGGTGACTTTATCTCAGATGTAGATAGAAAGTTAGATGAAGTACTACAAATTACTAGAGATAATAATATAGAAGCCATATTATGTGCCGGAGATGTATTTCATAGACCAGATGTCCTTTATTCTACTGTAGCTAGATTCGTATCTTTCTTAGAAAGATTGCATATAAAATTTATAACTATATCAGGATCTCATGATCTATTTGGTAATAATCTAGATGCATTATATAGAACAGCTTTAGGGTTATTAGAGAGATTAAATATGGTAGAATTATTATATCCAGATATTAGACCTGCTACAAGAATAGGAGGTATTACAGTAGGTATAAGTGGTACTAATACAGATATAGAATTAGCTCACGGTTCTATTCTACCTAAACCAGAAATGGGAGAATATACACTAATAAAAGATTATAAAACTAGATCTAAAATTGTAGTAGTAGGACACTATCATAATGGATATGATATAGTTAAAAGTAATAATACTAAATTTATATGTCCAGGATCTTTAGTTAGAGTATCTGCTAACTCTGTAGAACTAACGCGTAGACCCAGAGTGGCTATAGTTGATGATAATTTTGATGTAAATTGGATAGAACTAAAATCAGCTAAACAGGGAAAAGAAGTATTATCACCACCATTAGTAACTAAACAAATTGATTTCTCAAATATAATGGCGGAATGGAAAATGGATAATATAGAAAATATCAGTGCTACTTCTCTATTAAAAGAAATTGCCAGTAAAGATAGTGTAAGTAAAGAAGTTCTAGATTTTGCATTAGATTTTCTAGAAATACAGAGGAGTATATGACCCCTAAAATTATTTGGTGCGGGGAATATCCATGAGGGTATAAAAAATGAGTAGGTGTAAACAATGTAATAAAAAGTTCCATTATTGTCATAACTGTGGATATGATACAGAGCTACATCCTTTATCAGAAGGATACTGTTCTTGGGATTGCATGATAATACATAAAGGCGAAAATTTGAGTGATTTGGACAAAAGGATTTTATTAGAAAGGGATATAGATAATGATGAAGATTCTAACTAGAGATTTTGAACCAGATATGACCGGTTGGGATTCAGTTATGATCACTATAGAAACTGAAAAAGGAAAAGTAATAGATCAATACAGAATAATATATACTCCGGTTGAAACTGACGGGTATATACTAAAAGATATGTGGGGGGCAATTTATGGTTGATATTTCTGTTATTACAAAAAAAATTAGTAACTTAAAAGCACAAACTGCAAGGGAACAAGGTCAGCTAGAAGGACTAAAACAAAGGCAACAATTATTAGTAGCTCAACTAAAAGAATTAGGTATAACTCCAGACACTCTTTTGCCTTATATAGAAAGTAAAGAGCAAGAATTAGAAACATTATCAACAGATTTATCTTCTTCTCTATCTAGTATAGAAGATAAAAGACAGGAAATTTTAAATGGAATTCAAAAGTAGATTTAACGATCTTAAACAAGATATTAGCAGATTAAAAGGACAAAAAGAGCAATTACAAACTACTCTATCTAATTATGAAAAACGATACACTCAAATAAAAACAGAAATAAATCTACTCACTAATTCTAGAGAATTGTATCAAAAGGGGTCAACTACTTTAAGATTACGAATAAGTGAAAGGTTTGCTAATCTAGCTAGTAGGGCGCTTAAATACATTTTTCAACGAGATGATATTAAGTTTATAGTAGAATTAGACATAAAATCTAATCTACCATCTGCTACCTTTTATGTAGAGATAGCAGATCATAGAATGAACCCAAAAGAAGCTTTAGGAGGATCTATATATGAAGTTATAGGAGTATGTTTAAGATTGGTATGTTTAGAAGTATTTGGTCTTAAAGGACCTTTAATGTTAGATGAACCTCTAAGATCTGTAGATGAAACTAACCTTAAAAATGCTTTAGAGTTTATCCAAGAATACTGTAAAGAGACTAACAGACAATTGTTTATAGTTACCCATAGCGACCAGATTGCAAGATCTGGTGATAAGATTTTCGAAGTAGTTCAACAAAACGGTTTAAGTTTAATATCAGAAATCTAAAGGAGAAATGATTAAATGGATAATTTCGATGACAATTTACTTTTAACTTCTAGTGAGAGATCTGGTTGGTTCAAATTAATTATACCAGACATCAATCAAGTGTTTGGTCCTATATTTAGTATACAAGTACCTTTAATAGCGTTTATTTACGCTAAATTTAGTACAGAACCAGTTTCTTTTGATACTCAGCTATCTGTACCTTTAACAGCTTTAGAAGATATTGTATTGGTTATAGCCCCGCCTGATAGAAATAATGCAATACAAGTAGTTTCTCTAGCCCAAATAGGTAGGGTAGCTAATGAAACCGAACACAGTAACAGATGCTATATACCATCAATTTACATATCCAATATAATACCCATCAATCCTAAATGTTCGGTAACTAAATTGCTTTGCGATAGTACCCATGAGACTAGTATTATAGCCCCTGATCCTAACCAAACAAGCAAAATATTGAATATTAAGTGAGGTATTAAATGGAACTTAACAGTTTAGAGAAAGAATTATCACTTAAAGAAGTACACGATCGTTTATGGAATTTAGTAGATAGAAATCCTGATAAAATAAATATACTTGATTATCTTGATTATAGGGGAACTAGTCTTGATATACAAATATATACCGAAAAATATAAATATAGTATTCATGCTAACAGGGATAATAAATTTGAAGAGGTAAAACATTCTTATCTGGGATGTATTTGTAGTTGTAGGAAAGTAATACCTGGAGAGTGTTGGTTTAGGGGTAGTGATCTGCCTAATGGTCCTTGTACAGAAAAAACTTGGCAAGAAATAGTTCAGGCTATTTTAAACCAAGAATTAGTATCTGTAACTTACAGACCACCTAGAGAATATGAATCTGTGATATCTACCTTAGAACTTTTTATAAAAAGTTTGATAGGGGTTTATAGGGTTATTTATAAAGTATCTGATCCTGAAAGAGATACTTATATCACTTATGATAATGAAACAATACAGAAAGAACCTGAAATAACAAACCAATTAGTTACGGTATTAAAAGAACTACCTACAACATTATATCCAACGTTGTTAGTACACGAAAATAGTATAATAAGGGCAGCAGCAACTAAAGTGATGGATGAAAGGGAGTTAATATGAGAGCTGGGGGTGGAAGGATCAAGGGACATAATTACGAAAACGAAGTAGCTAAAATATTATCAGTATGGTCGAAAGTACAATGGAAAAGGGTACCTATGTCCGGGGGTTGGGGATCTAAAGATATAGCGTCTGGTGATATTTTCTGTACTCTAGAGTTTGATAAGAAAAATCCAATAATTATGCCTTTATCTATTGAGCTAAAGAACGCTCAGGCCTGGGAATTAGTCCACTTTTTCAAAGACACAGATAGTTCACCTATTGGTAGTTGGTGGCAACAATCTTCAGATGATGCTAGAAAATCAAAGAAAATACCTGTTGTAATATTTTCTAAAAACTATTTTCCAAACTTTATAATGTTGCCTAGTAATATATTACCAAAATTAACTAAATTATTGAAAAAGAAAACTTTATTTGATAGTTGCCATCAAATCAGTTGTGTCGTTAACAAAGATCCAGTAACTGTATTATTATTATCTGATTTTCTTTCTTTAGTTGATTTTAAAACACTACTTAATCTTAGAAATAGTTCTTAATTTAAGGACTCTAGTTCTTTTGCATTCCCAGCTATCTAATCGATTATGTTTTAATAAGTAATAGGATAGGTTATGAGCTATACAGAACTCCGTTAGATTATTAACGTTATAAACAACACCTTTCCTTGTTATTTGCCACCTATTACTTATTTTTTTATGTAACTTCCTTTTTACTTTGTCTGCGTAAAAACACCTCCAACTATTATAAGGATTAAAAGATACAGCAGATTGTCTCATATTATAATAAGATAAGTTATTTTTCCTACAGAACTTACTCAAATTTAATGTTAATAACTTCTTACCTTCTGGATTGAATATAACCCAACCCCTTTTTGCTATCCTTTCTTTAGTTTTTTCAAAAGCAATAGCTTTCTTTATAGGATCTATATATTCACATTTCCAACCTCTATGATGTAGCATCCTACCAACAGCTACTTGCCTCAAACACTCAAAATTTAAATCGTGGTCTATAGCAAATTTAGTTAAACCAGTAACACTATAAGTATTACCCTCCGGATCTGTTACTTTAAAATTATCCATTTAGTTAGATCACCTCCGTGTTATTTTATAATACACAAAAGTATAGGTTGACCTATTGGGGTAGATCATATATAATTATCTTAAAGGTATCACAGCCATGATTCTAGTTCAAATTTAAGGAGAGTTTTAAATGAGTTTACCTGTAGAGAAGGAACTATACCACACGATTCCATCAAGCGTTATACCTAGCGGCGGCAACAGGTCTAGAAATAAAATAGATGATAGTCCTGTAAGATACGAAGTAGTTAGAATGATGCTTGATAATATGACATATGATCAAATAACAAAAAACTTAAGAATATATTTTGGTATGGAATGCGGAGAAAATACTTTATTAGCATTTAAGAAAGATTGGTTACCTTATTATAAAGAACTTATAGATAAATGGGATAAAGCTAGATATCCAGCTTTAATAGTTAAATTATCTAGTGAAGTACAAGAAAGAACTAAAGATTTAATACAAGAAGTTACAGAAATACAGGCACTAGTAAATATAGTAGATGAGAGGATAAGATTAATTAGAGATGATGAAGAGAGTAGATCAGCTAACTATGAGAAGGTATTAAACGATTTTATAAGAACTAAAGCTCAATTAATGGAGAGAGTAACGAGATTAACAGGTAGTTCGGGCATGGAAGAAAGACTTAAAGATGTAATAAAACAAACAGCTATGGCAGCTCAAAGAACCCTTATTCCTTATCTAAAAGAAGAAGAGAAAGCAAAGGCCTTTAGTTTATTTGAGCAGGAAATTATGGATGTCTTAACTAATTTAGAAGCGGGATTCCTAACCTAATATGACAACAAACATTAATTCTATTTTATCGGATCTGCGGCAAGCTAGAACATATATAGAAGATCCAGAGACTGATTTAGTATGGAGAGAAAATCCAGTATCTCTTCGTACTTTTGTAGAAACTCTTGCTTATTGTAATCTCCCACCTTTAACTCCTGTACAATTTGATGCGGCAATATCTGTACTAGGTGAAGATCCTAAAAAAATATTTGATAGTTTAGAAAGATGTGGTATTAATATAGCTGTATTATTATGGGGTAAAGGATCTGGTAAAGATTATCTAACTTCTATAATTCATTTGTATTGTATATATGTTATATTATGTTTATTTGAACCTCAATTATATTTTGATCAAGCACCCGGTGAACCGTTAGATGTTATAAATGTAGCATATAGTGGAGAACAAGCTAAAAACGTATATTTTACTAAATTTTTAGAGAGATTAAGGAGATGTAGATGGTTTAGAGAACGTTTTAATATGTATCAATCTGGTAGATCTATTGCAAAGAAAAATCCAAACGCTTTAGGTGATGTTCATATAGGCGCTACTATGGTATCATTTCCAGGTAATATTAGAGCTATATCAGAATCATCTGAGAATGAGAGTTATGAAGGTTATAATATTATTGTTTGGATTATGGATGAAGCTAGTGCGTTTAAATCAGCTAAAAGGATAGAGAACGCAAGTAATATATATAATACATTAAAATCATCTGCAAATACCAGATTTAATAATAGATGGAAAGGATTTGTATTATCATATCCTAGATCAGATGAAGATTGGGATTTTACCATAAAATTATATAAAGAATCTAAATTATCTACTTCTACTAATATGTATGGTAGCAGGAAAGCTTCTTGGGAAGTAGCTCCACCTACAGCATATCCTGGAGGCAAATTTAGATTTATATACGAATCTCAGGAACATCATATAGAAATGGATGTACCTTTAACTCTAAAAGAAGAATTTGAGAAGTTCCCAGAGCGATCTTTAGGTATGTATTGTTGTATGCCTCTTAAATCTGAGGGTGCTTTTATTAAATCTGCAGGTGCTATATCAAAAGTTTTTAGTGATAGAGAACCTATATTTTATACAGAACCTATAATATTGGAAACTCAAAATAGTGGAGAAACGCCTTTTAGAAGTTTAGGATATAGGATAATTAAATGGAATCAAAAAGAATTTGATAAGAGTAAAAGATATGTAGCCCATATAGATTGTGGGTTAAATCAAGATAGGGCAGCTGTTGTTATAGCTCATGGTGAGCCCATATTAGTAGAACTAGAGTACGGTGACGGACATAAAGAACACCATTGGATACAGAAAGTAGTAGAAGATGCTCATATAATTTATGAACCTGATAACAAAAAGAATTTAAGAGTATCTCTTAATAATATAGCTGATATATTATTATCTATATTTGAAGTAGTGCCTTTAGTTATTGTAACTTTTGATAGATGGCAATCAGCATCTGCAGTAGAAACTCTTACTCTAAAAGGATTAACTGTTAAAGAACATAATATTAATAAAGATGATTACAATCTATTTAGAAGTATTATATATACTGGTGATATAGATTTACTTAGGTTTGATTTAACAGAGAATGAATTAATTCAATTGAAGGAAGGGCCCGGCGGTAATGTAGACCATCCATCGGGTGGTAGTAAAGATTTAGCGGATTGTTTAGCCGGTGTTACTAGACTTATATTGGGAAATAATAAGGATACTAAGATTAGAGATAGTGCTATGGGTAGTGATGAAGTAGCTATGCCTATAGCCGCTATGGCGTACGGCCATAACTCAGGAAGTAATAGTACTACTTTCAATGTAGGTCCTAATCCGGGCTTTACAGGATCACAATTCAAAACACCTAAACAACCTACAACTAGACCGTTACCACCAGAGATACCTCCAATGCCTTTTGGAATTGGTACTCCAGACAGAGAAAGACCTAAAGTGCGTACAATGAGTGACAAACCGGGGACATCTAATACAAATGTATCACCGTATACAAACAGGATAAGAGAATTGTCGAGGTAAAAATGCTTATAGATCTAGTTTATAATCTTAAAAAAATAATTAATGAATTGGATAATTGTGCAGATATTGGTAATATCTATGAAAGTATTGATATAGATCCTCTTGTTGCTAGTAGAGAAAATCTTATGCAATTTATGGAAAATATAGTAAAAAGCAATGACTATAAAATCGAAATGTACGAAACATATGATATCCCGTTAGAAGATTCATTTGAGGACGAGGAACTTTTGTCAGAAATTAGAAAAGAGATTGAATCTAGTGATTCAATTAGTTTATTTGGATAAGGAGGTTTTAAATAATGGCACGAGAATTCGAGGAAAATACGGGTTCAATGGTCGGTCACTTAACAGCTCCAATAAGAGAAGGGGCAGTTAAAACACAAGTAGTTAATGGTTCACCTGTAAGAATAACAAGGGCGGTATCAGGATCTATGGGCCAGCATGTAGAAGTAGAATACTTAGAAGCACCTATAGTAGATTGGGTACCTAGTGAAAGGGATATACCTAGTGGTGGTCCAGAAACAGGTTTTGCTAAATTTAGGAGAGAAAATAGTTCTTTATATAATGAAGAGGAAGAATTAGATAGATTTCCTATAGAACGTAGTTTAGATATTAATGAACAGAAAAGGATAATACAAACAGCAGAACAGCAAGAAGATCTCCAATGGGTAAGAAAGATTAAACATGATCCTGTAACAAGAGTGCCTGATAACTGGGCAGCCGTTGATCGACAACCTGATTCTGATAAATTTTATGGAAGAAATAAGGAAGAGGCAGAAACTACTACTGTATTAGAACGTATGCAAGATACACCAAGAACTAGAGAGAAGGTCAATTATAATACAGGTAAATCTATGCCTATAAAATTCATTAAATAAAGGAAGTATATTTTATGGTTATTAAAAACATAACTGGTGCACATATAAAAATTACATGTTTAGGTATTTCTATATCACCTAATCAAGTAATTAATTTAGATGATAACTTTACAACCGAACAACAAAAACATAAAGAGATTAAAAGAGCAATTGATAAGGGTTGGTTTAAGGTAGTAAGTGGATTTGTACCTACTAGAAAACAAGAATTTACAGCATCTCCTACATTTACCCCCCTCACTCAAAATGCAAAGAACTTGAGAAGGGCAGTTTTCACTTCTACATAAAGGAGTTTTAAATATGTTTAATAGCGATGAATATATATCTACACCGGATCTAGGATTACCAATAGGTAATTCTTGGGGAGGTATAGTAGGTTTAGAAAAAATTGCAGATAGTTTACCAGAATGGCTACAAAACTTGGAAGATAAGGAAGAATTTCTTACTCCGGGATCTATAAAACAAGCGGATGAAGAAGATATACCAGATTTTATTAGAGATTTACCTAGTGATGCTTTTACAGATGATGCTACTATGAAAGTAGTAAAGTATAATCCTAACGGCAATCCAACTAAAGTAGTAGATAGAGAGTATTTGATGTCTGATAAATCTGATCTTATAAATGATTCAGCAGATATGTTAAAACAAGTGCTAAAATCTTTAGCTCCTACTATATTTTCCCAACAACCTAACCTATCTAAAATAGAAGTAGGTAATGTTAATGAAGATGGTCATGTAGAAGATGGTAGAGTTGTATGGAATGTAGAAATATCTGCATCTAATCAACCCGGTATATATAGAACACAACAATCAACACCACTAAGAAGATCAAGAGTTGAAATACCAATGGTAGTAAAGAACGGTAGTTTAGTACATCCTATGGTAATGACCAACTCCTCAAATAAATTATATCCTTTAACTGTTGAGGGGTGCCAATTGTTACTTGATTGGAAAATGCAACCCGTGATAAAGAAATCACCGCCAAAAGTTGAAAGATCTTGGGCAGAAGAGCGCGACTATCGTGCTTTTTAATTGAAAAAGGAGAAATAATATAATGGCAAAGACTTTGTTAAGCAATAACGTTCCAGACTGGTTTGATTTTAGGGAAGGCGGTACTGAAGTACTAGCCACACCTATCATTGTGCGAGAAGAAGATAACGGTACTTGGTCCGTAGTAAGAACGCTAGCAGGCAAAGAAGCTGATCTAGACTCTGGTTATCCAACTAAAGAAGCTGCTTACAGAATAGCTCTAACGGGAGACGAAGGAGCAGGTATAGTTGTACAAGCCCGTAAAAGTACTGTAATCAAGAGAGCTGGTATCCATACAGGTATGTTAGCTAAATATGGTGAAACACCTGTAACTATTATAGGTATAGAAGGAAATGATGTAGAAGTTCTAACTCAAAAAGGAGAACAATTCTATACTGATATTACCCAATTAGCTAATATAAAAGAAGCAAAAGGTGATTTGCTCTCTCTTGAAGATAGACGGCAAGCAGTAGTAGATAAGTATAATGCTAGAGTAAATATGTTGAGAAGTGAGTATGAAGCTCAAGGAATTACTGATAATAACGAAATTCTTAGCATGTTACAGCAAGATGAAGAATTACTTGATTTAGAACGTAATTTACAGGATATGATAAGTGCTGAAAATACAGATATGTGGGGGTCAGAACAACGTAAAGTTGATCCTGCTTTTGGTAGCGATACCTCTCCTATATATCCTAGTGAAGAAAGAGAAGCTAGATTAAAAATAGCAAAAGAAGCCGATGAAAGTGCAAGTACTAAAGACGTAGCAGATGCTTTCAGCTTCGGAGATTCAAATCAGCCGTTACCTAGGGAAGGTACTATTTATAATGATGATGGTAGTATTTGGGCGTATATGGATGAGAATAATCGTAGAATACTTAAATCTTCGGGAGGTTTTTGGGTATATGAAGATGATGGTACAGATGCCCCAAGCCCCGAGTTAGCTGGACTTGCTGCAGGTAGAGAAGTCCCAACATGCAAAAAATGCGGCAAACCCCATTGGCCATTCCAAAAATGCGATCAAGCAGGAAAGAAACCAGAATCTAAAGATATTCCTAAGAAAGAAGATCTTTCTCTAAAAGATATGGATATGGGAAAATGTTGCCCTCATTGCGGTAAAGATATGGAAGAAGACGAAGAGGGTATGAAATGTATGTATTGTGGATTCTCTAAAGGTAATGAAGAAATGAGAGAAGGTCCTCCTGTAGATTTTGCAGTAATGAGTTCTCAACCGGGTGAAAGTTTACATCCTAAAGGTGCTTCTCTAAGTGTTAAAGGTATATTAAAAACACTTAAAATACCTACTAGAGTTAGTAAAGATAATAGATTATGGATTAAAGCTGCCGATAGAGTAGAATATAATCCTCAAAATGAAACTTTTAGGGTATTTGATACATCTAGTAAACCACTATCAGAAGTAATGAATAGGATGGAATCAGAGAAATGGATAGCAGAAAATTATCCTATAGGTAGAGAAACAATAGGATCTCTATTACATAAAGCGGCTTATCCTCCAGGAACTTCTGTAGAATTACCTGCTAGATCTGAGGAAAGTGAAGAAGAGGGAGATAATTATACTCCTGCAGAAAACTTATCTCTATTCCCAGAACAAGTAGCTCCTATATCACCTGCTATATCTCAAGCTATGAGAAAACAAGGTATATTAAGAATAGCTATAAGAAAATTAGCAGAAATACTTATAGAAGCTGATAATGATACAGATACTATAAAGGTAGCAAAAGAAGTCCCAACCTGTAAAAAGTGTGGTAAACCACATTGGCCATTCCAAAAATGCGATCAAGCAGGAAAGAAACCGGAATCTAAAGAAGTACCAGTAACTAAATCTCAAGAACCAGATGAAAAGTTAACTACAGCCCAAGTAGCTAAATACTCTCCCGCTATTGCTAAAAGAATGATAGATTTAGGTATTAAAGCTATTACAGCTTCTAAATTATTAGCAATTCTTAGAGAAGCAGATGGTGAAGCAGAAGAAGTTGACATGAGTGCTGGTTTAGAAGAAGATGAAATAGAAGATACCGTAGAAGATGATATAACGGAAGATGTAATAGATCTAGAGAAAGATATAGAAGATATATTACAAGATCTAGATGAAGAAGATATGATAGAAGACGAGGAATCAGATGAAGATGAAATGCAATTAGGTCCAGATTCTCCTGAAGAAGTAGATGACTTTGAATTTGGTCCAGATACGGATGACGAATCAGAAGATGCGTATACAGATAATACAGGTAGAAGAGTAGTATATAGAGACAATCAGTGGATCTATGAAGATACTGGAGACCAAGCTCCCGCACCGGGAGCTAGTCCCCAATCACCTTTATTTGGAGAAGAAACCTCAGAATTAGATGAATTACCTTTCTCTACGGCTAAAAAAGAGAAATGCACTAAATGTAAAAAAGAACCTTGTACTTGCAAAGAAAAAGAAGCTGGTAAAGTAACTATGAGATTTGATTGGCCGGAGTTCTTTAATGACGTACTACCTCAATTATCTAATAGGGAATTTCAGAGTACTTTTAACGATACTATAAGTAATTCACCAGAAGTAACTGCTTCTCAAGAAGAACAAGATCTCTATAAAGAGGAACTAGATAAATTTGGTAAAGAAGCTAGTAGAAGAGGTTTACCTAATCCTTTATCTTTAGAGTATAATATCTATGATAAAGTTATAACTACTGTTAATCCAAAGATAGCAGGAACTATAACAGAGTATAGAAAAGATAAGGACGGCATAAAGTACCTTATAGCTAGTAAAAATAATGAGTTATGGTTCTCTGGTAAAGAAATTACAGCTGCTGAATCTAACGATGAGCCTATGTATGAGAGAACTTACAAGATAACAGAACCAGAAAACTCAACGCAGGACAAAGAATTTAATAAAGATTTAAGTCAAAAAACTGGCTCAGAGGTAAGTTAATTAGTACATTTACTTGTATAAAGGAGGTAATTTATAATGCCAGATAAAGAATTAAAAGAGGCTGAGTTTATCAAGGAATGTACTATTCGCAAATGTAAATCTAGTGATAAGAGTGACGATAAACCAGATGATCAACAAATATGGTGTTTATATACTAAACATAAACCAGAGAAAGTACTAGGTAGACACCCATCATATGAAAAAGCACTTAACCAAGAGAAAGCTATAAAGGCTAACGGTATGAAAATGAAAATAGCGCAAGATGAAATAGAAGAACCTGTTCAAGAATTACCTCAAACAGAGGAAGAGTTAAGAGCGAGGGCGGATGAAATAAATGAACAAATGGACGAGCTAAAGCCTAAAGCAAATGAAGCCTGGGATGCTAAAGATAAGGCATTTGAAGCGGAACGTACATATGCTTGGGATAGTTTAAGAGATAATAGGTTAGATTATAAGGAACAGGAAGAGTATCAAGCATTGCAAAGAGAGTATGAGGAAGCACTTACACAGCATGAATTATTGTGGGGGGAGTACATGTCTCTCTATAATGAACTTAGGGCAATATGGGATCAATTAGCTCTACTTTGGCAAAGCGCTATCCCTACTACAGAAGCAGTACAAGCCCGTAAAAAGATAAGGGCTATCCTTAAAAGAGCCATAGGTGAACCTCCCGGTACAACCGTATCACCTACACCTAGACTACCCGCTATATCTGCACCTCCAGGAGCATCTTCAGCCTTAACACCTAAACCATCACCAGAACAACCTATACCCCCAAAGAAATTCGTCTGCCCAATGGATGGTAAAGAGTACGAAGAGGAAGCTATAAGTGCTGAAAGAGACTGCCCAGATCATAAAGGTGTAAAAGTAATAGAGAGGAAGAAACTACCACCGCAAGCTCCAGGTCCTAAACCTAAAATGCCTGGTATAGTACCACCACTAGCTTCTATAAAAGTAGCCTGGAACGCTATATGTTTTGCAGATAATATAGTAGAGAAAGTACAAGCAGGTAATCTATCTACCCCAGATGCCTTAAAAGCAATGAAAGAAAAAGCTAAAGAATATAATTGGGGGAAAGAAGATACTAATTATATAAAAGATAGATTACAAGGTAAAGTTGCTGAACTCTATACTAAAACAGCTGCATATCATAACAAAGAAATAGTATTATGTTATAAAAATGATAAATATAAACTATTTGATCTAGATTATGGTTGTATAACACCTGATAATGCTAAAGAAAAAGATATAAAGAATCAACTCCTATCTTTTGGTATAAAGGATGAGGATATATCAGAAGCCCTAAAAGTATCTAAAAACAATCAAGTTACTTTTCGTATAAAAGTAGCTGATACTATGCAAGATAATATACAATTTAACACAGCTCAAGATACAGCAACTAAAGATATAGATATAGCAGTAACAACAGCTACAACAGAGTTAGGTTTTCAAGCTCCAAGAGCATCCCTAATGATGAAAGCTATGGATAAGTTTGCAGAATTAAATTCAGAAGAATTAGCTAGGGCATATCAAAGTGAAATTAAAGAAAAATTAACTAAAGAACTTGATGCTTATGATGGGGCCAGGGCAGAATTGCCGGGTACTAATCAAGAAATTGGTAGCCAACAAGGTATGAATCCTATAGCTTTCAAAATAGCCGCTATACAAGAAGATATAGATAACTATTTCAGTAAGGGTACTCCTTTACCAGAAACACCTATAGAAATTAAAGAAGATTTACCCCCTACTTATGATATAGTACAATGTGCTTGGTGTCAGAAATATATGGATAAAGAAACTCATGAGTACGTAGAAAAACCTACAGAGTTTGAAGTAGTATCTGACGGTATATGTCCTACATGCGAAGCTAAAGTTATGGAGGAATTCTTAGCAGAAAAAGAAGCAAGTAAAACAATAGCACTCGATGATAGTAAAAAGAAAGAGTTAATTAATAGGTTTAAAGAACAAGGTATAACTCTAAGCGATAGTATAGAGAAGAAACCTAAACCGTGGGAAGTAGAAGATCCTAGATGCTTAACAGCTATAGGTTTTAGAGTAAAGGATAAAGTTAGAGATCAAGCTAATCCTACTCTTACGGGTACTATATTAGGATTCGAAGGTACTAATATAAGAGTAGCTATGGATGAATCTTTTTATTGTAAACAAGGAGCAGAAGGTATTTATATGCCCGAAGCTTTAGTGAAAATAGAAGATCAAGATTCCGAAGACTTAAATCTATGGTAGTTTACAAATCGGGGAGAGAAGTGTATTATGAATAAGAGAGCTGAAAAAGAATTCGGATTTTTTGATACAGCACCTGATACAGGTACTCCTCTCTGGTTATATGAAGAATATACCTTTCCTAAATATAGTACAGATGAAACTAGGGAACAATCTTTAATAGATATGTCCCCTAGTTTAGTATCCTCTATAGTATCTTTAGCTAATGATTATGATCCTCAAGAAATATTCGATAGTGTAGTTAATGAATATGATATAAACCAATTTCCAAATGTAAAATTATATCTTTGGAGATTATTACCTAATGAGTTGCAAAAAGAAATCAATTACTAAAGGTGAAGCCCCACTTTGCAAATGTAAAATTATATCTTTGGAGATTATTACCTAATGAGTTGCAAAAAGAAATCAATTACTAAAGGTGAAGCCCCACTTTGCAAATGCGGTTGTGGAAAACCTGTAAAATATAATCCTGAGTATCATAAGTGGAATAATTACTTGAAAGGCCACAAACCCCTTATACAACGACCTCTTTGTGCTTGTGGTTGCGGTCAACCTGTAAGATATAATTATAATTACAATATGCGTAGATGGAATAAGTATGTAAAGGGTCATAATCCAAAAACTATACCTATTGTAGTACCAGATTCTGAGGAAGCACCACTTTGCGCGTGTGGTTGTGGTGAAAAAGTAAGTTGGTGTAAAAATCGTTATTGGAATAAGTATATATTTAACCATTCTTTATCTGTTACAAAGAATCTAATTAAGTTAGTAAAGTCTGCTAAAAGTGCTCGGGGTATTAGATGTACTACCGCTATATTTAGATCTCTTACCTCTAAAAAAGGTATACCTATAGAAGAACAAGATAGAATGTTAAGAGATGCTGGTATAGTTGTATTTAAAGATATAGATTTTGAGGATATAAAAATGAAATCTATCGGAAAATCTATCCTAAAAGATATATTCCCTAACGGCTTCTAATATACGGTTAAAATCCCCTAAAATTAGGTATAAGGGGCTTATAATTAATTTGGAGATAATTTATAACAGTTTTTTATAGGAAAATTTTGGAGATAATTTAATAGAAAAAGAGGTGATATTATTTGCTTATAACAAGGAATTTAGAAAGTGAATTTAGGCAAGGCCAATCACTTAATGTACTCCGCCAAGCGGCGGCTAACGAGGGTAGTGGAGGTACTAGGTATAGTTACCTTACTCCTGACCTCGTTAGAGAACCCCGTATGATCGAAACTCCTCTCTCCCGTAGAGTAGGAGCTGTTGTGGGTGCTGGTACCAGGGCTATCGACTCCGATAACCTCACCAATGTAGAGAAACGAGCTATCACGAAGAGCGCCAACAGCATCATGTACTCAGATCCTGAAATGTACGGTCCGTGAACTTAAATAGCGGCACTTAGTAGTGATACTAAGATTGTAAATCTAGTAAATTGCAAGAACACCTTGTATTGCGACAAGACAACTTGCATCCAAACTCTTACTTAATGATGTAAGGGGGTGGTTCAGAGATTGTAGATATCAAGAGTAATCTTATATCATATCCTAGATAACTCGAATTTGAGTTAGTGACACAATCCGATCTATATAGTGATATATAGTGGTATCTAGAAATAAGATATCTATTCATCCAAGATGAATTATAACGATTCTGTATTTGATCCGATCAATTGGTTGTCAAGGAGCTGCCACTTAACAGTGTGAACTGTTAATGATACTAAATGAATTCGGTGGACGTCTATTAGTAATAGATAATACCGATCTTGTGCTAATAACTAATAACTAGTACGAGTGTAGAGATCATAGTGATTATATAAGTGATTGTATAGTACAGCGTTTAGGTACTCTATAAGAGTATAAGATTTGATCCGACCTCTATAGCAATGTAGAGATTCAAGCAGAAATGACTTGAATGTGAGTCGATTGTAAGATTCACGATAATAGAACTGACCTCCCGTATACATATAAGGTGCTCAACCGATGGATTCGTTACTGGGATCGCTTTGACCCCTGGATAGGTAATGCTATCGATATGCATAGTGAGATACCACTATCTCGTTTCATACTTACTGGTATCGAGGACGAGGACATGCAACGAGATTATGAAGAGATAGTCGATAAGATGGAGCTCTACCAACGACTCTTAGAGATGACAAGAGAGTACTGGCTATTAGGCGAGTGCTTCCCCTTTGCACACTGGAACGAGGGCTGGCTGGCATATGACCAACTATCCGTACTCAACCCCGATTACATATCTATCAATACCTCACCGCTGGTGCACGGTAACATGGTCCAATTCGAACTCGAGCCTGACGA